>Ga0154692_109_pt3 | contig 60896 bp, 57 predicted proteins | sample Rifle2008BG13ft_FD_116121 | JGI IMG/M metagenome (GOLD analysis project Ga0154692, IMG submission 116121) | Spirochaetes bacterium RBG_13_51_14
ACTATTATAATCTGGTTCATTTAACGCTTCAACTGGCTTCATAGTAGGAAGGTATTTTAAAAAGTTATTTGAATAACAACTACCTATACCCGCTACTCCAGCGTGTGGAACCGTTGGATATGCCTTAATACCATGTCCTCTGCATTCTTGGGCAATCGTAGGTCTTGAATAATTCATATCACCGGCATTCTCAAATTCTATGGTTCCATCGCTTGCCCACCAAAATCTATCAGGTGACCTAAAGTTAAAAAATTTACCATGCGCTTCTGTTGCCATAACCTCTAGATGTCCAAATTCATCTTCTGTGCTGCATTCAGAGCAAGTAGGTTTGCGAACAACCAATAGTAAAATCTCGAAATCATTTTCATGTTGCTCAGCATTATCCCAATCTCTGGGTAAGTAATAACCATAAACAATAAACCAATGCGTATAAGAGGAGACAACCGAGTAATAGGCTGCTCCTATTATCGGATAATTATTGGATGAAAAAAGATTGTCCCAGTTATTTCGGAGGTTGAGATCACTGTCGTAATCATAGGTAGTAATTAAATCAGCTTTCCCCTTGCTTGACTGATACAGTACCGGCGCCCATCTATAGGCGAGACGCTGCTCAAATTCAGTTGTAGAACTGATATACTCTTTATTGGTTTCATTTTGGATCGATGCGTTATAATCTTGGATTAAAGTAGTAAAATCACAAGATATAGCAAAAGCAAAAATCCAGAAAACACTAAAACCTGTTAGCCAAATGAATAACAGTTTTTTTATCTTCATACACCCTCCTTGTAAAGCCCTCTTCAGTATTGGCCCATGGGACAAAATAGGCATTATAATATCAAAGAAATTGCGCCTTATTCAGTACCGGCTCAAGAGACCGAATGGGCCGTATCGGTACTGGTTAAAGCCCCCCATAGGCATAAAGCCCCAAGAACAGGGACTTAAGATTTCGCGCGCCGGCCCGAAATTGATAAAGATTATATTTGAAGTGTATACATTTCCCGCCCGCTTAAAAATAAAACAACGGTTTGCTTAAATATCAAGAAATAAAGGTATTTTTTAGAAAAATTTAAACAAACCGTGAGGACATCCCGGAGGAAAAGCTGAAAAGCCGCTTCATCGAGGAGGCGAAAACCAAATCAGCCCGAGATATTCAGGAAGAGGCCAAAAAGCTGAAAATCAAGGATGGTCTTGCGAAGGAGCCCGAAGATATTGACAGGCTAGATAAGGCCTTTAATGGCCTCATGTGCGCGATCCCCGATAAGCTCACCGCCCCGGATAAAAAGAGAATCAAGTCGTATATCAATAAATTAAGTTCCCTGTTGAGGAAGAAATAATTATAAATCGTATTATAATGAAAACAACAGATGCTCACGGTGCTCAATTACTGAAAGGGGATAATATCCTAAAAAGGGGTATAAAGAAAGGGTAATGTAAAAAGTCGGTCGGACTGTCTTTTTTGAGGGAGAAGTCACTGACTATAGCATGTTAATTGTATTTAAGAAGAGAAATTCTGATGCAATGATTAAATTACATGGAACTTTTAGTAACCGGAATCGAAGCCCTCGGGCCAGTCCATAGATGATATATTCGCGCGCGCTCAAGCACATGGGGAGGGCTGAGTATTTCCCTCCCCATACTTAACCGCTCCTCATCCACACAAGAATACTCCCTACTTGGCAAGAAATAACCGGATTCTTATTTTTCAGTTTTAATTGCTTTTACCTGGGTAAAGTCGTTGAAATATAACGCTGGTATTGTTACATTGTACAACAGTGATTGATGCACACACTATTATTGCAAGAGAAGCTATAATTATGATTAGTTTATACTGTAATATTTAGGAATGAAAAAATGAAAACGTTGACTATCAGATCCAATAAAATAAACCTTCCCTCCGAGATAGCCAGGAAACTCGGCGGTAAAGAAGTCGAAATCCTTGAAACGCAGGAAGGCGTATTGTTACGGCCGATTGGAAGCGCCATCAAAATGACGCGCGGATTTTTAAAAGGCAAAGGCTCGTTCTCTTCAAAAAAATTTATGTCTAAAAAGAGCAAAGAGAAGGAACTTGAGTAGAATATGAAAAGCTATGTTCTCGATGCTTGCGCCGTAATTGCGTTCATCCTTGACGAAGAAGGTGCCGGTAAGGTTGAAAAATTGCTCTCCCTATCCTCGGAAAAGAAATGCTCTTTATTCATAAATAAAATAAATCTCCTCGAAATATACTATAACTTCCGTAAAGAATACGATGCGGGGACCCTTGAAGAGGCCTATTCCAGGATCCTCGGGCTGCCTGTCACGATCATCGATTTCATCAGCGATGATGTTTTTTTCGAAGCTGGCCGATTGAAATCACAATACAGAATATCTCTTGCGGACGCTATTGCGCTCGCTGAAACGAAAATACGGGGAGCCATGCTCGTTACTGCGGATCATCATGAGTTTGATGTTATTGATAAAAAAGAAAGCATAAAATTTCATTGGATTCGATGACAATACAAGTTTTCCTCACCTCTCCACATCCACACAAGCATACTCAATCTCCGCATACGCCTTCTCAATATTAATCTCAATCTCCTGAATTTTGACCTTCAATTCGTCGATTTTCTCGTCCATGGTGGCGATATCCATGGGATTATCCATAGACTTCCGAATCTGTGAAAATTTCCAGAGCCGGTCTTTTAACAGGTACTTCCGGTCAATGAACTTCCTGATAATAAACCCGTTCGTCTCAATTTGCCTCAGGGCTTTAATTTTTAGCGCGTCACGTTTATTATAGGAATCATTTATATCCCACACCTGGTTAATATTAAATGAAATCCCGATATGCGTTTCCTTTGTCTGCAGCTCTTCATTGGTACCGCGGCGCCCGAAGGTAACGGTAGGCATGAGCTTAAGCAGGTCTCCTACCCGGAGTCTCTATGCCTTTAGAACCCTTGTATATCAAGGAATTTGTGACCTCAACAGATCCGGCTTACGAGACTGAATGAGCTTTATCTGCACCTGCTCCTGTTCAGATAAAGCGACCTTCAACACAAAAAGCTCCGGACAGAGGCCTTGAAATTTCGCGCGCCGGCCCGAAATCGGGAAAATTAACGGTTGAATTGTACTGGACCCTGGTCCTCCATGTTATGTGCTATAGCTTCTAACCTTCATCGACGAGGTGAAGCTGCAGTAGGTGCGGTCACGTGACCGCACCTACTGCAGCTTGATGATGATCTCAACCCTTCTGTTCTTTTGCCTTCCCTCTTTCGTGGCATTATCCGCGATCGGCTTGTCAGCGCCGAAACCGCGGTATGAGAGCTTATCCATGCCGGTCCGGGGCTTCAGGTACTTCGCAACAGATTTGGCCCGATCCCTTGAAAGGCCCTGGTTGTAATCCGCCCCGCCGATATTGTCCGTGTGGCCTTCCACGATGATCTCGCGGTCAGGATACTTCTTATTGAGGATATGACAAATCGCGTCGAGCTTGTCCCTGCTGTCGTTCCGGAGTTTTGCTGAATCGAAATCAAAAAGCACATCGCCCAGCCGGAGGACCAGGCCCCGCTTGTCAGAGTCCACGTCCACTCCGTCCGGAATTTCCTGTTTGAGAGCGCGCTTCTCCTCCTCCTTCTGTTCCCGCGTCACCGGCTTATACATCTTCATGTTCGTATCGATGAGCATCTGGAACTCGTTGGTGCCGATCTTTTTCGTTTCCGTCGGGAAGAAGAAGACGATTCGATACTTCTCCTTCATGCGTACCGGCCGGTTTTGCGTGATATCCCACCAGACCGTCCCCTCGTTGTTGCCCATGATCTTGAGGGGAAAGTCGGGAGGATATTTTCCGCCCGACAGGTTCATGTCGATGAGAAACGCATAATTTATGACTGCGATCTCGCTGCCTTTCTTTTTCTCTATTCCCGTCAGTTGATATTCTGTCGGGAAGGTCAGCTTGAACGGCAGGGAAAAGTTGTTGAGGATAAGTTCCGCGTCCGCCGACCACTTGTCGCCTCTGCCGACATCCTTCCCCGGCAGCGTGGGAACGTTTCTCAAATTAGGCATATAATACTGTTTCGGGACCGTGAATCGCCCCAGCCGGTCAATGGCGAATTCAGACTGATACTGTTCGCGCTGATGGAACACCTCCTCGCCATTGTCGCGGTGATATACGGTAAAGCGCCCCTTCACGCTGCTGGATTCCGACGTGCTGTCGTAACAGGTGAGGTCTATGATATTCCGCTCCTCATAGACATTCTGCGCCCGGTCATTGACAAGGAATTTGACCTGGGCGGTGCGCGTTATTTCCAGGCGCTCGTTATTCGGGAAGTCCCACTTCAGAGTCACGGCAAAGGCCTGAAGAGAATAGCAGAGAACGAGCAGGACAAGGGTGGCAAGGGATGTTTTCATGATTTCACCAGGTTGATTGATGTGCGGGGTTCACCCCTTCATTTTCTATCGGCAGGAGGGTTATTTTAGTTGAGGATAATTCTTATGCCGATGGGATTCGGTGCTCGCGGCACCCCGAAACCTATCGCGGGAATAATCACTTACCTCTTTTGCTGGTAATAGTTATAGTCGGACAGTACTTTCTCCAAGAATTCCTTCGGGTCCATCCCGGATGTAACACCCATCAGTTCTTCCAGCCTGGCTTTGGTTTTCTTCATTATCTCTTTCGCTGATTTCGCCTTTCTGTTTTTATCCTCAAAGTCCAATACTTCTTTAACGATCGTGACGGTTCTTTCATCCAGTTTGCCGGCTTCCTCAAAGACCGGCGTGTAGCTCTCGTCCAGCCGCACCAGAATCGTATCGCTCATCTTTACCCGCTGTCCGAGACGTATCACCGTGGTGCCGGCTGCGATGTCACCCAGCCGCTGTCCCTTTCCATTGATTAAAATCGTGATAACGGCCACGGCGCCTGAGAAAAATCCTATATCGACGAGCCGCAGAACCCACCGTAGCAGGTAGCTTCCCACCGAGGGCTGGGTACCGTCGAGCTTCACCACCTTAATGCCGACAAGCTTCTTTGCGAAACTCTGGCCGTCCATGGTCGTCTCGCAGATCAGGTCGTAGAAGGGAAGCGGAAGCATCAGGAGTGCGAAATACAATACGGCCCATTCTTTGAGAAGTGCGACATACTTTTGAGCGGCGAAATAGCCGATCACAACCGCGATGGCATAGGCGATTATTATGATGGCGTCGATGAAGTACGCCAGGATCCGCTCGCCGACCCCGGCGATCTCATAGTCGATGGTCACGTTCTGCGCCGTTTCTATCGGTACCGTCTGCACGCTAAATCAACCCCCTTGACTTGAGCTCGAGATACGTATTAATCGTATTCACCGTAAGGAGCTCCGGTGAGGTCAATATCGAATGTATGCCGTGCCTGTCAAGTTCCTTTACGATCTGCTTTTTCTCAAAGGCAAATTTTTCCGCTATGGTTTTGATGTACATTTCTTCAATCGATTCCGCCGGCGTTTCGATGAACCAGTCCAGCTCCGTGTTGAGAAAAAATATCACCACCAGAACATGACGTTTCGCCGTCATCGCAAGGAGCGGAAGATGCCTCCGCAGAGAGGACAGTGTCTCGAAATTGGTGTACAGAAGGAGGAGACACCGACGGTTCAATTTACGTGATATCTCGGCGTAGAGCTGTTCGTAATTCGATTCCAGGAAACCGGTTCGGCATTTATACAGAAGCTCCAGTATCCTGAACATCTGCGCATACTCGCGGCTGGCCGGCAGGATCGCCTCTATCTTGTCCGAAAAGGTGATGATGCCGGCGCGGTCCTCCCGCCGTATGGCCACGTTTGATATCACCAGGCTTGCGTTGATCGCGTAGTCGAGAAGCGTCATGGCGTTGAAGGGCATTTTCATGGCGCGGCCCATGTCAATGACAGAATACACATGCTGAGAGCGCTCGTCCCGGAACTGGTTCACCATGAGCTCGCTTTTCCGCGCCGTGGCCTTCCAGTTGATCTTCCGGTAATCGTCGCCCGTGATGTAGCGCCGTATCTGGTCGAATTCCATGGATGCCCCGATGCGCCGGATCTTCTTTATGCCCGCTTCCACCAGCCGGTTGGATACCGCAAAGAGATCGTATTTTCTCATCTGTATGATTGAGGGGTATACCGGGACCATGATTTCGCCCGAGAACCGGAAACGACGGACGGCGAGCCGGAGCGGCGACGACGCGAAAACATTGAGGGCTCCGAAAAAGTATTCGCCCCGCTCCACCGGCCTTACCGTGTAAGAATGCTCCTGCGTTCCGCCGGAGGGAATCGAGCCGGGTATTGTAAAATCGCGCTTCTGGAACTGGAAAGGGAGCTCGTCGATGATTTCAACCGATACCGGGAATGCGTACCAGTTCTCGACGCGGATGTCGATCCTGTTCTCATCGCCGTTCGAGAGCTTTTCCGGCGCAACACGCCGGGCCTCGATGCCGGATACCAGGAAGAGCATCGCCATGTCCGCGACCGTGGCGATCACCAGCGAAACAAACACCATCTTTGCCGGGAAAAGCAGGGCCGGATAAAAGAACGCCGCCACGAATGAAAGAACGACAAGGGCGAGAATCATGAAAAAGCGCCGGCCGAAATAATGCGCCCTGATCCACTTCACCGGGGCACCTCGATTCCCTGCAGTATTTCCTCAATGATGTCCTCCGGCGTCCTTCCTTCCATCTCCTTCTCCGGAGTGAGAAGGAGGCGGTGCCGGAGGGCCGGGAACGCCGCGGTCTGAATGTCCTCGGGCTTCACAAAGTCCCGCTGGCGCAGAACCGCGAGCGCCTTGGCGCCGTCCATGACGGCAAGTGACGCGCGCGGCGATCCGCCCAGGTACAGGGCGGCGTGATTGCGCGTGCGGTGGATGATCTCGGCGATATATTTCATCACATTATCATCAATGTGAACGTTCTTGACCTTCTTCTGGCCGGCGATGATCTGCTTGCCGGTTACGACCCGCTTCACATCGGCAAGCTTGTCCCGCTCGCGCCTGGCGTGCGCTTCGGAGAGAATCCGGAACTCCTCCTCAAGCGAGGGGTATCCGATCTTGATTTTAAACAGAAAACGGTCGAGCTGGGCCTCGGGCAGGCGGTAGGTGCCTTCGTACTCGATGGGGTTCTGGGTCGCGAAGACGAGAAATGGCTCCTCGAGGAAATAGGTCTTCCCGTCCACCGTGACCTGCCGCTCCTCCATCACTTCGAAGAGCGCCGACTGGGTCTTGGCCGGCGCGCGGTTGATCTCGTCGATGAGCACCAGGTTTGAGAACACCGGGCCTTTCTTGAACTCGAAGTCGCCCCGTTTCACGTTGAAGACCGTGGTGCCGATGATATCGGACGGCATCAGGTCCGGCGTGAACTGTATTCTCGAGAAGTCAATGGACATGGTCATGGACAGGAGCTTCGCCGTAAGCGTCTTGGCGATGCCCGGCACTCCTTCCAGGAGCACATGGCCGTTGGCCAGAACCGCGGCCAGGAGCAGTTCAATCATCTGGTCCTGCCCCACGATGACCTTCTTCAACTCGCCGGTGATTTTCGCGTTTGTCTGGTTCAGCTCGGTAAGTTTGATTCTCTCGTTAAAGCGCACATCTCCGCTCATAGTAAACACCCTCTTTTGTTATATTGTCAATCCGGAAGTCCTGGCGCCCGCGGCCGCCCTTTCCGCCGGTCCGCACCGCCGTCAGGAGCCGCTGTTCCCCCGCGTGCCGTACACCGGCCGGGTCGCGACCGCCGCACCGGCGGCATGCTTGAACTCTTCAATGAGACCGTTGAGCCGCATCAGCTCTCCATCGGTCACGGCACTCCTCGTCCGGACCACGTCGATAAGGTCAAAGAGCCGCCGCGCCATATACCGGGGCGCGCCCGTCCCGCTCGAAACGCGCTCGTAAAAACTCTCGTCGCGATGGAGCGCGTCAATCTGGAACCGCGAGCTGATGAAATCATAGAAATAGAGTATCTTTTTTTCAGCAATATTTTTATGATCCCCACGCTGGTAATAGAGCCTGCCCACGGTCTTGATAAAATCAAGCGTGGCGTTGCCCAAGGGAAGAATTACCGGGATTGCCCGCTGCTTTCGGCGCGCCCTGAAGGCGATGAACAGCGCCAGACCCGCCAGGCCCGTATAGTACGCCCAGGCCAGGGGTTCGCGGGAAAGCACATAGCGCAGCGGCGTTCCCGGCGCCGCGCGTGACGATTTATAGTACTCGTCCCAGAAGGTCCGCCGCACCGGCAGGTACGACAGTGACCTGAACACGTATTCTGCGTTGTTATTCAAGAGAATGTTATGGTTGGTGTAGACAAAGGGGAGCGAGCTCAGAAAGAAGGCGCCTCTGCCGTGACGGATTTGTATGTAGTTCACTCCTCGCCGCTCGTTCATCCCGAGCACCGCAGCGCCCGTTCTCCGGAATGAGAGGAACCGGATGTTGGCCGCGCCGCGGGTGCAGATATAATTCCTCCGTGCAGCGAGGCCCCGGTTTGCAAGATTGATTCCCATCCGGTCCGCAAGGACGTCCTCCGGCGCCGTCCCGAGAGAGAGACGGCTCGCGAATTCTCCCTGATAATAGCCGGCGGCGATGAACACGCTGTTCCCCTCGGAAACGAAGCGCATCAGCTCATCCGTATCGGGCTTGTCCAGATCGACGGTATTATCAATGATGACGTAATTTGCGCCCCGGTACGACTTGCCTTTCAGGGTGTCATAGATCGAGTCGTGAACGGTTAATACCGGCGCTCCCGGAAAAAGGTCGGGAAGGAGCTCATACAGTATATACGCGCCGTAGGGGATTTTATCGGCCCGGGAAAAACTCATGGACCAGTCGACCGGTTGTGGCACAATCAGCTGAACCGCGACAAAGATCGCAACGCAGACTGTCAACGCCAAAATGTAAATAATTGTTTTCTTCACTTCACCACTTTACCATGGTTTACTTGTATACGATCAAGCCTTCAGGCGGAATCAGCTCTTGTCATCAGCCACCAACGCATAAAATCCATAGAATGAATCCCGCACCGCAGCATAGGAGTCCTCAGCGAGGTCAAAATTGCCGTACCATATGTGCTCGAAGATTCTGGTCAGTTCCGCGAAATTCCCCCGCAGGGTCGAACCGGCCAGTTCGGAAAGGTAGTCGGTATTGGTCTTGTCGATTTTCCACTTGATAAGGCTGCGGGCCGACAATTCCTGCAAGGCTTTATGGTACATGAGGCGCACCGCGATGCGGTACTCGCGCAGTTTCAGATGACCCGCTATGAGCTCATCAAAATCAACGCCGGAAATGTCCCCGATCGTGTCAGCTATCGCGCGCGGACGTTTTTTCGACGAGAAAAATATTCCCCTGAAGTCCGCGCCGAATAGTTTGACAACGACAAGCAAGAGCGCGGCCATAATGACACCGTAGACCACGTATTTCAGCGCCTTCCATACCACTGCATCATCGACGCCCTTGAACAATACCCGTAATTTTTCCAGCAGCCATGCTTTGATCCAGTCCCAGAAGGACAGGTACGGAGCGTTTTGACGATCGTATGAAAAGTCACTGTTGCGTCGGAACTCATCAAGCTTCTTCACCGGAACCGGGCGCGCCCTCACCGCGGAACCATCGGCCGGGACCCTTCCGACGTTCCGCACGGCTATGATGCGTTCAGCCGGAGCCGCCGGGACGGTCAGGAATAAGCTCAGACACAGCACACTCAGGCAGCGGCCTGCCATCTTCATCCTACCCCTCATTCTTCCTGCCGATATCCTCGATTTTCCTCAACAGACCAGCCCCCTCCTTCTTCTCCACAAGGCTGTAATACTGAAGGGCAATGCCGACGAGTATGATGACGCTCAGGAAAGAACTGAACTGGTATATTACCCCCGCGATGATGAATAGCACCCGGTAGAATGAACCGGTCATATCGGCCTTATGAAACACGGCTGTAAAGGTCAGTATAAAATTGGGAAGACCGAAGATCCATCCCGCGGCACCCATGATAATTGAAAGAAGAAAAACCAGTCCGAAGGTGAACCACCAGTTTCCCTTCATAAGCCTCATGCTTCTCCTCAGGGCCTCAAAAAAACTATTTCGTTCCTGTATGCGGATAATGGGAACCATCGTTACCACAACGGCGAAATAAATCCCGGGTATTATCAGCAGAATAATAGAAAAAAACAGGACAAAAAAACTTCCGACACTGGTGAAAACAATCATCCAGAAATCCCTTCTGATTGCTTTCCAGAGATCGTCGAACGTTATCGCGCCCACGTTTTTTTCAGGGTACAGCACCACAAGCTCGTATGCAATGAGCGTGATGAAGGTATAGCTCAGAATACCGAACATGATAATGAGCAGGTACCGGAGGGTGAAGATACCGGCGAAGGCGCCCCCCATCTCGCTGTTCAGATTCATTGAAACGGTATCAGCACTATGGAGTCCCAGAAGGATTCCCTGTATCGGTATGATCGGCCCCGTGATGATGAGTATCGCCTTGAACAGGAGTGCCACATTCTGGCGCAGGAATGCAAAGGTGTCATTGATGATTGCGCCGAAATCGCGGGCCTTTTTCAGTTCAATTTTTTCTGTCTGGTTCATGTGCAAGCTCCTTTATATTTAGAGTGAGTGGGTATACGATGTAATAAAAAATCACAAATATCAGCGAGGCTCCGATGATACCGAGCGACAGGGGCCGCGGCATGCTCGTGTACCGGGTCACGAATCCTTCGAGGAGGGCCGCCACGACGAACACGGGAATGACGCCAATGAGTATCTTGAGGCCGTCCCGGGCTCCCCGCTGGAATGACGCGAGGCGCGAATAGGTGCCGGGGAAAAGGATGCCGTTGCCGATCACGATGCCCGCGCCGCCGGCGACTATCACCGCCGTTATCTCCAGGGTTCCGTGGATCCATATGCTCAGCAGGGATGTCGCGAGGAGGCCCTTCTGGTAGAAGAAATAATGAAACGCGCCGAGCATCACGCCGTTGCTGAAAATGACATAGCCCGCGCCGAAAGAAAAGAGCACCCCGCAGGCGAATGCCGTCAGCGCCACCATGATGTTGTTCGCCGTGACCCCCAGAAACATGTTCATATTGTTCATGGATTTGTAGACCGCCATTGGGTCGCCCTTCTCGATGTTCTCCATGGTCATCTTGACGTAGGTGTCGCCCAGGATGAGGCGCACGAAGCCATCGTCGTTGGCGGACGACACAACGCCGACGAGGACAGAAACCGCGAACACGCACATAGAAACGAGCAACTCTTTCCGGTGAGCCCTGAAAAGCCGCGGCTGTTCCTGGCTCCAGAACGTCCTGAGCCGCTTCCGCTCTTCTTTCCTGCTCCTGAAAATGGCCTGGTGGAATTTCGCTGTCAGGCCGTTCAGGTATGTGGTGATCGTGCTCCCGGGGTAAAATGTCTTCGCGTAGGAGAGGTCGTCGGTAAGCTCTATATAGAGCTCGGCAATCTGGTCGGGGCTTGACTTTTTCCGCGCCTTTATCAAAGACTCGAACCGGCCCCATTTATCCGCGTTCTGCTGTAAAAATTGTATCTCTTTCATTCACCCGTTCATCCGTAATCTGCTGTTACCTCGCCCTCTCCCCCATCGCTGCGCGAAACGTGGAATACAATCTCTTCACTAAAATTAAGACGCCTAATAAATACCACCGCGTATCTGCACGCACCAGCGCGGCACGCGGCTGTCCCATAAGCCCCCTATATCCCCCAGAGGGGGACATTTTCGCCCAATTTGGCCTGGAAAGCCCCCCTTTGGGGGGGTTGGGGGGAACTTTTTAGAAAACCGCTATACGTATACCAACCGCACCTGCGGGCCGACTTCCGCGACCAGGGTGCCTTTCGCTTCATACAGATCGCCGTCCATGGTATAGAGCATCTTCTTATCGCTCGTGATGCTTACTTTTTTTCCGATGGTGTCAAAGACATACGGATGCTTGACCGGCGTTCCTGTTCTAATGTTCCAGAGGTTTTTAACGATATCAGACGGCTCGCACCCCACGGAAAGGACATGGAAGGTCCCCTCCTCTTCATAGGCGCGGTGGAGCGGCTTGAACCCGATGCCGATGTCGTCGACCGTTGCCGCGATGACGGCGATAAAGTCATGATGCGGCACCACGTTCCCGTCGATGACGACCTTGCAGTTCAGCCTGTCAAACAGGGTTCCCACGTCGGCGCCGAAAGCGGCGCCCCGCACCGCCAGCCAGATGGTCTTCAATGCTTTCGTCGGACCGGTCCCCTCGCCGCGGTAATACTCTGACAGAAAATTCGCGGTCATGCCTGTCCCGAAGATAAAGCAGTATTTGTCATCGACCCGTATGGTGTCGCGGACGAAGATCTTCGGATTGCCGTTCTGCTTTAATATCGCAATGAGCCTTTTCAGCAGCTGTCCCGGTTTTCCTTTGAGATTGATGGTCCGGGACTGGGTATTCATGGTGCCGGCCCGGAGATGCAGGATGGGCGGTATCGGATCCTTTTTGTATATGTTGATAAACCGCGACAGCACGTGGTGGTTGGTGCCGTCGCCGCCGCAGACCGCGGCATAGGGCAATCCCAGCTTCTTGAACTCTTTAATGACGGGATCGATTTCAGCAATGCTGTTGGTGACCCGTACGTCCGCGAATCCCTCCGCAATATCCGAAAAGTATTCAAGCGGGTTAATATTCATTTTTTTGACGCCGTGTGCGTGCGGGTTGATAATGACACCGACCTTTTTCATAGGTGACGCCTCCTTATGATGAATTTCATTTAGTCTACGCCATCCTCATCCTTCGACTCCGCCTTTTTCAGGATGAGGTAATTTATAAATCCTATTACTACCATCAGGATCAGGAAGAGTGGGTAGGCTATCTTCCAGTTCCGGGGTCCGGTCATCATGCTCCATTCCGACATTCCGCCGATCCCGGTGAGAAGGGTCAGCGGCATGAAGATTGTCGTGATCAGGGTCAGGCGCCGCACAACCCGGTTTGTCCTGTTCGCCAGCATGGTCATCCGGTTGTTCATCATGGAAAGGTATATTTCCATGAAGTTGGATATCATCTCTCGGTATATCTCGGCCTCTTCATAAAATTTCGCCAGGTGATCGTAAATATCGCGAAAATGATATATCGACTTCTCGGTGACGAAGCGAGAATCCCCTCGGCAGATCTTCATCAGAATTTCACGCTCGTGGGTGATGCTCTTGCGCAGCGAGAGCACGCTCCGCCGCAGGCGCATCAGCTCCTGGGGCCTGAAGGTTTCAATGGAGTTTATAATATTTTCTTCAATTCCGTCAAGCTCATCCTTGAGCGCCTCGATGGTGTGAAATTTCTGATCCACAAGGTAATCGAGTATCACCTGAAGGAGGTAATCCGGCCCCTGAAGCACATTCCCCCGGTCGAGTGCCGCCATCTGCTCGAGGCGGTCGAGAAAACTGCCGTTACCGTGAAGATTGTGGCTGACAAGGATTATAAAATTCCTCCCCAGGAACAGGTCCACCTCGTCAATAAAGAGCTCTCCCGTGTCGTAAAAAAACTTGTTAAAAAGAATAAACGTATTGGTTTGATAATCCTCAATCTTTGGTATCTGGTTGTCATCCAGGCAGTCCTCAACGGAAAGGGGGTGGATCCCCAGAGGCTCGATGAGCGCCTCCAGCTCTTCCCGGGCCGGATCCAGATAATTGAGCCAGATGTATCCCCCGCCCTTGAGAGCGGACAGGGCGGTATTCAGGTCCTCTGCCACGACGGGATCTCCATCAGCCATAATATGGAAAAAACGGCGCATGGATGTGTTTGATGGGCTCATGGCACTATGTGAAGGGATTCCTGAAATAAATCAAGAAAAAATATTAATATGACCGGCCCCATGCTTTTTATGAGCTGGAACGCCGCAGCCATTTCCGCGTAAAAACCGGCACGCACCGTGATTCCTCCGGGCGCCGAAGATAAAATTTTTTTGACATGCGGGCTCTGGAAAAAAGCCGTGCGGGGGAGGACCGGGGCCTGCTCGACTTTCTCGCAGGCGGGTCATTTCGCATCTGTGGCGACTGATGGGAAACGCTCCACCGCGCAGGGCGGAGTTCGCACGGATCACCGGTTGTCAATAACCGGCTTTACCCTGCCCCCGGTCGTCGTGCCGAGCGTCTCCTGCTCCACCAGGGTTATTTTCGCCGTCGCCCCCACCTCCCGTTCGATACTCGCGGCGATGCCGTTTTTCAGCGCCATGATCTTCTTTATTTCATCGTTGAACATGCTCTCAACGACTTCCACTTTGACCTCCATCACGTCGTCGCCCGCGACGTTGTCGATGGAAACCTGGAACCGGGGATCGATACCCGTTGCCCGCTTGAGTATCTCCCCGATCTGCGCCGGGAATATATTGATGCCGTTGAACACGAACAGGTCATCGGTCCGCGCCGCGACCCGCTCCATGCGCAGGGTCGTGCGGCCGCACGGACATGCTCCCTCCAGGATCGATGAGATGTCTCCGGTGCGATACCGGATCAGGGGAAATCCCTCCCGCGTAATTGTGGTGATGACGAGCTCGCCCTCGGTCCCGTGCTGAACCGGTTCGCCGGTCCGGGGGTCCACGATCTCCACGATGTAGTGATCTTCGTTGACGTGGAGACCGCTCTTCTCCCCGCACTCGCCCGATACGCCGGGGCCCATCATCTCATTGACGCCGTATATATTGTAGGCGGACAGGTGAAGCGCGTCTTCGATCCTGCCGCGCGTGGCCTCTCCCCAGGGTTCGGCGCCGAAAAGGCCGATCTTCAAATTCAGCTCATCGGGATGAATGCCCATCTCCCTCAGGTGGCCGGCGATGCGGTGGGCGTAGCTCGGCGTGGACAGGAGCACCGTGGTCTTGTAGTCTTTCATGATATGTATCTGCCGCTCTACGTTGCCCGACTGCGACGATGGGATGACCGACGCTCCCATCTTCTCAGCGCCGTAATGCAGCCCGAACCCGCCGGTGAACATGTTGTAGTCGAAGGCGATCTGCACGAAATCGTTTTCCGTAACGCCGGCCGCCGCAAGCACCCGGGCCACCTGATCGGACCAGTTCAGGATATCGTTCCGGGTGTATCCGATCGCGATTGGTTTCCCGGTCCTTCCCGCCGTTGAGTGGATCCGGACGATGTCCCGCAGTGGAACGGCGAACATGTTGTAGGGGTAGCTCTTCCTGAGATCGTCCTTTGTCGTAACGGGAAGCTGCCTGATGTCGTCAATTCTTTTTATCTTCTCGATATCGATCTTATTCTCATCGAATATGTTCTTATAGAATCCAACATTGCGGTACACCCGGTTCAGGGTGCTCTGAAGTCGCTCGATCTGAAGCTGGATCAATTCGTCGCGCGGCATTGTTTCGAATTTGGCGTTGTATATCATGTGCATCCCCCCCCCCGTGCCCCATCCATCAAGAGGCACGACATAAATATCGTACGTCGATTCAACCGTAATGTTACTCGCCTATGCTTCGGTACTCCTTCCCCAGATAGGCGCGCTGCACGTCATTGTTGTTCAGTAGCTCCTCCGACGTGCCCTCGAGGACCATCTGGCCCGTCTCTATCACGTAGCCGCGGTCGGCGATGCGGAGCGCCGCCCGTGCGTTCTGCTCCACCAGGAGTATGGTATTCCCCGCGCCGCGCAGTTTTCGTATCTCCTCAAAAATATTCTTCACAATGATGGGCGCCAGTCCCATGGACGGCTCGTCCAGCATGATGAGCCGCGGCCGCGCCATGAGAGCCCTGCCGATTGCCAGCATCTGCTGTTCGCCGCCGGACAGCGTGCCGCCCAGCTGATACTCCCGCTCACGGAGGCGCGGAAACATGGCGAAGATGACCTCGAGCTCTGCCTGGAGATCGGTTTTACGGTCGCCCCGGAGGCGCGGGTACGCGCCCAGCGAGAGATTTTCCCGCACGGTCATGGTGTTGAAGATCAGCCTTCCCTCGGGAACGAGCGAACAGCCGGCGGAGACGATTGTTTCCGGCTCGTCCGCGCTGATATCCCTGCCGCCGAGCATGATCTCGCCCTCCTGGGCCCTCACGATGCCCGCAACGGTCCGCAGCAGCGTGCTCTTGCCCGATCCATTCCCGCCGATAATAGTCACGATTTCACCCGGCGCCACGTGAAGGGACACGCCCTTCAGAACCCGGAGCTTGCCGTATCCCGCGTTCAGGTTCCGAATCTTAAGCATCCCCTTCCCCCAGGTATACCCGTATCACCTCGCCGTTCTTCTGTATCGCGGCGGGAGCGCCTTCGGCGATTTTTTTTCCGGAGGAAAGTACCACGATCTCGTCGGATATGTTCATCACGAGGGACATGTCGTGCTCGATAACCAGCACGGTGATCCCCCGCCGCCGTATTTTCATAATCATCTCCGATATGTGCGCCGTCTCGTGGATGTTAAGGCCGGCCGCCGGCTCGTCCAGGAGTATCAGGTCCGGCTCGGTGGCGAGCGCACGCGCGAATTCCACCACGCGCTGCTTGCCGAAGGGCAGGCTCGTTGCTTCCTGGTCTGCCAGATCGCCGATGCCCAGCAGGCTCAAAATATCCATGGATGTTTCGCGTATCTCCCGCTCCTCCGCCTTTGTCCGGGGCAGGCGCAGCATGGCCGCGAGAAAACCTGCCCGGCTCCGGATGTGCCGTCCGATCATGACATTTTCGAGCACGCTCATCCGCGAGAACAGCTTTATGTTCTGGAAGGTGCGCGATATTCCCCGGCGCGCGATCCGGTGTGGCGGCAGGCCGTGGATCGGCGATCCGCTTATGAACACCTGGCCGGAAGCGGGGGGCAGCGCGCCCGAAATGAGGTTGAACAGCGTTGTTTTGCCGGCGCCATTGGGCCCGATGATGGCCTTGATCGCGTTCTTCTCGACGGAGAAGGAGACCTCCTGCACAGCGCGGAGCCCTCCAAAAGAGCGGCTCAGGCCTTTTACTTCGAGGAAATTCATTCCTGTTTACCCGCGCGGCATTTATTAACGATGCGGACGGCCGTATCGGCCAGAATCCGAAAATTTTCCTTTATTAAAAGCCCTTCCGGCATGAACAGCATGATGACGATGAGGATACAGCCGAAAACGAATTCGTCGTAGCTCCCGAAATATCCACGCAGGGAAAGGTAATTGAGCACGACGCCCATCACCAGGGCGCCCCACAGATTCGCCATGCCGCCCACGGCCACAATGGCGACGTAGCTCACCGACTTCATCACCTCCGCTTCCGACGGTCCGATGCCGCCGTTAAAGTGGGTGAGAAAAACGCCGGCAATGCACGCGAACACCGCGCTCAGGACAAAGACGGAGAGCTTATACCGCGCCGTGTTCACTCCCATTGCGTTGGCCGCCTCTTCGCTCCCGTGTATTGATCTGAGCGCGCGTCCCGGCCTCGAATCTATGAGGTTCGTCAGGAGGATGACGCCGGCAACAAGCAGAAACGCGGCGATGTAGTAGTTTTGCACCCGGAGGCCGGGATCGCCGCCCACGGCAAGCCCCCCGGCGAGACGGAAGGCCGGCAGATCGGATATACCGTCGGCCTCGCCGAACATCCTCGTGCCCAGCACGATGCGGTACACTATGATGCCGAATCCCAGGGTGGCCATTGCCAGGTAGTGCCCCTTCAGCTTGAGGATCGGGATACCGATGAGAAAGGCCACGGCGGCGGTGAGGCAAACGGCGACGACCAGAGACACCCACGGCGAGAGGTGCTGGGTCTGAGCGCCGTAGGCGTTCGTCGACACGGTATCAAGGCCCAAGCCGACGACGAGCTTCACGAGAGGATTACCCGCTGCGCCCGCCAGGTTATACGTTGTCAGCACTGCGGTGGTGTACCCCCCCATGGCGAAAAAGGCGGCATGGCCCAGGGAAATCTGGCCGGCATACCCCATGAGCACGGTGAGGCCGAGGATGACCAGGGAGTAATAGGCGGACATTGTCAGCTGGGTCAGGTAAAACTCGCGGTTCAACGCCGAGACGATGATCTGGAACGCAATAATGCAGGCAGTCAGCACGGCGACCGGAATGTATACGCTCGGTCTCATTAGAATTCCTTTAATCCAGCCGCTTCTCTTTTTCCCAGAAGACCACTGGGCCGCGCAAACAGGATGATAAGGAGTATGGCGATGGATATGGCGTCCTTATAAGCGAGCGGCATGATGCTGATGCTCATGGCCTCCAGCAGGCCGATGATTATCCCGCCGATGACGGCTCCGGTGCTGTTGCCCAGGCCGCCGAGAATGGCCACCGTGAACCCCTTGATCGCCAGTGACGTGCCGCAGTCGTACTGCGTCTGGGTTATCGGCGAGATGACGCATCCCGCCAGGGCGCCGATTGCCGCGGAAAGCATGAAGGATATGGTCACCATGTTTTTCGTGTTGATGCCGCAGAGGCGCGCCGCGGTGATGTTGGATGCACAGGCCCGCATGGAGCGGCCCGTGAGTGTGAACCTGAAAAACACGCCCAGAAACGCGACGATGACGCCGCTGACGCCGAGAACCCACAACACTTGGGGAGAGATGTAGGCTCCCATGATATTGATCGACGTGACCTCGCTCCCGGTGAAATACGGCAGGGAGCGGACCTTCTCGTCCCAGACATGCAGGGCTATTTCCCGGATCATGATAGAGAGCCCGATGGTGACGATGACCATGTTCAGCACCGAGGGGCTCTTCAGCCGCCTGATGAAAATGAAGTCTATCAGCGCTCCCACCGCAGAGGTGATAATGACCGCCGCGAGAATCGCCAGGGGTAGCGGCATGAAGGAATGAAGCGATATGGCGGTCATTCCCCCCAGCATGAGGAACTCGCCCTGGGCGAAGTTGATGATGCCGGTGGTGTTGTAGATGATATTAAAACCGATGGCGACAATGGCGTATATGCTCCCGCTGGTGATCCCGGAAAAAATGTATTGCAGCAATTGTTCGAACGGCATGACGGGTCAATGAAGGCGCGGGGGCGGCGTCATGCGACGCCGCCCCCGCGCTGATATCTTTTTATTTATCTTCGTATTTGACGAACTTGCCGCCCTTTACGGTCAGCATATCAAAGGAATCTATTGCAAGCCCGTTGTGGTCCTGAACTGAAAAGTTGAAGATGCCGCCGGTTCCGGCAAAGCCTTTCAGGCTTTCTATGGCATCGCGGACTTTCTCTTTATCCGCGCCGGCCTTTTTAATGGCCTCCACGAGGATCATCACGGCATCGTACGCATGCCCCCCGAAGGTGCTCACATCCTCGCCGTACTTGCCCTCATAATTCTTTTTGTACTTGGCAAGAACCGCCTTTTGAGGATGATTGTCGGGAAGGGTATCCACGATAAGCAGACGCCCGCAGGGGAATATGATTCCCTCTCCCGCCGCACCGGCTTCCCTGGCGTACTTGATGTTGCCGAATCCGTGGCTCTGGAAGAGCGGCACGTTCATGTTGAGCTGCTTCATGTTCTTCGGAACGATAGACTGTGCGGGCACGATGGACCAGTTCACCACAGCCTGCACATTATTCGCCTTGAGCTTGGTGAGCACGCCGGTAAGGTCGGTGGCCTTTTTGTCGTAGACCTCGCCGATCAGAATGGTGATGCCGAACTTCGGCGCAATGGTCTCCAGCTGTTTCTTGCCGGCAAGGCCGAAGCCGTCGTTGCTGGCAACGACGCCGATTGTGGTGATCCCTTTCTTCTTCATCACCTCGAAAATTTTCTCGGCAGCGTAGCTGTCCTTCTGCGGCGTCTTGAACACGTACTTCGCCACCGGGTTCACGATATCCTCCGCAGCGGCGCAGGAAAGCAGGATTGTCTTCCCGTCTTCACAGATGGCCTTGATCTTCATTGTTTCCCCGCTGGTCGAGGGGCCGATAATGGCGAAGACCTTGTTTTCCTCGATAAGCTGCTTCGCGAATGAGATGGCCTTCTCCGGACTTCCGGTGGAATCCTTGATAATGAGCTCGAGGCTCTTGCCGTCCACGCCGCCGCTGGAATTGATTTCATCGATGATCATCTGGGCCGTCTTGGCTTCGGGGGCTCCCAGGAACGACGCCGGACCGGTTACTGCAAAAATGGCGCCGATCTTGATGGTTTCCCCGCTCTTCTTTTTACAGGAGACGGCAACGGCGAGAAAAGCCAAACATACAAAAACAACAAGAATCTTTTTAAATGACATAATGCCTCCACAAAAAATAAGTGTAATTGATACAGTTCACGCGGGCATAAAGCGCACGTATTATTCAGCGTCTTACTTACCGGCTACTTCAGAAAAACAATCATGTCAAATGCTTCCTCTTTCTCGCCGTAGAGAGCGAAGAGGGGTAGGTCGATGATGGTGAGTTCTCCGATCCTCAGCATGTCCACCTTCTTCTCCTCTTTGTTTTTCTTGATGACGACCTTGTCCGGGTTGAATTTCTTACCAAGGAAAATCTGATAACGAACCGACGAGAGAAAGAGCTGGGTTATCTGTTTCCCCATCTGTTCCATTGACTGGTCGCCGGCGGTCGAGCCGTCAGCGGGTGTTTCGGCTTTCACGCCTTCCTTGCCTTTTTCATCTTTCTTCTGTTCACCCGGCTTCTTGACCGGTTCAAAATGAAACACGACCTGCTTTTTCTCCGGCTGATACTGCGGGATCAGGGGAAAGTCCTCTTTTTTAATTTTATCAAAAGGAAACTTAGCGTAATCGGGCACCAAAAACGAAATCTCTATGCCGGAATCGAAATCATTCTCAATATTTTTAAAATTCAGGTTTTTCACCAGGCCTTTGAGAGTGTCGGGCAGCTCCTTTTTTTCTTTCTCCATCAATTCTCCAAGGCTCTTGCTCTTTTTTTCATCTCCCTTCTGTCCCTGCTGGGCCTGATCCAGGGCCTTGGAGAAGCGGAACATCCAGCGCACGTTCATCGTACCGTCATCCTTCCAGTCCAGTATATGGCTGATCTGAAAGCATTGCGTAAGAAGGAATAACGGCATAAAGATTACTGCCATCCGGGCCATGAGAGCCGCCCGCAACGGGCGACGCCGTACAGTATTGTTTTCATGCGATACAACAGATGATTTCATATTATTTCAGACTCCTGAGATAGTTTGATGTTAACGCCCGTCGAACCGGAAACGATTAACGTGCTGCGGCATCGTTGAACGCACCCGCCAGCCGCCGCTGACAGCTCGATCACATCCGTATTTTCCATGCCGAACGGAGCCGGATGCCTCTTTCTCCCCGATCTTGATTGAGAATAGTTATCAGGCAAAAGTCAAGCAAATAAAACAAAATCCACCGGCCGATGGACTGTTCCCGGCACTTAACGCCTTTTGATAAAAAAAGGTTTGCAATTTAAACGCATTATGATAAAAATTATGAGGGAAATAGTGATGCACGGCACCGTGGATCGGACAGCACGAGAAAAACATATGGTCATAAAACATCGAAAACCGGCAAATGCCGGAGAAAAGCAAAAAAAGTCGGAAGACCGATCTCGGCCGGCCGAGCCGCTCATCACAGCAATTGACGCGCACCGCCCCCTCCTTGAATCCCTGCCGGATTCGCTGATAATCAACGATCTTAACTGCACGATAGTACTGGCGAGCAAAGAGGCCGCCCTGATGCACGGATTTGACAGCTCGGAAGATTTGATCGGGATGAACGCATTTGACCTCATCGCGCCGGAAGACCATAGCAACGCGATGGCGGGCCTGGACCGGCTGCTGGAAAAGGGCAACCTACTCATAGAGCACATCCTTATAAAAAAGGACGGGACTCGATTCCCGGCCGAGATGCGCTTCACGCTCCTTCGGGACATCGACGGCAGGCCCATCGGAATCATCTCATCGGCCCGCGATATCAGCGAGCGAAAGCATGCTGAAGTGAAGCTCATAGCGTCCCTCAGGGAAAAGGAGACCCTCTTAAAAGAGATACACCACCGGGTCAAGAACAACCTGCAGATCATCACCAGCCTTCTGAGCCTTCAGTCACGGAACATCTCCGACGCCGATCTGCTCAGGAATTTTACGGATGCGCAGAACCGTATCAGATCCATGGCGCTGGTCCATGAGCGGCTGTACCAGTCCGAGGATTTCGGCAGGATCAATTTCCGGCTCTATGCGACAGAGCTCGCCGACGATGTCATGGGCAGCTATGCGGCCGTTGCGCAGAACATCAGACTCAGTATTGACGTCGAAAGCCTGCATCTCCCCATTGATTGTGCGATTCCATCCGGGCTGATTATTACCGAACTGCTGACGAATGCCATAAAGCACGCGTTCCCCGGCTCATGGAACGGAAATCCGGAAATAAAAATCGTGTTTCACCGGAAGGAGGGCGATCTGGTTGAACTGAAAGTGGTCGATAACGGCGTCGGCATCCCTGACGGCGTCGAAACCGGCGCAACGGGAACCCTCGGCCTGTCTCTGGTGCCGATGCTCGCCAAGCAGCTGAGCGGTAAAACCACCCTGGATCGATCCGGCGGGACTACATGGAGCATCAGGTTCCGCATGGCGTAGTAGCGGATGTTCGGGCGAATGCGCCGCCCGACAGGCTTGAAACGGATCTATTCTATATTTTTAACGATTCCATCAAGCTGTTTTACTTTTTCGTTGATTGACCTCGACACGTCGCTTATGGTGACGGTGGATTGCGACACTTCCTGCGCGATATCGGAGAGGCGCGAAATCGTATTCAAGGTCTCTTCCATGGCTGAGTTCTGCTCCCTGGTCGATATGGTGATCTCTTCGGACAGGTTGTCCATGAGCTCCGCCTGCTTGGTGACGTCCTGAATCGACACCGCCTGGCTGGTCATCAGCTTCGCGACCGCGTCAATGCGGCTGTTTACGGCCTCCACCGTCTTGAAGATCACCTGGATGGAATTATTGGTGTTGTTCACCATGCCCAGCCCTTCCTGGATATCCTGGGATATCTGTCTGATCTTGGTCGAGATTTCCTTTGAATTGTCGGAGGTCGCCTGAGCGAGCTTGCCGATCTCGTCCGCGACCACCGCGAAGCCCCTGCCGTGCTCGCCGGCGCGGGCCGCCTCGATCGCCGCGTTCAGGCTGAGGAGGTTTATCCGGGCTGTGATGTCGTCGATCATGACAACGAATTGATCGATCGACGTGCCCCCCTTCATGATGACGTCCATTTTGCTGATCAGGTTCCTCATAGTGAACTCGGTTATGTTGGTCGCGTCGGATATGACCTGCATGCTGTCCACGACCGCCTGGCTCGATTCATTGATTGTATGCTGCGTTTCAACCGCCAGTCCGGAAAGCTCGCGCGTTTTCTTTCCTTCTTCCTTCTGGCTGACGGTCCGCTTGTAGATCCGGTCATTGGCCACGACCAGCTCCTCAAAGGTCGCCGACATCTCCTCGCTCGTCGACGCCTGCTCGGTGGACAGCTCGTTGAACCTGGCGCCGATGGCCGAAAGCTCATATCCGATCACCAGGAGGTCCTGGGACATCGATTTGACCGTATTGACGATCTCCTCGAGATACCGGGCGCGATCCCGTGCCTCCCTTTCGCTTTTTTCGAAGTTTTCGTTCAGCTTCTTTAGATCCCTCCCCATTATGTTTATCTTATCCGCCAGCCCCAGTGAAAGGAGCACGACCATGAGCGACGATCCGATCTGAATGCTCCACTGTGTGAATAGATTAACGGGGAGAATGCCGAAGGTCTTAAGGGCGAACGCGGCAACACCCAGGAGAATGCCGGTGAAAGCTACGAGAAAAAACCGTGCCTGCCTTGATCCGCGAATGGTTAAGATGACGGCGATTATAACCATGGCAAATGCGTAGAAGCCGGAGTTGGCCGTGTTCAGTTTAATGCTCATCTTGTAGTTGCCCAGGAGGGACACGAGACCGAATATCAAACCTGGTATGACCAATGCGAAGATGACAACTTTATCCATTTTACGGTAATGAATGAACGTCTGCATATATTCACGACAGAAGAGCGCCCCGGCACACGTCGCGAGTCCCATGAACAGAGGAAGGCAATTGTTCGCCCACCATATCGAATTCGGCCACAGATACTGGAAGGAAAATCCGTTCAGTGTCATCTGGAAAAGTATCCATAATGATATAAACCCGGAAAACAGAATATAGTTTCGTTCGCGTATCGCAATAAAAAGGAGCAGGTTATAGATGACCATTACCATCATGAGCCCGTAATATATCCAGAACAGGGGCTGCTCGGTAAAGACGTTGTTGAAATAGGCATTCGGCGACCACGCCAATACCTTGAAATTCATCGAGCTGGTCGTCTTGATGCGCAGGTAATGCGCGGCAGTACCAGGCAGTGCGTCAAGCGAGAAGATAAAGGTCTTGTCCTTTATGTCACGCTCGCTGAACGGGTGATGGTCCCCGGTTTCTTTAGGGATAAAATTGCCCTTCCCTGCCGGCACAAAGAGGGTGATGAAATCGAGCATCGGATAATCGATTTCAAGGAACCATGGCATATCCTTTTTCCCTTCATTGGCGACCGCAAGCCTGAACCAGTACACCGAGCCGGTGAACCCGAAATTGAAGGCATTTTTTTTCGTCCGGGACCACGGTATCGCCGGAGCGGCTATATCCCGTATGGTCATCGTCCCCGGTGAGTCTTCGTAGTATTCCAAATCGCCGGTGATATTCTTTGTTGTGAGCTCTTTATCGATGACAACCGTATTCGCGTGGGAGATGTCGTACAGAATAAAAATGAATATGAAAGTATAAAAATATTTTTTCATATCGACGGATCCTTAATTGATATTCACGGTGCATCCCTTATCAGCACCATACGCCATTATTGATTAGAATCATAGGGTGATTAACAGCGCTGCCGGCCATGAGATTCATTCATGCTGAGAACAGCTTCAGAACATGATTTATACAGGGGCATTTTCTGTCCAGCTTTATCTTCCGCATGTTATCTTACAATGACATATTTCAAGAAGTATACAGTAACCGGTGCGGGTATCCGGTCCAACATCGCTATATTGCTACCGGACCTCGATTCCGATGAGAACGATATCGTCCTCCAGGGGAAAGCCGTCGCGGAAAGAATTGACCGCATCCATGATCGCATCCATCGACAGCGAAAGATCGCGCTGGCGGGCCGTGCGCATGATATTCGCAAGCTCGTCAAAGCCGAATATTTGCCCGGATTCGTTTCTGGATTCGGGCAGGCCGTCGGTATAGAGGTATATCCGGTCCCCCGGTTTGCAATCGACCGATTTTTCTTTATAGACGGCATTTTCAAACTGGCCGATGATGGTGCCTCTGCTGCTCAATACCTCGGCCCGTCCGTCGGCCCGGAGCAGCACGGGAGGCATATGGCCCCCTTTCGCGAACGTGAAACGGACTGAATCGTGGGCGGCGCTTAAATCAAAATAGCCGTAGAGAGCGGTGAGAAAGTAGGCCGGCATGCCCTCCATCAGCTCGCTGTTAAGGCTTTTGATGAACTCCTCCGGGCTCTGCCCGTAACTCCTGCGGACACGGTCAGCGGTAGCCTTGAGCAGTGAAATGAACAGCGCAGACGATACGCCGTGGCCGGCCACATCGCCGATAAAAACGCCGAAGCCGCCCTCCTTCAGGGCCGTAAATGAAAAATAATCTCCGCCCACCGCCTCCAGAGGAAAATAGCGGAACTGGATCCACAGACGGTCGCATTCCGGCGGGCTCGAGGGAAGAAGTGCCGCGTGGATGAATTTGGCGTGTGTCAGTTCTTTCTCAAAGAGCATGTTCCGCTCGCGGAGCTGTTCCTCGCTCGCTTTCAGTTCGATCTGCATGTTTTTCCGCTCATCAATGTCCCGGGAAGAGAGTATGATGGTACTGATCTTTCCGCCCGGTCCATATACCGCACTTCGGACGCACTCAATCCAGTGGTACGTACCGTCGGCGAGCCGCACCCGTAATTCGGCGAAATCGGCGACGTCGCTGTTCAGAAATCCCCGCTCGATCATGGCATTGAGTGACGCTTTGTCATCGGGATGTATGATTTGATCCGCTCTGATTCCAAGGAGTTCCTCATGGCGGTACCCCAGCCTGGCATGGGACGGGCTCACGTACCGGAATATGCCGTTTGCGTCAATCATGGCCACGTAATCGAGCATATTCTCGGTGATGAGCCGGAACCGCTCCCGGCTCTCCTGAAGGGCGGCATCGCTTTTAAAACGGAGCTCCCGTTCCCGCTCAAGCTGTTTGGCCTCGGTTAGGTCGTATCCCGTTACCACAAGCCCGATGAAATCACCGTTCTCATCACGCATGAGCGACGCCGATATCATAGCGGGCACTATCGCGCCCATGCGCGTTTTGAAATTTCCCTCAAAACTGAAGCCGGGTATTCCGTTCTCACGCACCCGCGTGAATTCCTCTTTGAAAATATACTGCTCAAGGATAACCGTTTCAACAGGCGATCCCCTGAGCTCATGCTCATGGTAGCCGGTCATAGCGCAGAGCGCCGGATTGACCCGTATGATCCTTCCCCGCGCATCGAGAAGCATCAGCATGTCCATCATCTTTGATATTATCTCATCGGCGGCGACGGCGGCCGTCAGCGTCAGGAAGCGGTGCCGCACGATGGTGAGCCACGTGCCCACCGCCCACACGAGGATAATGACGGGCGATACGGACGGCAGCGCGATTGCGTTCAGCGATGGAAAGATAACGTCGGTAACGACGCTCAGGAACAGCGTTATGGAACCGCTGACAACGATCGTGAGCGCCTGCTTCTTCTCGCGCTTAACCGCCGTCCTGCGGCCCCACCAGAGCGTGAGCGCAAGGCCGAACAGAATATACGACAGCTGTATGACGAGAAAGGCATAGTACCACCATAAATCGGTCGGCTTCACCTCTTTCCATCCCAGGGGCACCCTGATGAAATCGCTGACCGTGAGCACCCCGGTGAGTTCCTTCGCCATGAACGCGATCCCGGGTGCATACAGCAGCGCGTATATCCATCTCCTTGAGAGGAGTCGCTTTCGACGAGTCAGGATGAGGATAAAGTGCAGGAATATTCCCGCAAAGGGACTCCAGCCGATGGTCCCGACTTTAACCCATGCCCACAGCTCATTTTTGTCCGTTATCGAATACACGGCCATGTACGAGAGCGACCAGAATATGAAACAGAGGCAGAGGACGCTGAACACCCGGTTCAGCGCCGAACGGGGGTCCTTTCTGATGGCATATATGCCGAGATTGATAAACAGGAGTATTGAAAGGAATGAAAATACCGATAGTATGTTAACCATAACGCTGTTTTTTCATTTGCCTCAGTTTAGGTGACCTTTTACTCCGGCTTAATATGAATTTAATAGCCGGGGCGCGCTCAAGACTTTATTCATCATTTATATGAGTGGATTTAAGTATATCCGTCCTTCATCTGATGGATTCTGGAGCTTTATAAAACAGCCCCGGGAATAAATAATTAATGGAAATTTCGCATTGCATTAATTACTTCAATAATAATCCTCCATTAAGAATTTAAGTCAAATTATTTTTATTGTCCAATAATCTGGTTTATAATAAAAGATGTAACATGGATAGTATTAAAAATAATACATACAAATATATGTTCAAATTTTAATATGGTATGACCGGTTAATCATATCTCTGCTATCATATACGAAAGCGAACAAAGCTGTCTATCATTTGATAAAATTATTTACAAAAAATAGTATCTGCCAATAATAAAAAAATAAAGACCCGGGATACGATTATGACAAAACTCCGGTGGAAGCCTTCGACGATTCTCAACCCTGTGCCGGTGGTAATGGTAACCTGCGCGGACAGTCACGGTACGCCCAACATCATCACCATCGCCTGGACCGGCACCGTCAATTCCGAACCGCCCATGGTCTCTCTTTCCGTGCGGCCGGAGCGATATTCCCACGGCCTGATAAAAAAGGAGCGCCAGTTTGTCATCAATCTGGTGACCAGACGCCTCATCCGCGCCGCTGATTTCTGCGGCGTGAACTCAGGCCGCGACATCGACAAATTCCGTGCAGCGGGCCTCACGCCCGTACCGGCGTCAGTCGTCAGAGCTCCCCTCATCGCAGAAAGTCCGGTGAACATCGAATGCCTCGTTAAAAAGATCATTCCCCTGGGATCCCATGACCTCTTTTTGGCCGAAATTACCGCGGTAAACGTGGACGAGGGTCTGCTGGACGGCCGAGGCCGGCTCCGCCTTGACCGTGCGGGGTTGGTGTGCTACAACCACGGTGAGTACTTCAGCCTCCTCGGCAAGGCGTTGGGATACTTCGGCTATTCAGTGCGTCGAAGAAAAAAGCTCAAGCGGAACAGGAAATAGCGGCGTCCGCCATCCCGAATATCAATTCAATCAGTTTCTTGAAAAACGCCGATACTTCCATGTCATGTTGAAGGGCTGTCCTAAAAGCCCCCCTCTGGGGGGTTGGGGGGAACTTTTGGAACAGCCCCTTCCTGCAAACTGCTAATACGGGTAAAATATGAAAAACGCAAGGGAAAAGACGAACAGCACCCACATCCCGGCGCTCACCTCCTTCACCTTGCCCGCGAAGATCTTGATGAGCGGATACGACACGAAGCCGGCGGTCATTCCGATCCCCAGGTTGTAGGTGAAGCACATGAGCGTGATGGTGATGAATGACGGTATGAGATCCGACATGTCGTCGAAGTTGATGTTCGTGACCGGCGATATCATCATCATCCCCACGATGATGAGCGCCGGCCCGTAGGCGAAGGGCGGTATCACGGAAAAAAGCGGCGCGAAGAAGAGCGCCGAAAGCATCATGACGGCCGTGACCACCGATGCGAAGCCGGACTTGGCCCCCTCCTCGATGCCCGCGGCGGACTCGATGTAGGCGCCGGTGGTGGTGGTGCCCAGGAGCGCCGCGGCGGTCATCGCCAGGGCGTCGCAGAGCATCGGCTTCTCGATCTCCGGCAGCTCTCCCTTTTCGTCCAGCAGTTTTGCGCGGTAGGACAGGCCGATCAGCGTTCCCATGGTATCGACGAAATCCATGACGAAGACCGTGAGCACCACCGAGAAGAACCCCCAGCTCAGGGCGCCGAGGATGTCGAGCTTGAGGAATATGGGCCCGAGGCTCGGCGGCAGGCTCACCACCGCATCGGGGATCCGCACCAGGGGATGGCCGCCGCTCTGCAGGTCGGGCCAGACGGCCTGCAGGGCGATGGCGATGGCGGTCATGCCGACGATCCCGATGAGCATCGACCCCTTGACGCGGCGTATCATGAGGAAGGCGATCGCCAGCACCGTGATAATGGCGCATAACGGCCCGGGGTGGCTGAGCGAGCCGATGTTCACCGGCGCGCCCGGCACGCCGATGGTCACGATCCCCGACTCGTTGAGTCCGATGAAGGTGAGGAACAGACCGATACCAACGGCGAATGATATCTTCAGGTTCATGGGGATAAGGTTCGCCAGCCACGAGCGGATCTTAAAGAGGGTCAGTGCCGTGAACAACACGCCGCCGATGAAGATGGCCCCCAGGGCGGTCTGCCAGGAGAAGCCCATCACCTTCACCACGGTGAAGGCGACAAACGCGTTCTGTCCCATGTAGGGGGCCACCGCGAAGGGCCGCCGGGCATACAGCGCCATGAGCATGGTGCCGAAGAACGCCGAGACAATGGTGGCCACCATGCTGGGACCGAATGGAATCCCGGCCGCTTCCAGTATTTTGGGGTTCACGATAATTATATAGGCCATGGTTATAAACGTCGTGAGACCGCCGGTTATTTCATGCCGAAAATCGGTTTGTAGTTCGTCAAACCTGAAATAACGTTTAATCATAGAAATAATCGCTTTTTTCATGATATAATTCTCCTCCTCATGAGGGGCATACACAAAACGGCCGAGTTTCAGCAAACGCAGCAGGGCTTTTCCATTCGATGAATATAGTCCCGGCATCATGCTGTCAATTCCAAAATACGTGCCCCCGACTCTGCGGAGCCGGTTTCTCAAGCGCGGTAACCGTGCGATGCGGGTCATGTGAAAAAAAGTAATTGCCGATACGCTTCGCGCTGAGTATCATTAAAGCATTGCTTCATGAGAGGAATAACGGATGAGCGGGAAGGCCATAAAAATCGACGACATCATCCATCTCAGCACCGAACTCAACACCGTTCAGGACCTGGACATCCTTCTCGATAAAATCCTCACCGAGGCGCGGCGGATACTTAACGCAGACGCGGGCTCAATCCAGATCAGGGAAGGCGATGAGCTGGTATTCGGCAGCCACGTGCAGACGGAATCGCTTCAGCGGAAGCTCAAACCGGGTGAAAAGCTCCCCTACACCACGTACCGGATACCGATAAATACCGACTCCATTTCCGGCTACGCTGCGGTAACCGGCGAAATACTGAACACACCCGACGCCTATAATATTCCGCCAGACGCGCCGTATAAATTCAATCCCGCCTATGACAAGGATTCAGGATACCGCACCAAATCAATGCTGACCATCCCCCTGAAGAACAACCGGAATGAAATCCTTGGGGTGATGCAGATTGTCAACTCATGCAACCCCGATCCCGCTGCCAAGCGGGGGGACTTCGAATCGCCCTTCAGCGGCCGATTCGATTCATCGGATGAAATGATCGCCCTTCATTTCGCCAACATCGCCAGCATGATAGTTCAGCGGGCGCAGATGACCCGCGCCCTCATACTCCGGATGATCAGCATGGCGGAACTCCGCGATCCGAAAGAAACCGGCCCTCACGTAAACCGGGTCGCCTCCTGCGCCGTGGAGATATATGTGCGGTGGGCGGTTCGGAGGAACATTCCGAAAGATGAGATAGACCGGAAAAAGGACATGCTGCGCATGGCCGCCATGCTCCACGACGTCGGCAAGGTCGCCGTGTCGGATCTCATATTGAAAAAGCCGGGTCGCTTCACGTCCGAAGAATTCGAAATCATGAAGACCCATTCTTTCCAGGGCGCGCGTCTTTTTAAATACCGGCAGTCGGAATTCGACGAGATGTCCGCGGAGGTCGCGCTCACGCATCATGAGAACTGGGACGGCACCGGCTACCCCGGCCGCATTGACATTGATACCGGCGAACCGATTGAAAAAGATTCAAGCGGCAGGGCCCTGCCGCTCAGGGGCGAGGAGATACCCATTTTCGGCAGGGTCGTCGCCCTGGCGGACGTGTTCGACGCGCTGTCGTCGAAGCGCGTGTACAAGGACGCCTGGGATCATGAATCGGTTATCAAAGAAATTAGGAGCATGTCCGGAAAGAAATTCGATCCCGAGCTGGTGAACATCTTCTTCGACAGCCTGGACGTCATCCGTCGCATCACCGGCCGGTACCCCGACCGGGATTAATATCCTGCCGCAAGAAATCGTTCTGATCCGTCGGGTAAGCGATCCACTCCGTCCCGCTCCGGTCTTTCATGACCTTCACCCGGTCCATGGCAAGAAGTTCGGCGATAACCGACAGGACGTTTTCCCGTTTCCAGAGCAGGCGCTCCTCCGCCTCAGATATGAAAGAATCCTTGTTCAGGAGGCGCCACCTGCCGGAGCTGTCCCGCTTTCCGTTCGCGAGAATCTCCGCCAGTATCTCGGCGTAAAGGCGGTGGATCCGGTCCTGCCTGGCGTATATCATGAGGAGCTCGTCGGTTTCCCTGAGGCGCTCGGAGAGAAGCTGGATAACGCTCACCGAAAACTCATGGTTTTTTTTGACCGTTTCGTTGAAGGATTCGCGATCCATCTTGATCAGGGTGCAATTTTCCAGCGCGATGGCACTGGCCGAGCGGGGCATTTCGTTGATGACCGCCATCTCGCCGATGAATTCACCCTCGCCGAGGATCCGTATCTTCTCATCGAATGATCCCGTCCCCTTGCTGATCTGTACTTTGCCCTTGTGTATCATGTACATGACATCGGCATTCTCCCCTTCACGGAAGATATAGTCGCCTTTCTTGAACTTGACCCCGTAATACTTGACCAGTTTGCTCATAGACGCCTCCTCTGATGATACGGGACCGTGCAGGACGCCGCGGAGCGGGTCACCGCCGGCCGATCCATTACCCGGCGGAATGAAATTCAATGCGCATTGACTTGTACCTTATTTTTATTGCTGAAAAAAATCAAGACAAATTCACTCTTTGCCGATGTCATCCTTGCCGAACGCGCACAGGGGCCGGCTGTTATATTCCGCATCCACGCATCGGTCGTCGCTGACATTTCTGCAACACCGCATTCTCATGCGCAGTTGTCTTCCTCACGGGAAACCGGAACCGCACATTAGCGGTCGTGCCGTCCCAATGGACTGCATGTTCATCACCGACACCGTGATTGAAAAGATTTAATCAACCGGCAGAACCGGTATGAATGCTCCGATCCTGCCGCGATCGATTCTCACCACGACGGCTCGTGATGAATCACGCTTTCACTTTTTATCAGTCACCAGGCAATTGACAGTGGGAACAATCTCATGATGAATATGGACCTTCAGCGATACCACAGGTACAGAATATTTCAATTTTCAAGGCGCCGTATACAGGATTACGTCGTATCAATAATTTTTTTATAAATGAATGGATGAATTATATTAAAAAAAAACAAAAATAATATTAAATCAATGAAAAAGAATGATTAATTATCTTAATTTATTATAATCGCCTGTGATTGGCTATAAATGGATTTAGCAAAGATTTTAAAAGTGACGAATATCAGAATGAAAATAAAGAAATATATATGCTATCAAGGATGATGGCGGCTATTTTCAAGGAGGAAAAATATGATTATAAACCACAACATTGCAGCAATTTTTGCCCACCGGACTCTTAAATTTCACGACTGGAACATCACCAAGGACATCGAAAAGCTCTCATCGGGCATGAGGATCAACAAGGCGGGAGACGACGCATCCGGTCTGGCCGTATCGGAAAAGATGCGCTCGCAGATCCAGGGTCTCCGGCGGGCCGAGCTGAACACCGAGGACGGCATGTCCATGATTCAGACCGCTGAGGGGTACATCCAGGAAGTGCACGACATTCTCCAGCGGATACGGGTGCTGGCCGTTCAGGCCGCAAACGGCGTCTATACCAACGAGGACCGGCAGCTCATCCAGGTCGAGGTCTCGGAGCTGGTTGACGAGATCGACCGGATTTCGTCCCAGGCCGAATTCAACAAGATGAAGCTGTTGACCGGCTCATTCGCGCGGCTTCACCCGACCGCATCAATGTGGTTCCACATGGGACCCAATATGCACCAGCGGGAGCGGGTCTTCATCGAGACGATGACCACGGCGGCCCTGGGCCTCCGGAACCCGACGGTGCTCACCTTCATATCCATCTCGACGCCGGGCAAGTCCAATTCGGTCATCGGGCTGTGCGATGAAGCGCTCAGGATCATATCCAAACAGCGCGCCGACCTCGGCGCCTACTACAACCGGCTCGAGCATGCGGCGAAAGGACTGATGAACGCCTATGAGAACGTGCAGGCGTCGGAATCGAGGATACGCGATACCGACATGGCCGAGCAGATGTCCTCGTACGTGCGCTACCAGATCCTGACCCAGGCGGCCACGTCGATGCTCGCGCAGGCGAACGCCAAGTCACAGACGGTATTGGAACTGTTGCGATAAGAAAACCCCCCGACGCGTCTTTCATGACGCGGCGGAACAATCTGAGCCACTATTGCAGTATCATCCGGAGCCGGGCTATATGTCCGGCTTTTTTTATCAGACGAACAACAATGCAGCCTCCGGACAAGCCGCATATAATATTGCCGCGCTCGTTAAAATATTTAATACTACTTCGGTTCTTGTAATTGATGAATGACTATTAAAAAAGCGGGTCATAGGCTTCGGTCATTTCATTCCCAATAAATCATGCTTGATCATCCTGAACAGGCCATCAAGGAAAAGCGACTTCGTCTGCATCATGAAAATTTCACGGGAGATGAAAAAAGTCGCAATATAACCAGCGGCGATCCGCGCTATCATGGTGGCGGCCGCAGCGCCGATTCCCCCGTACATCCTGATTAATGGTATATTTAAGGCGACATTAAGGACGGCGCCCGTCAGAGTCGCATAAAACGTTCCCCTGGTATAATTTTCGATGTTGCACCAGGAGCTCCGCGCCGTCCCCATGGCGACAAACAGCCCGGCCCAAATATGAATGCTGAGGATGATTCCCGCGTTGACATACTGGGGACCGAATATGATTTTTATTATTATGCGGTTTAAAAAGAACGTAGGAATGATCGCCGCGTATGAAATCAAAACCATTATGGTGAAAAATTCCTGGAGCCTGCCGTAATATACTTCTTTGCTGATTTTCCTAAATTGGATGAGCTTTGGATAGATCGTGGTCGAAACGACAAACGGAACAAAGTACCACACTTCGGAAATCTTTACCGCAGCCGAATAATCCCCGAGCTCGGTATAGCTGGCCATGGTGCCGAGCATGACCTGCCCGATGCGCAGATACAAGAGCATCGACACCGTTGACAGCATCAGGGGCCAGCTGTCTCGCATGATCTCGCGCGCTATGGCGAAATTCCACTTCCATTTAAAAATCGAATGACCCGTATGTCGGTACATGATCGCAAGACCGATCTGCGCGACAGCCACCTCGACGGTCGCCGCTATCGCAAAAGCGACCAGCGGCGCTTTCATGAAGATCAGGAGAATCCGGACCGCGCTGAGCATCAGGAACACGGCGTTGTTTGCGATAACCGCGTATTTGGATTTGATTTGAGACTGGAAATAGAGATCTATCACGTCAAATGAGGCGAAAAGGTACGTCACGGCCGATATCATAACCAGAAGCTGAGTGAGCGAATCGTCGCTGTTGATGATTTTCACGGCGATGAAGCTGATCAGTACGACCAGAAATCCGCCGAATTGCCGTATGAAAAACGATGAACCGAGAATTTCATTTTTCTTTTCAGGATGATTGACAATTTCCCTGATGATTATATTGTTCGTTCCGAAACTCGCCAGCGCGCCGATCAGCACCGTCAGGCTCATGGCATAGTTTAACAGTCCATACTGGGTCCGTCCCAGATAGCGGGCGATCCATCCGACGATAAAAAGATTGATCCCCAGGCGAACCACTCTGTCGAAACCGAGCCAGGTAACGTTCTCAACAAGTGGCCTTATCTCGCCATGTTGTGATATCCTGTTATAGATGGTTTTAATTATATGAATCAATGCATAAACCCCGCGATTCATAATACCACTGTGCTCTTTTCGGCATATGACCGGCGCGAGAACTTCTTGAATATGCAGAATTGTGCATGCACCATATTATGATTAACGGTGCAGCGCCCAGAGCACAAATTCACGGTGACGAACTTATACTTCATTTGCACTCCAATTGTAAACTAGATAAAAATCAACTGTTTAATCAAGCCTTGGTCCTCTTCGGCGGATATGCCGTCGGCCGTTATTAATCGATTCATATATATGAAACCGAGCTGCACGCGCCTCGAGGTCTTTCGGCGTACTGAGCTAATTCCTCACCGGCAGCGCCAGCATGCTCAGAGGATCGACGTACACCTCCTGTATCATGAGAGAGACATGCAGATGGGCGGCAGTTGAAAGCCCGGTCGAGCCCACCCGGCCGATGAGATCTCCGGCGCGGACCCGATCTCCCTCACTGACATTTAATGAGTCAAGGTGCATGTAATAGGAAAAAATTCTATTGCCGTGGTCGATGACGATGAACATCCCTTCATAATACATCGGTTCTGCTATGGCTATTTTCCCGTCGGCCATGGAGTAGACCGGTTCGCCAGTTTTGCCTCTCAGGTCAATGCCCCGGTGGATATTCAGTTGATCCTTGAATCGGATCTTCTTCCCATTCCGGTTTCTGTACCGCATGACGAGACGCTTGGCCCAGAAAGGCGACGTGACGTAATGATTGTTCCGAGGATGCGACAGGGCATTGCTCAACAGGTCAGGACCGATTTCGCTGAAAACCCTGCTTTTTTTCGCCGTGCACCGGTTGATGAATTTCATCTCCTCTTCCGTCGGCCGGTAATCAACATCGGAATACGTGCCCAGGTCAAGTGCGCCCGGATAAAACTGGTATTCGGTCTCCGCTATCGCTACGGTGAAATGTTCGGCACGGGCCACGCCGCCGACGGAATAGACGGCCGTCATCTGTCTCATGCCGGCGCCCGTTTCCGGGTTGAGGCCGATCAAGGCCCGGTATCCCCACGGTCTTTTTGAGAGAAGAACATCTCTTTTATCAAATACGAGGCACCGCACCGTAAGGTCCTTGTCTTGATCCGGTCTATTTTTGTATATCTCGGCATATACCGCCATGCCCTGCGCAAACACCGCGGCGAACAGATCAATGGTTATATCCCGCCCCGTGAACCGCCGGTTGTGCACCGGAGGGACCCGATAACCGCGCGGCACTTTTACGTCCGCGAAATGTTGAGACGGCGGAACTGATTCGTCCGGAATTTTTGTCCGTGACAGGAGCATCAGGGGATGCGTGGTGAAACCAGCTATGACGATCAGCGCGCTCGTCAGGAAGGCGTAACGGGTGCTGTTTTTTCCGGCCACGAAAAACCTCTTCAAGATTACAGATCGGCACGGTGAATATAAAGTATTACCAACAAACTGGCAGATTGAAAAGATTTCAGCATTCGGCCCCGTGCGCGGCGGAGTAGATCCGGCGGTGCTGTATCCATAGATGTTTATTAAAAATCCGTCGCCGTACTGCGGGCGTTATGAAAAATAGCCCGCATCGAATAATAAGTTGACATCTATAATGGGATAAATAAAGTTTCCATCCACATGTAAAAATCAAGGAGGCAGTGTATGGCTTATGTTATCAGCGATGAATGCACCAACTGCGGCGCCTGCGAACCGGAATGCCCCGTGGAAGCGATAAGCGAAAAAGGAGACAAGAGGGTAATAGACGCCGACGCGTGCACTGACTGTGGCGCCTGTGCGGCCGTATGCCCGGTTGACGCGATATCCCCGGCGTAAGCCGGTACCACTATAAGAAATCAAGGCCCGCCTCTGCAATCGCTCAGGCGGGCTTTTTAATATCCGGCGCCGTATCGGCGGAGGAAACTATTTATTATAGTTCTCCTTGATGAAATTATTCAGGTATTCATCAGGATTGTCAACAGCCTGCCGCGGTATGGTGAACTGCTCCAGCTTCATGAGCCGGAGGCCGTGGAAATAATCATGAAACAGTTCGTTGCAGAGCTGTTTGATGCTCCTGAGCTTTTCACCGGCCATTTCCTTAATCTTTTCAACAGCCTCCTTGTCAAATTCAAGGTAAATCCCGTGCTGCATGAGAAAATCCTTCTGGAAGCTGTGTATGCCGTCCTCGATGAGCATGTGCTTCAGCACCTCGCCCGGTTTCTCCATCACCTGCTTGTCCAACAGCAGCTTATTGATGTTGGTTGAGGGCAGGCTCTTCTCAAACTTGATCAGAACCTTCTCAAACACGCTCAGGAGGCCGCGCGCACCGGTCTTTTCGCTGTTTGCTTTTTTCGCCAAAAGCCGGAGCGCCTCGTCCGTGAAGCCGAGCTCGATACCGTAGGCCTTGAAATCCATCTTCTTTCCCAGAACCACGGTGCTGTGCTTATTCTTTAAAATCTTGTACAGCCCCTCCTCGTCAAGGTCGTTCAGGACGACGTATACGGGCAGCCGGCCCACAAACTCCGACTCGAAGCCGAATTCGATCAGATCCTCGGTCTTGACCTTCTTCAAGACGTCCTGCCGGTCCTCGCCGGTGATCTTCGTCTTGTCGAAACCGATGGACTGCTTGTTGAGACGCTTGTTGATGATATTATCAAGCCCGCTGAAGGCCCCGGAAACAATGAAGAGAATGTTTCTCGTATTGATTTTCTGGCGGGTGACTTTGCCGGTCCGCTGCGCTTCCATGGCCGCCTCCACCTGTGAGGCAAGATCGTGCGGGGTCTTAAGGTCAACCTCCCCCTCTTCCATGAGCTTCAATAAATTCCGCTGCACGCCGGTGCGGGAAACGTCAGGCCCGTACATATGGCCTGACGAGGCTATTTTATCGATCTCATCAAGGTATACGATGCCGAACTCGGCCTTCTTGATGTCGCCCTCCGCCTCGTGCACCAGCTCCCGCACCAGGTCTTCAACGTCGCCGCCGACATACCCCGTCTCGCTGAATTTGGTCGCGTCCGCCTTGATGAAAGGAACCCCTATTTTCTTCGCGATGAGTTTCACGATGTAGGTTTTGCCCACGCCCGTCGGCCCGATGAGGAGCATATTGCTCTTAATGGTGCCCACCGGGCGATCCTTCTGCGGTATCTTTTTCTCGAGATTCATCCGGTTAAAGTGCGTGCACACCTTGGTGGCGATGACCTCGATAGTCTCTTCCTGCCCCACCACGTACTGATTGAGAAAGCTCTCAAGCTCTTCGGGCTTTATATCAAAATTAAACTCGGTTGACTTCTTTCCTGAAACCCCCGACGTTTCACCGATCGTTTCAGCATTGGGCTGTCCCTCCTCGGGTTCAAGGTTCAGGATTTCCTCAATGCTCTTTTCAGGATCAAATGCTGGTTTTGTCATCTCTATCCTCATTAAAACGATATTGATTCAATTGTAACTATTCGCGTTTCCTTGTATAAATATACTATCATCATATTCAATATTCAATCTAAGATACAAATTTATTCAATATGTTACACCCTGCACCGAATAGAGCACATCTCATGTTTTATGATGCGAACTTATAAGAAACGAATGTATGTTAAAATAACCATCCGTGTCTGAGGATAAATTTCCGCAATGCGTAAACTTAATGCCATCCCTGCGCATCCCCTTTGAAATCATAAGAATTTTATGAGCTTTCATATCGCATTCAAAATGCTGATTAACTGTTATAACACATGATGCGAAACTGACTGATGAAATTAACACATTATATTATATCGAGCAGATGTCTATTGCCATGTGCGAGAATAATATTTCCAAGACTAATGCTAACGATCGACATGAAAATTCAAGGGTAAAAAAATTTAAAAAAGCAAAAAAAAAATGCTTGCAATATACTACACATTTTTATACTATACATATGTGGATATAAATGGGGCTTAAACAAAATGGTGAAACTCAATATCGCTAAGAAAATATGCCCTGAGTGCGGACATTATTTAATTCCGGATTCAGGATGCTTTTTTTGTCAGTATTGCGGGTTTTCCCACTGCTATATATAGTATTTCAATTGTTTAAAGGAGTATTATGAATATCTATGCATCCAAAACAGGCCATACTTTTTATACGCTTGCCGATTCTGAAAAAAGAAATCCTTATCAGATTGCACCAAAAAGGATTTATAAGAATTTTGAGAAAAACCGGCGCTCAACCGCCGCAGCCTCAGGCCGGGATCGAAACAGAACCGGCATTGATGCCATTATTACATTCTTCAGGGGCACCGTCGTAACCGGCTGCGACGGAACAATTGAATGGAATACCAGAAAACTGTTTTCCGTCCCGGAGTAACGAAAAACGCAGATATTCCCCGCCAGATCGTGAACAGAACCGGGCTCATCTGTCAACATTAAACGAGACAAAAAGGAACAGAGCTGCCGCACACAACACGCACCACGAACCACAAAAAGCTCTCCCCACACCAGACATGGCTCTGTTCTTTTTTTTATCCGCGCAATAAGCCGCACAGGGAAAACCCCTGTAAAAATAACAAACCCCTCATCAAGGGGCTCTCTCGTTTTGCCGAAGGAGGGACTTGAACCCTCATGGTGTTGCCACCGGCGGATTTTGAGTCCGCTGCGTCTACCAATTCCACCACTTCGGCGCATGTATCAGCACATCAATCGGGCTGGGGAATCTCATCATATTCCATGTACTTTCCCTTGGCCCGGGCTACGATCTTCCCCATTTCGTTCTCGATCTCTGCTCTATTCTCAATAACGCGCTTGCTCTTTTTTACGTACCAGCCGCGTATGTAGAGGTTCTCGCCCACGTACGCCGGCTGCAGGTATCGAATCGTCAATTCGCTGGTGAGGGCGATTGTTTCCAGATACTTATTGACCGTAATCATCGTTTCGTCAAGAATAGCCGCGATGATACCGGCATGTATTATGTTAGGCGGGCCCTCGAGAAGTTCATGAGCGGTGTACTGGCCAAATGCTGTTTTTGTATCGTCATCAAATTCCAACTGCAGCCTGAGACCCTTTTCGTTATCCGGGCCGCAGCCGAAACATATTTTATCTTCGAATTCAAGCATGCAGGCATTTCTGAAATAATATGATTCTTTTGTCAACAATTTTATTATTCTGGATAGGCTACTTCCCCTTCATTCGTTCAATGATCATATCCACTTCATCCTGATCGAGCCATTCATCCACATGAGAGGGATTCTCATCAGTCTCCATGAGGTACATCTCCAGGGCCATGACCAGCTCTTCTTTTGTCAGAGCCCCCAGTGTTACCAAAATTTCACCGATAAGCCGCCCCTTATTATATTTTTGCATGTCCAGGGCGTCGTCGAGCTGCGTCTTGGTGATTATGCTATTGTCCACCAGGAATTCTCCGACTCTTTTAATCCGCTTATCCGGCTCTTTTGATGTCACAATTATCCTCCGCTATTAATTAATAGCAATTGCACGCATAATGTCAATAATATTTTCTTGCCGTGAATGATTGGCGTCGCTCCCCTGGCCGTAATTACACCCGCACATTGTGTGTGGGATGCTCCTGAACAAAGCTTCCATGATATGTATAACTGATTTCTTTATTCCCCTCCCTTGATGGGAGGGGTCAGGGGAGGGTGATTGCAACGCCTGATACATCCAGCAGTTATTCACCCCCACCTAACCTCCCCCATCGAGGGGGAGGGAGGTCTTATTCCAACATTCGCCTAACTCAAGTTAATTATATTTCTTGACGGGGAAGACTCAATATTCCATATTTTATGAATACTTGCATTCGCTGCATGATTATGAACAAAAACCTCAACATACACGGTTCTTTTGTTCTGGCGTTTTTCCTGTCCGTCCTGTTTTCAGTCTCCCTTTTTTCGGATGATGTAAAACAGGCTTATGTCGGGAGCGCCGTATGCGGCGAATGTCACCGGTCAGAGGCGATCGGCAGTCAATACGACAAGTGGCTGCGGACGCCCCATGCGAAAGCGGTGCTGATCTTAAAAACCGAATCAGCGCTCTCTATCGCGAAAAAGTTATCCATCACCACCCCGTCTGAAGACCGGCAGTGCCTGCGCTGCCATACCACGGGAGGCGGACGGCACCAGAAAACAATAACTGAAGGGATTGGATGCGAGGCATGCCACGGCCCCGGGGGCGTCTACTACGAGTTCAGCAAACATGTTGATACGGTCAACCGGCAGGGAGCGTACGAAACCGCGCTGAAAAACGGTATGTACCCCGTGCTGGGGATCAGAAGCATAAAAAAGAGGGAGAAGCTGTGCCGGCATTGCCACGACAGCCGGCGTCCCTGTTACCCGACGTCTCCGGAGGAGATATACCGCCAGACGATTTCACTGCAAGTGATTTCTGATCTGAAAAAGGGCGACCTGTCCCTGAAGCATCAGCTCATCCCTCCCTTCCCGCAGTACTGATGTCCCTCCGGTCCATTGCTATTCTCAGCCACGTGAAGCTTTCGGCTTTCAGGAGAGTCCTGTTCATGTCCCGCACCGTTCGGCTCATGGAGGAAAAAGTATCATCACCGAATATATCCGCCCCGCTGAATATATTCTTTTCACTGGAAAAGAACGCTTTGCCCAGGGTCTCCTCTGCATAGCAGGCATTGATGTCAAAGCTCGACAGCCGCTTCAGCGACGCCACCATCGGCATTATCTCTTTCCTGAACAGGATATCCACCAGCAGGCTGTACAGCTCCTCCAGGCTCAGGATATATCTGGTGAGCCTGTTGAGTCCGCCCACCAGTTCGTGGACGAACAGGCCCTCCCGCATGTCCTTGTACGCCAGGACCGGGATAGCGCGCGCCACCTGGCTCGAATAATATTTTCTCACCAGGCCGTTCAGGTCAAGGGCGGTTGTGCCCAGGTTCACCAGCATGAAGCGCACGCCGGGTTTCAGAGCCAGGCCGAACAGACCGTCAACTGTATCCACGAACTCGGTCCGGTAATTAAACCGTGTTATGACGGTCCCGACGACGTCCATGACGGCGGCGTCATCATCGAGAACCACGAACGAACCGGCGTCTGTGTCCTGCTCTTCGCTAATCATGCCCATAAACCGACAGAGGTGATCCGCGTCGTAGTTTCGCATCAGGTCGGCGATACCGCAATCAAGAATGAAACGCCGCATCTCTTCAGTCATGGTGTCCGCATAGCAGATGACGGGTCCCTTATCCCTGAGCGCCCGGTACAGCGCGGCATTATTTTCAATGCTCCCGGCTGTAACCTCGGCAACGGACGCGCAGCATGAAGGAATCCGCTCTATTTCCCGGAGCGTGTCAGGGGACGGGGAGAGGCTGTATTCAGTTACGGCATACCCTCCCTCAATCAGCGCCTGGCGGTACATGAAGTTCTTTGTTGTGGCAAGGAGCACCCGTTTCATGATGTTATGTCGCATATTGCAATGCCGATACAGGTGCTGTCAATTCATTTACATTAATACCCTACAGATCAACCGAGCGATTCAGAATACTTACTCACCTCTTCATTGGTCATGATCAGCGCAATGGTCGCGGCGCCTATCACCAGCTCGGAAACAACACTCAGCCAGCTCACCTTGCCGCCGGCCGCCACGGTGTAAACCACCCAGAGTACGTTGTATCCGATCAATCCGATGGCGTACATTTTTATAATGGCGATGCCGCCCGCCCGATCCCAGAGCACCTTGATGCCGCTGATAAAGGCGATCACGCCCACGCCCAGACTCGCGACGCCGATGATGATCTCAAAAACGCCGCCGACATCCCCGATAATCTGGGAAATGCCGCCGAATATCATCAATCCCCCGCGGATGCTGGAAAAAACGCCGGTGATGAGGGCGAGCACTGCCAGGAGATTGAGCACCGTCGGCTTCTGTATGTCTGACATGACATTCCTCCAACTTCACGGAATACGATTAGAAATGTGCGACCAGAATAATACAACAACAAGTCTAAAATACTTGTATGAAAATTTTTACAATTATAACATGTTAAAACAGCATGTGCTACTGAGGTAGCACATGCTAAAGGATTCAACTTGTTAAGCGGACTTAGCTGGCGCGGTGTATTTATCTTGGCCGAAACCCAGCATCGGGTAACCGACGAAGGGAAGAATGACAAGGAGGCCGAAACCCCATCCTTTGCTCTTCCCGAAACAGACAGCCACTTCCATTGAAACTAATATTATTGCGACGATGTTGACAAAAGGAATCAGAAACAGTACAATCCACCATAGAGGCTTTCCAACAATTTCAAGGAGAATGATGAGGTTATAAATCGGGATAATAGCGGCCCATCCCGGTTTCCCAGCTTTTTCAAACACTTTCCACATGCCGGCAATAATCAGAACAATTATCGCCAGATATATAATCCAGCCTATAACGCTTCCCCCTTGGTTCATAAAACAACCTCCGATTAAATTTTTTTTAATGCTTGGTTCTATAGTGCGATTATACTGAAAATCTGTATAAAAATCAATAATTTTATTTTTATTGGTTAATTTAAAGTAATGGAGATGTTTCCTTATATCGGCATCCGCCGTTTTTGTTGAAAAAATTTTTGTAGCAGTTCCGCCGATTCGTCCTCCAGCAAACCGAACTCCATCTCGGGCACGTGGTTGAGCGAAGGGTTGCCGCACACCGAGAGAACCGTGCCGCACGCGCCGTAGCGCCGGTCCCGCGCGCCGATGACGAGCCGCCGTATCCGCGCGTGCACGATCGCGCCGGCGCACATGGCGCAGGGCTCCTTGGTCACGTACAGGTCGCAGTCAACAAGGCGCTCGTTGCCGACCGCCGCGCAGGCCATTTCGATTGCGATGATCTCGGCGTGGCGCACGGGATCGCGCGTTTCCCGGTTGTCGTTGCGGGCGGACGCGATGACCGCGCCGGCCTTCACCACGACCGCGCCGACGGGGATCTCACCGCGGTCATACGCCGTACGCGCCTCCGCAATGGCCGCTTTCATGAATTCAAACTCATTTTCCATGCAGAATACCATCAACCCGCTTCTTCAATTTTTCGTAATGGCTCCCCTTCCAGTAAATCCTCCCGCACTCCCCGCACCGGTAGAACTCGCGGCACCACGCGTATACTCCCGTCGGAATGCGTTCCGCTATCTCCGGCGAATCCTGGCCCGCGAGGTCAAGGGGCGCGATTTTCCCGCTGCACTCGATGCACCGGGTAAAGGGACGGCACAGGCTCCAGAGGTCGAGCCGTTCCAGCACCTCGGCGACCTGCCGTTCCGGGTCGGTGTTGCGCACGTACAGGCCGCGGGACACCTTTTTCCTCATCATGAGCTGGCGGTCCCGGGAGAGGAGGATCCGGTTCTCCCGCTCGGCGACGTCCGCCAGCGCATTGTCGTCCCGCGCCGGCGCATAATCCACGTCAAATCCCAGGAGCCGCAGACGCCGCGCCAGCTTGTTGAGATGAACGTCCAGCACGAAGCGCGGCTCCCTCAGGGGCCGCGGCCGGAGCCGCGTCACCGTTCCAATCGCGAGTGTCTCGAACACGGGATAGACGCTGATCCGGTCGCCGTCCTCTATTATATACGAAAAATCGACCGACGCGCCGTTGACCAGGATGAGGTCCACTTCCACGTGCGGGACGCCGAAGGATTCGATCAGGTCCTTGACCGAGCGCCGTCCCGGAAACGCGGATTCGATGTCTCTCTTCTTACGGGAATGTTCCAGGAAATCATTGAGCTCTTCGTAAAATCTGATGGTGACATGGTACATGGAAGATCCATCCATGGACGGTTCAGAGGTCCAGGATCAGGCTGTCCAGCGGGCGTTTGGGCACATGGTGCCTGTTTTTCTCGTCCCTCCAGTACCGTATGTCGCCCGAGGCGTCGAGGTCCTCTATCACAACGGTCTCCTTCGGCTTTCCCAGTGCGACGGCCATGTGTATCTCGTACTGCGCCGGTATGCTCAGGGCGGTTCTCAGCCCCTCTTTTTTGATCGCTGCCAGCATGCACCCGCCCAGGCCCATGGCTGCGGCTCCCAGCAGTATGGTCTGGGCAGCGATGCCGTGATCGCAGTCCACTGTTTTGCTTATGTTCATGTCGTTCAGTATGATTATATACGCGGCCGGCCGCTCCCCTTCTGCCGGGCCGTCCCAGTCCGCGAGGTATGCCGCCCAGGCAAGGTGCTGGAAGATGATCGCGTTCTTCTCCGGATGGTGGGAAAGAACATAGCGCAGCGGCTGACGGTTCGCCGCAGACGGCGTGAGGCGCGCCAGGTCCACAAGATCGCGCAGCGTACCATGGCTTATATCATGCTGCTGATAAAAGCGCCGGTAGCTGCGGTTTTTTATGACCAGTTCTTTAAAGTCCATCGAGAGCCTCCTGTCTACTTGACCTCACCCCTCCTCCGGCGCGCCCTCTCCCACAGGGCGAGGGCTCTGTGACAAAATAAATTTTTCTATGTTCCCCCCGTCTCCCCGCGGGAGAAGGGGGGCCAGGGGGGATGAGGTCAACTTGCAAGAATAAGTCAATCCGGCTCAGATGCGGACAGGGTGTCATCGCCTGGTTGGCGTGACCGCGCCTCCTATATATACTTCGGCTCCTTATACGAGTACATGTCGTGAACGCCGCCTTCGAGCTGGGCCGACGGCGACCGCAGCTCGAACCGAAGCTTGCCGGCAACGAGGTTCTCATGCAGGGTCTTCACGTCCCGCGTGCCCATGTCCTGAAAAGAATGCTTGAGCCCCTGAATCAGGTACGGCACGAATTCAAACAGCGATCCCTTGTCCAGCACCGCGCCGGACACCCCCTGAACCACTTTGATCTTGGTGTCCTCGGCGAAGTACCGTTTGGAGCCGCCGGCCTCCAGCGCCTCCTGCGACGCCATGCCGCGGTACTTTTTGAGGCGCACGCCGTTCTCGTAAAAGTATTCGCCCGGCGCCTCGTTCGTGCCGGCGAACATGGAGCCCATCATGACCGATGACGCGCCTAGGGCAAGCGCCTTTGCAATATGGCCGATGGTGGATATTCCGCCGTCCGCGATGACGGGGATTGAATGTTTACGGGCGTGGCGCGCGGTGCGGTACACGGCGGTGGCCTGCGCGCGCCCCACTGCCATGGTCATCTGCGTGGTGCAGATAGAGCCCGGACCCATGCCGATCCGCAGGCCGTCCGCTCCGGCCTTGATCAGGTTCTCACACTGCTCGCCGGCAACCACGTTCCCGCCGATGACATCGATCTTTGGGTATTTCTTTTTGATGTATCGTATCATGTCGGTCTCGTAGATCGAATTGCCCTGCGCCGCGTCAACGACGACGACGTCAACGCCGGCTTCCACCAGAGCGTCGAGCCGGTCCCACGATTCTTCTCGCGTCGCCAGGGCGGCGCCCACCATGAGCTGTTTCTGCGGATCCTTCGATGCGAGGGGATACTCGCGGTTTTTTAGTAAATCTTTGCGGGACATGAGGGCCACGAGCCTTCCCTTGTCGTCCACGATGGGAAGCTTTCCCTTCTTCGAGTTTTTCAAAATCTGGTTCGCCTGGCTCAGTGAAATCCCCTTCTTCGCCGTTACCAGATCGGTGGTCATAACATCGGACAGCTTCTTGGTCCGGTCTGTTTCGAAATCAATGTCGCGGTTGGTGACGATTCCCAGGAGGAGGGAATTGAGCCTGCCGTCCTCTGTGATCGGGATGCCGGAAAAGCCGTATTTTTCCTTTATCCGGTCAATATCGGCCAGAGTGTTGCCCGGTGAAAGCACGATGGGATCCATGATGAAGCCGTTCTCGAAGCGCTTGACCTTCCGGACCTCCGCAGCCTGCTCCTCAATGGTGTTATTGTAGTGGATGATCCCGATGCCTCCGAGGAGGGCGAGGCCGATGGCCATCTTCGATTCCGTCACCGTGTCCATGGGACTGGACACCAGCGGATTCTTGATTTTTATATTCCTGGTCAAATTCGATTCAAGGATGACATCCTCGGGCGAAAAATCGATAAAGCCGGGGAGAATGATAAAATCATTGTAAGCCCAACCGTTTTCTTTGGTAAATAATTCTTCAGCGGAAAAGCCGTCCATATAGAGTATCGCTCCCTTTAAAAATTCAATGCGTGGCGCCCAATATTACACTTATTTGAATTATTTTATTGCATATTTTGTCAAGCATTAACACACTTGCATTGTGATTAAAGAGATCGTGCGGCAGGATTGCAATGGGCTTCAAACGGGTTATGCAGTGAACCGGAGCGGCCCGTGTGATTTGTGGGATACCCATAAAAAATCCACACCTGAAAATTCGGATTTTACCAGCCGCACCGGAAGATTGCCGTATCAAAGGGTTTGACGCGCAAACGTCACGGGTTGTCATGACTGATAAGCCCGTTGCATTAGATATCAGAAATGGATGGGACGCCATTAATGGGCCACTGTAAAAGAAGAGGGTACTGCTGTCAGGACGTACGCCTGGCGGAATCGCCCGATCTGTTGCGAGCGGCGTATGAATTCTGGAGGCGATCGTCAAAAATCGACCCTCGATTTTCTGAAATCTACATTATATTTCCCATGCTTGTTTTCAAGCACGAAAGTCCGGATGAGAACCTTCCCTATCATTACCGGTGCAAACACTTCACCACCGATGAACAAGGCCTTCCGTCCTGCTCCATTTATCCCTATCGTCCGCGCATGTGCCGGGATTTTCCCTGTTACGAGGACGTGATGCACCTGGTCCGTGACGAGCCGCTGTCGCCCTATGATGGATGCGGGTACAATGATCCGGATTGAACCCGGATGAAACGGCAATAAAACATTTGACAGAGCGCCGCGGTATGGGATTAATAAATTTTATTTCTTGAAGTTCCCTCAAGCGCCCTCCGGGGAATTGACGGGCTATCATAGTCACATTTTACAAACCATCTACCGGGTACCACCATGGAATATATCAACATCAGCCACAAACGGGATTATGAATTCAAGATACACACGGTATCGAGCGAGCATCATGAGTCCTATACCGTGTTCAACATTATGCGCGACAAGGGCTACTGGTGCAGCAGAAAGAGCGACGAGAATATGACTGAATACATAATCATCGACCTCCAGAGCGCCGTCACCATCGATTACATTGAGATGGCCGCGTCTCCCAACGGACCGAAAACCTTTCCCCGCGATTTCCGCTTCGAGGGAAGCCTTGACGGCGATTGCTGGATGGTGATGCATGCGGAAAATAAACTGGAGCTGGAATCTGACCGATACCGTCTTGACATCCCCCTCGCAATCGTCCGCTACCTGAAGATCCTTATCACCGCACATCAGCAGAGCGATGAAGGGTTTTATTCCGAAATCGGCCGTGTCCGGACTGGTATCGCCGGCGTTAGCACTATCAGGTCGAGCGGCGCCTCGTCTGCCGACCGAGGCCCGGACGCCGTATTAAAGGACGATCCGGAAACCTACTGGGAATCAGAACCCAAATCACACGCCGCCAAGGAATCGCTCCTTATCGACATGGGCAAGCTCTTCCACATCAACCGGATCATACTCGGCTCGGCCTCGAAAGGATTCCCCGAGAGTTTTTATATTGAGGCAAGCGCGGACAACAACGTGTGGATGCCGCTCCTTGAGGAAAAAAACTTCAAGGCCCAGGCGAACAAAAAATACTACTGGAAGACCGATATCACGCCGGCCCAGTATGTCCGCATTGAGGCTAAGGGGGTAAAATATCCAGAAGGGAAGTACGGCGTCCAGATTTCTCACGTGGAGATTTCCGCAGCGCCTTTTAATCCATTCCATACCCATAACATCGGCGACCTGACGCCGTACGCTTCAATATTCCAGGCCGGCATCGTGCGACTTTCCAAGGACGGTGACGATAGCCCGGGTACCGCCATCCAGGGAAACGACCGGCGACTGCGTGATGCTTCCGCCATATTCAAGGGCATTGTCCAGATGGCGGATGACGGCGACGCCACAAAAGGCCTGGCTATCCAGGCATCGGACTCGCGCCTGAAGCAGGCAACCGACCTGAAGCCGGGCATTGTCCGTCTCGCTCATGACCGGGAAACAAAGGCCGGGTCTGCGGTGCAGGGCAGCGATTCGCGCCTCAGGGACGCAACCACCGAAAATTTTGGAATTGTCAAATTGTGCCCCGACGGCATGTACAAGGAAAACGCGGCGGTAACGGGAAACGATTCAAGGCTGCATAAGGCCGCGGTTGAATCATACGGCATCTGCAGGCTCGCGCCCGAAGGCGGCACTGCGTCCGGTACCGCGGTACAGGCGAATGACAAGCGTTTACGCGAAGCCACAACCACTTTCAAGGGGATCGTCGAGCTGGCGGAAGACGGCGAGGACGTCGCCGGCGTGGCAGTACAAGGAAACGACCGGCGCCTCAGGGACGCAACCACCACTGCAAAAGGGATCGTCGAGCTGGCCGAGGATGGCGAGGACGCTGCCGGCGTGGCGGTCCAGGGTAACGACCGGCGCCTCAAAATCGCAACGGAACATTCAAAAGGAATTGTCGAGCTGGCAGAAAATGGCGAAGCGAATCCCGGGGTTGTCGTCCAAGGCAGCGACCGGCGCCTCAGGGACGCAACCACCACTGCAAAAGGGATCGTCGGGCTGGCCGAGGACGGCGAGAACAAGGCGGGCGTCGCCGTCCAGGGCAGCGACAAACGGCTCAAGGACGCAACCACCACTGCAAAAGGGATCGTCGAGCTGGCCGAGGACGGCGAGAACAAGGCGGGCGTCGCCGTCCAGGGCAGCGACAAACGGCTCAGGGACGCAACCACCACCACAAAAGGGATCGTCGAGCTGGCCGAGGACGGCAAGAACAAGGCGGGCGTCGCCGTCCAGGGCAGCGACAAACGGCTCAGGGACGCAACCACCGCCGCCAAAGGCATCGTGAAGCTAGCTAAGGACGGCGAAGACAAACCGGGTGTTGCCGTTCAGGGCAGCGACAAACGGCTTAAAAACGCAACTGCATCCTCCAAGGGTATCGTGAGGCTGGCTGAAGACGGAGAAACAAATTCCGGCGTGGCAGTCCAGGGCAGCGACAAACGGCTCAGGGACGCAACCACCATATCGAAAGGCATTGTTGAACTGGCTGAAGACGGAGAGGACGCCCCCGGGGCGGCCGTGCAGGGAAACGACAAGCGACTCAAACCGGCCACCGAATCCGCCCCGGGCATTGTTGAACTTGTTAAAAATAATGAATCAAAGCCAGGCCGGGTGGTGCAGTCAACGGACGAGCGCCTCTCCAATGCCCGGCCTCCCCTGCCCCACACCCATGAGTACGCCCCCATCAGCCATGAATTCAGCTCCCATACCGGAACCATATCGGTCCGGAACACCAAGCACGAAGTCTTTCCCGAAATAACTCCTCCGTCAGATGGCTCTGCGATCATATACGCGAAAAACGAGTCCGTGGAATCCGGTTCGATCGGGATTTCGGGCATCGCCGGAATATCTGCGGAGAAAAATATTCATTCCTATGGCATGGTGGGGCACGGCGGCCATGTCGGCGTGCGGGGGCAGTCATCCGGAGATCCGGACGGGGAGAACAGGGGATGCGGCGTCATGGGACTTTCACGGTTCGGAGCCGGCGGAGTCTTCTCCAGCGAGCATAACTTTTCCCTGGTGGCCGACGGCTTTGGAACCATCGGGCAGTATGACGACTCCGTACACCTGGCCGGCAGCGGCGACGCGCTGTTCGTGAACGGCGCTTCCGTTTTCCAGGGTACAATGCACATTCACAACACGGGAACCGGCGAGACCGAGAACTTCCCCGCCAACATGGTGGAGCTCTTCGAGGTGGATGATGCCGAGTATATCGCGCCGGGCGACCTACTCGTGGCGAGCGACACGGGCAAATCGATACTGTCGCGCTCCCGGAACGAATACAGTCGCGCCGTGATCGGCATTGTCTCGGGCAATCCAACCATTATCATCAACAACAGCGGGAAGGAAAAAAAGGTCTATCCCGTGGCCCTGGCCGGCACGGCGCTCTGCAAAATTGATGCGCGGAAAAATCCGGTTCGTCCCGGGGATCCGGTGGTCACTTCCGATACCCCCGGGTGCGGGATGGCAGGCGCAGTAGATTCTTTCGATAAAATCGGAACGGTTATCGGGAAGGCCCTTGATGCTCTTGAGGATGGGATTGGCTTCATCCCGGTTTTTATAACACACCAGTAAATGGATCTCAAACTGTAAAAATACCTACCGGGCCTGGCTATATGCCCATCTGCCTGAGTATGGCGAGCTCCACTCTATTGAATACCCGGAACTGGTAATCGCTCAATTCCTTGGTTATCTTTTTATCGACATAGGTTATCCTGCGGCAGTAGGGTTTGTCCTCATACCGGTCAACCCACATGACTATGATGGTCTGGTTCCCGTTCCACGCCAGTGCCCCCTGGTTTTTATGCAAGTTTTCATTCGTGCAGGGGCCGTATTTATCTTCTATTCGTTTTTTCACTTCCGCCATCGTGAGATACGGGAATTTCAGCGCAACGTAAAACAGCGTGCCTTCATCGGCCTTTTCCTGCTCCCCGGGTTTCTTTTCTTCCTCCTTCTTGCCGGAATCCTTGACAGCATCGGCGCTTTCGAGGGTCGGATCAACGTAGAAGAACCCGTAATGGTATTCCAGCTCCCCTTCCTTTGAGAGTATTATGCTTTTTTCATCGGTAAAGACAATCTTCCCCTTTATTTTATCAATCGCGTTAGAGAGCTTTGTGCCCCACGTCATATTTTCATATCCGCCGGGAATGGCGCTGATGGTTTTTGTGTCGATCTTTTCCTGGCCGTTCGCAGCTGCGAAAAGGAGAAGAATCGTCATGAGAAAAAAACGTTTCATAGAGGCACCTCAGAAAAATATTTTCATCGTTTCTTTGTTAATGCAATACATCATTTTCGTTTTGAACACCATTCAGCGGGAAAACCGCCGCTCCTTCACCGGAAATGTCATTTGATTTCATATCATATATCGGCAATTTTACTATGCAAAAGTTAAAAAAATAGTGGACTCGGCTGATATATTCTTGGTCTAATGATGACAGTTTACATATCATCCACCGGGAGGAACATATGGCAAAGCTTATTGAGGTAAACAGCTCCAATTTCGACAAGGAAGTTATGAAATCAGACGTTCCGGTGCTGATAGATTTCTGGGCCCCCTGGTGCGGCCCCTGCAAGATGCAGGTGCCCATCCTTGAGAAACTCGCTCAGTCCGCTGAAATCAACGCAACAATCGCTAAAATAAACACGGATGAGAATCCGGATATCGCCCAAAAATTCGGGATAACATCCATCCCCACCCTCATAATCATGCAAGGGGGCGCAGAGGTTGAACGGTTTGTGGGGGTTCAGCCTGAAACAGTGCTGAAACAGAAGCTGAAACAGCAGGGATGATGTATGCGCGCCGTCATCCAGCGGGTGTTGCAGGCCTCCGTGCAGGTTGACGAAAACCCAGTGGCCTCCATCGGCAGGGGCCTTTTGATACTCGCCGGATTTCATGAATCCGATACCGGAAACGATATGGAATACGTGGCCGGAAAAATTCTGGGAGTGCGCATATTTGATGATGCCGACGGCGTCATGAACCTGTCCGTCGCCGATACCGGCGACGAAATCCTCCTGGTGCCTCAGTTCACCCTCTACGGCGATGCGCGGAAGGGCAAGCGGCCCTCCTACTCAAGCGCCATGGAATCGGATGCTGCCCGCGCGGCCTTTGCCGCCTTTTTCGATCTGTGTCGGTCCATGCATGAAAAAACGAAAGCGGGCGTCTTTGGAGCGGACATGAAGGTTTCCCTGATCAACGACGGGCCGGTTACGATCCTCATCGACAGCAGCAGGCTTTTTTAACCGGCGTGGCGCGCCCGGTTACTCTCACAGACTGCTTCCCGTTTTCCACAGGATGTAGCTGATGATATTGGAATCGTTTTCGTTCAGTTTGATTTTTTTCGCGGCCAGCAAGCCATTGACGCGCTGAACAAAAATATCTCCGATAAGCGTCAACCGGTGGCTGATCCGGTCAAAATATTCGCATGGAAGGAAATCGAGAACCATAATCAAGGCGCACGCCTGTTCTTCATCGTCAACCAGCTGCTTCATGCTGTCAAGTCCGGCATATAAGAGGATATTGCAGACGGAATTATACACGTCCGGGAGGTATGAATTATAATAATCGGCGGCGGGCACGGCCTGGAGCATGCGCAAGATCCATGTGAGCGCCCGGGATTTTTTAAGAGGATCGGCGCTCGATTCGATAAACTGCAGGGCGAACAGGAGTGAATAGAGATCGCCGTGAATTTCATTGTTCTCAATGAAGGCGCCGTCGAAGGATGTCGCGTATGCAATGAGCCTGTTGTATTCTTCGTTATCCGTCATCAGCAGGTCCCAGTACCTGAAAGCGGCGCCAAAATTTTTCAATCCGGCCAGTGCCAGAATTTTCACCTCGATGCCGCCCCGTTCCTTGGCGATGTTATAGTAAAAATTGAGAAGATCTTCGCGGTCGAACGACAGGAGCGCGTGAAGTATCGACCGCTGCAACACCGGCTGTTCGTAGTATTCGACCATCAGCAGGGGGATATACTCATTGAAACCGCACTGCCGAATGATGATGGTGTCTTCATGCGTGAGCAGTCTCTTGTTGAGATTGCTTGAATAGGTCTCCTTTCCGCAGAAAATATCAAGGTATATGGCCAGACGGGAAATCAGGTCTTCGGTTATGTATCCTCGCACCGTGCTGTCCGGCGGCATGTTTTCCGTGAGCTCGAATGCGATCTGGTCGAGAAGCTCAATAAAATTTATTGATATTTCGTCGGGGTTTTCCTGTACCGGGCGGCGGCATTCTTCCAGGTGCGATGAAGTAAAGGATGCTATCAGTTGCAGAGCCTCGATTTTTGAAGAGGCTGATCTTATTTTTTCATGACAAGCATGGGCAAACTCGTTGATTCCCTCTCCCCGTAGTTGCAGAACGCTATCCATATGACTCCCACGGTCGAAACAGTAATTACGCCTCAGTTACCAGAAGGTACGCTCGCCTCTATATGTCGAGAATTTTTTTTTATTCCGTCAAAAAAACCGATGTGCGCGGTGGTGGGCCGGGAGGAGACTGGCGCTTCCTCCCGATCGTCCGATCAGTCATTCATCAAGGAGCCCTTTATCGTTCCTGTAAGCCCGGTAGGTTTATCGATATAGCTTAGAGAACCCCACGCGTTGACCGCCCTGCCGCTCGCGGTCATGCCCAGAAGAGAAGGAACGGGTTCGCCTCCCTCTTTTATCGAGTTGACGACATCCTGGCTGGTGTAGTCCGGATTATTGGCTTTAATCATTGCGGCCAGCCCGGTAACATACGGCGTCGCCATCGACGTGCCCCGGGCGATTCTGTATGCGTCGTTTCTTTTCCATACCGCTCTCAGATAAAAATCTTTGATTTCGATTCCGGCATAAGCACTATTGGTGCCCGACGTGTTTGTAGTTGACGCCCGTATCCAGAACCGCGACCACAACCGAGCTGCAATCCGTTGCATGGTCCCACGCACGTTCGGCGTCCATATCATAGCCGGCCGTTCCGGGATTGTTGGCCGTGATTGCGCCATCGCCGGAGATGGTCTGGCCGGTGTTCTTCAGTCCCCACAGCTGTTCGTACAGGGGATCGTTCGGTACCGTGTTTAAAATCCGATAAATGTAATTTGGCTGGATGAACCCCGCGCATGCATAGATTGTCTTTGAAGTCGGGGATTTGGCGCCGCGTATATACGGCGCATAAACGGCGACCGCGGATCCGGAATTCGGTGTAACGGTCAGTGTATACCCGCCGCCGTCACTGTTGACCGCCCGTTCCCTGTTCGCTTCCCAGGAAAACGCAACGCGTCTCATATTCCCGGGGCAGGATACGCCGAAAATATCGATGTCCGGTTCAGCCAATCCGAGCAGAAGCATGTTGTTCTCTGAATTGTCATTGCCGCCGTCCGTTCCGCATCCGGTTTGGCCCGCTACCATCAAAACGATAGTAAGGAAAAATATAAAAATAACATATAATTTTGTTGAGATACATTCCGATCTTTTCATCCCGGTCCTCCGAATATAGCATAAGATGAACTGTAAAATTACACACTCATTTCAGAATAACGGCCTTTAACACATCCTTGAGATATGGATATGATGATATGAAAAACAAATGTCATAGCCACTCACTTATTCTGATGTTACTATATAGTCATAAAAGCGTCTAAAATTAACGGAAAAAAATGTATTAATATACATTCTGCTTAAAAATTATTCACGCACATCCAGTTACGTATGAGCGCATCCAAAAACATGGTACGCCCTCTATGCGGTAAAGAATTCACGGCCATTTATATAGCAGTTTGCTTAAAAAACGGGGGTGTCCCAAAAGTCGGAATTTCCTTCCCCCTTGATGGCCGCTCTCGGCCATCCGTGGCCTCCGCGGCATTGGTACATCCTGTACGGCAGGTGAGGATAGGGGGGGGGGATTTAACTTCTGATGTTTTCAGGACTGATACATCACCCTCCCCTATCCCCTCCCATCGAGGGAGGGGGAAAGGCGCTTATTAGACAGCCACGATTCGATACACGTATGTATCACCGCTTTTCGAGGCGTATGCAGAGAATAACGTGATAGAATAATAAAATCCACATGAACGGCTTTCCCACCGCTCCATCCTCCTGACACACCCCGACTTTAATGAATGAGTGTTAGTAGTTTTAACTCCTGGCATGAGAAAAATTTTTCTGATTTTAACCTCCGGTTCGTATACAGAACAAAGGAGGCTCCATGCCGCGGATACGGAAATATCTCCTCATCATAATACTCATCCTGAAAACTCAGCTCTCCGCGCAACTGCTGATCAATGAGCTGGTTACCGAAACCACCAGCGACTGGGTTGAATTAACGCTGGCGAGTCCGACGCAGCAGTCGATGGATATCTCCGGTTTATACGTCACCATGTATTATGGAACCAACGAGCCCCTGGCGGCCGAGCCAGTCACCATATACAGTTATGATCGCGCGGAAACGCCCTATGACGACCGCTATGTTGTGGTTCATCTCACCAAACCGGACATCCCTGACGAGACCGACCGTACCGGCGATACCAACGGCAACGGATATATCGATATATACTGCAATAATTATTTCGGCAGCCTCTGGAACACAGACGGCGTTGTAGCTATTGACAGTGACGACGATCCGGCGAACGGGGGGATTATTGATTTCGTGTTTTACTCCAACCGAGACGGGAGTCCCAGCGAAGCGATACTGGCGTATGTGACCGGCGCGCAGTCATATGGTCAGTGGCGGGGGTTTTCCGGCGAGAGCCCTCAGGAATGCGCCGCATTCATCGGAAAAAAAGGGCTCCCCTCGTACATGAGCCTGTCACGGAAGAATCGGGCTGACACCAATTCCGCCGACGATGTTGCCGTGACCAACATCCAGACGCCCGGCGCGCCGAACATCACCGCGCCATTGTTCATGGGAAACCGCCTCTTCAAGCCCCTGCGAAAAAAAATCACCATCATACCCGGTCACTGCCTGTTCGGCAGCGGCTGCATACCGGTTTTCGTGTTTGCGCCCTGCGTCATAAAATTGCGCATCTTCACGGTTACCGGCATCGCTATCCACGAGTCTCCCCTGTTCCCGTCGGTGAATCCGGGACTGTGTACACTCTTCTGGAACCCCCTTCTGCAGCACAGGCGCCCGCCCACGGGATTGTATCTGTGTAAAATCGAGGCGGTTAATCCTTCCCTTCGCCTCGCCGAGGAAGAGATAATCTACATCCTGCTGAGCCATTACCGATGATACCGATAAGCATCCTCCTCTGCCTTGCCACCGCGGCCGTATCCGCATTCGATTACCGGGAAACGCCGCCGGCTGCGCTTTTCCCGTTCTGCCAGGCAGCCGCGGACGCGTCCCTCCCCGACGCGATTTCCAACCCCGCGTACCTGCCGTCGATCCGGTATCCGTACCTCCACTGTTCCGGGGGTATGCCCTATACCCTCGATGAACTCTATTCCAGCACCATCCGGATCGGATACGGCACGCACGGCGTCGGAATTCAGGCGGTCTGGAACCGGTTCGGATTCGCGCAGTACCTGGAGCACATTGTCGAGGGCAATATCGGATACATGCCGGTCAAGTACGTCTCAATCGGCGCCGGCGTATATTACTACAATCTGACCATGGATACGGTGGAAATCTCCCTGTCGAGCCATCTGGTGGACGGTCGCGCTTCGATCCTCGTGTCCCCGTGCAGATGGATCGATCTTTCTTTTTTACAGGAAAATATCGGTTCGCTCCTATGCCCGAATAGGAGGGACCTGCTCTTCCCCGAATGGAGCGCCGGAGCCGCGCTCAGGCCGGTGCAGGGCTTCACGCTCCTGTATAACATGAACCGCACGGCCGTCGGATACGTGAACTCCATTTCAGCATCGGCAAACGTCCTGAAATATTTTTCCGTTAAGGTCGGATACGCACGTGAAGCAAACACCTATTCGGCATCCCTGTGCGTTCTATACCGGTACGTCGCTGCATCATACGGATTGAAATATCACCCGCATCTCGGCTTCACCCATTCAGTGGGTATCACGCTGTCGACGCAAGACATAAACATTGAGTCGCTCGGTTACGGCCCCCTTATGTCGAAAATCCGGAAACTTCACGACGGGAGAAAAATCGACATCAACACCTGCTCCTATGACGATCTCCTGGGCGTGCGCGGTTGCGACCGGCACTATACCGAACGAATCATGAAATACCGGAAAACAATCGGGCCCCTGACTCGAACGGGCCTTCTGCAGATCGGCATGTCGGAAAAAGAAGTGAACCATATGCTCGAGTATATCACGGGCCTCGCACCTGAGGATCCCGATTCGGGCATCGGACGCCGCGGCGGATCTGACCTGGAATGCAAACAGAAACGGCTGTTTAGAGATCTTATCGAGCTCGGTCTCCCCGCTGCTACGGCGCTGGAGATCGCCGAACTGGCCGTAACGGGGGATTATCGAACAATCCAGAACCGAATCAATTCACTGCCAGCGCTGGACGCGCGAAAAAAGAAAAGGGCACAGGAGCTATGCACCGGAGCACGCTAATCGGCGCCGCACTGCTCTGCTGCAGCCCGGCGTATGCCGCTGAACCGATATGGTCCGATCCCGAGCTATCGATTCAGGCGGAATACCGGCAGGACACGCTGGATTACGACGACGTTGAAAAAAAGTTCTGCAGCGAAAAAGCCCGCCTATCCTTTGGCAAAAGCTCCGCGAGTTTCACCCATGTCTACATCAATGCGACCGGGGAACACCGCTTCACCTGGAACCTGACGATCAGCGGCATTCCACCCTATTTCGACTGCATTCTGGGCCATTACTACGCAAACTTCGGGGCCGGACTGCTGGTAGGCAGGAAAAGAGCCCTGTCGTCGGACCAGTTTTCCCGGCGCCTGATTGTCTCAAGAGGAAGTCCCTTCCTGCCGTGCAGCAGCGGTAATCCTCTCTACAGCTTCCATGGCGCCGCGGCAGGTTTTACCGTTCCGGTCGGCGGCATCTCCCTTTCAGTCCGGGGATTTGTTTCCTTCCGGAACCGATTCGCCAGAAATGATGCGTATGCTCCCGATTCCACCGGCAATTCGTTCAATTCCATCCTCGGAAGATTACAAAAGGATTTTCGCTACTCGGAACCGGTGGAAATCAATGATTATGGATCCGTCGTCGACCTTCGCATTTCAGAGCATTTTTTTTTGCAGTCGTACTTTCTGTATGCCGGGATCCGTCGCGCCGTCAACCGCTCGTTCCTCTGGAACTACGGCGATGGGGGCCTGCCGCTGGGCGAGAAGGCATTCTATTGTTTCGGATTTTTCTTCCAGTACCGGGACGACTATATCACTCTCTTCATCGAGCTTGGTTTCCCGAACAAGGTCCTCTCCACTCCCGCCGGCATGACCAGAAGCGTGCGCGACTTCGGCATCCTGTACGGCCTGACCTTCCGGCATCGAGCCTGTGAACTCTCCTTTGCGGGGAAGAACACGGGCAACAATTTTTATTCTCCCTACAGCTCCGGCGTCAGTCACGCGGAAACAGCGTGTGCGATCGGCATAAGGATCCGGCCGCTGCCGGAGCTGTGCCTGGGATGTGGTTTTTTCGGGGAGAAAAAAATATCATCCGCCGCCAACCAGTCGTATCTCCCCTCCATCATAAGGGAACAGGTGTTCTTTAAATACGGCGCTGCCCGCAAAGGATCCGTTTCCGCGCGGCTCTCATTCGTTGAACAGGAGAAAAAGACCGGCATTGACCGCTATATTCAGATCAAATCATCGGCAAAAATATATGCGAAGAAATCCGTGCTCTTTTCCTTTTCAGGCACCGCGCAGCGCAAAGGGGACGGCCGCTATTCGGGATCAATAAACGCCGGGACATCGCTGTGCATGCTGAGATATCTCACCGTTACGCTTTTCTATTCCCGGTTTTTTATCGGACGGGACAACCCGCTTTACACATCGATATCCCCGCGCCCCAATTCCATCACGCCCGGAATGCTCGTGAAGGCCACGTCTCACATGGCGACCTGCCGCCTGACGGCGCGGTATCACGACGTGCGGATTTCGGCGCGCTACCAGCATCAATTCACCGGAACAGGCTCCCGGCAGTACCGGATCGAGGTTTCTGCGGGATGCATCCTGTAGGTAAAATGACTTGACACGTCAGGGCGTAATTTTATTAAATTAAAGTTGACTTTAAGTTTAATTATACACCATGAGCACGAGCGAACCTACCTACACCATATCCGAACTGGCGTCGGAGCTGAATATCAAGCCGTCAGCCATCCGCTATTACGAAAAGAAGCGCCTCATCAACCCGGACCGGACGCCGGGGAACCACCGGCTCTACACGAAGCGCGATCGAGCCCGGCTTAAGCTCGTTCTGCGGGGAAAGCGGTTCGGAGCCACCCTGGATCAGATCGGCGAAATGATCGGCATGGCCGACAGCGATATGAATGAGAAAAGCCAGATAGAGACGAGCCTCCGGTTTATCGACCTCAAGATTGAGGACATCGTTATTCAGAAAAATGAGCTCAAGCTCTTTCTAGCGGATCTGCTCTCGCTGAAAAGAAAACTCCTTCGGCTACGGCGGGTGCTTGCAATAAAATTGTAATCAATCTTAATACTGGGGAGGTTTAGCATGTTTGATTTTATCATGACCGAAAAACAGAAACAGCTGCGGGACGAAGCCCGCGATTTTACCAGGTGGGTACCGCGGGAGATGATCCTGGCCATGGACGCGGAAACCATTCAATTCCCCCACGAATATCTGCAAGAGGCCGGAAGGCGCCATCTCCTGGGAATTCGGATCCCCACGGAGTACGGCGGCCGGGGGCTCGGATGGGTGGAAGACGGCATCGTTGCAGAAGAAGTAGGCGTCGCCAGCTATTCCCTGGCCTGTCTGTGGGGCGTCGGCGCCGACATCGTGTGCGAGGCCGTCACCCTTTTCGGATCGGAAGAGTTGCGGCGTGAGATTGTGGTGCCGCTCCTGAAGGGCGAACTCTTCGCGGCGGAGGGACTCACGGAACCCCGCGGCGGATCAGATTTTTTCGGCGCAGCCACCGTCGCTCGGAAGGACGGTGGCGATTGGATCATCAACGGCCAGAAGCGCTTCATCGTTGGCGCCGAGGGCGCGGACTGGTTCCTTGTTTACGCCGTCACCGATCCCTCAGCACCGCCGCACCGGCGGATAACCGCATTCATGGTGCCTCGCTCCGCCGGCGTTGAATCCAGATATATTTACGGGCTCATGGGCGTCCGGGGCGGCGGCGCCGGACGGGTCATTTTCAACGACGTGCGCGTGCCCGAGCGGTTCGCGCTCAAGGGCATTAACAGCGGTTTCGAAGTGTTCATCAGAATGATGATCCCGGAACGGCTCGGGACAGCCGCCATGACCATCGGTTCGGTTCGGGCCGCCCT
>Ga0154692_162_pt1 | contig 60833 bp, 53 predicted proteins | sample Rifle2008BG13ft_FD_116121 | JGI IMG/M metagenome (GOLD analysis project Ga0154692, IMG submission 116121) | Spirochaetes bacterium RBG_13_51_14
GTATTCGTTTACGATGCTCGTATATATATCTTCACGATAATTTACCAGATCCATCTTATTTACCAGCACGGCGATCTGACGTATTCCCAGCATGGAAATCATATAGCCGTGACGCCGCGAATTCTCTTGTACTCCTTCATGTGCGTCGATAACGAGGAGCGCAGCCTCGGCGTGGGAGGCGCCGGTTATCATGTTTTTGAGGAACTCAATATGGCCCGGCGCGTCGATGATTATATAATCCCTCTTTTTTGTCTTAAAAAAAACGCGGGCAGAGTCGATGGTAATCCCCTGTGACTGTTCGTCCTTCAAAGCGTCGATGAGAAATGCGTATTCAAATGGCTTGGAGGTGCGCTCGCAGTTTTTACGCACCTGCTCGAGCTTCCCGTCAGGGAGTGAATCGGTATCAACCAACAGCCTCCCGATGACGGTGCTCTTGCCGTGGTCGACATGGCCCACGATCACGATGTTCATTTTTTCTCTGTGATTCTGATAAGTCCTGTTCATGGTTCCTTTACATGTATCCTTCGCGGCGAAGCGTTTCCAGTCCCCCACCGTCATCCTTGTCCTGGGCGCGGCCGGAACGCTCCGCGACGTTTTTAAGATTTCCGCTCCTCAGCTCATCGATAATTTCCCGCACGGTGCGCGATTCTGAATCGATCGGGTTCGTGCAGGGCCAGCATCCCAGGGAGCGGTACCGCTTGCCGCCGCCCTGGTTGTAGTAGAGCGAAACCGTCGGTATGGCTTCACGCTCGATGTATTCCCATATGTTCAACTCGGTCCAGTCAAGCAGGGGATGAATCCGGAGATGGGTGCCCGGCGCGAAATCGGTCTTGAACTGATTCCAGAATTCAGGCGGCTGGTCGCCGACGTCCCATTCACTGTAGGTATCCCGCGGCGAGAAGTAGCGCTCCTTGGAACGTGAGCCTTCCTCGTCGGCCCGGGCTCCCACGATCACGCCGGTGTACGGTTCCGTGTTCTTGTCGACCTCGTATCGGTTGGTGTGATGGTTGTAGCGGAGCCGCTTCCACGATCCATTGAGAGTATTGATGAGGGCCTTGGTTTTGAGGTTCCGGCAGCAGGTGATCCGGTCAACGGAGCCGTCGGGGAAGGTTTGCTTCTGTTCCAGGGCTTCTTCGTTTTTACCTACGATCATCATGAGGTTCCATTCCCTGGTCAGGCGATCACGATATTCGATCATTTCGGGTATCTTGTAATTGGTGTCGATGTGGACGAGCGGAAACGGGACGTGGCCGAAAAAAGCTTTCCGCGTCAGCCAGAGGAGGACCGTTGAATCCTTGCCGATCGACCAGAGCATGCAGAGGTTTTTGAAACTCGCGTACGCTTCCCTGAGGATGTGGATGCTGATATTTTCAAGCCGGTCAAGGTGGTTCATTTTTCCCTCATGTTCGTTATAAGTAGGCTCTGAGGTAAGAAATGACGGTATCCATCGATTCGTCAATACTTCTATTTTTGGTATTGATAATTAATTCAGGTCTGTGGGGAGGCTCATAGGGATCGTCAATTCCCGTGAAATTCTTGACTTGACCCGCGCGGGCCTTTCCATAGAGCCCTTTGACATCCCTCCGCTCGCACTCTTCCAGGGAGGTGGCAACATAAACTTCGATGAAGTTATGGCACAGGTTACGCACAAAATCCCGCGATTCAATATACGGAGATACAAAAGAAGAAAGAACGATTACGCCGTTTTTTTCTAGAATGGATGCCAGATATCCCACCCGCTTGATGTGGCTGTTCCGCTCATCCCTGGTAAAACCGGTTTCGGGGAAAATTGACCGCACCGTGTCGCCGTCAAGACGGGCGACACGGTATCCTTTTGTTGTTAGATAGCTGTGGAGCTTATCAGCCAGCGTGCTTTTTCCGGACCCTGATAATCCGGTGAACCAGAGCACAAAGGGCATCGCCTGTGCCGGGCGCGAAAGGAACCGATCCCGGAACCGATCATAAAGAGCAAAGAGAGGCAGTTTGATAAGGATTTCAACTCCGCTGACAATCCCGGCAATGTCAGGTCTGCCGGTAAAGGCATACACGAGAGTGAAGGTAATCACTGTTCCCAGGAATCGCCATGACAGCGTCGTAATACAATTTCGTCTGTTAATGAAAGATTTCATAATGCGTTGATAATTTGTTTTAAAGGCATACAGACCCTGAGGTTTGTATGTCAAGAATATTTATACAGAAAAATTCATAAACATATTGGATTGCTCATACGATGTTTGATGCGAATTGCCGTTATTATCTCAGCGATTCGAGGGCTTGTAGCAGGCGGCGGGCTGATTTCTCCCACGAAAAAAGCTTCGATTGCCGTAGGCCCTTTTTTGCCAGTTCTTTCCTGAGAGAGGCGTTTTTCAGAATTTTTTCCATGGACTCTGCAAGACCGGTCATATCTTCCGGATCAAGCATGAGGGCGGCATCGCCTGCCACTTCTGGTATCGAGGACGTGTTAGACGTGATTACCGGACAGCCGCACTGCATGGCCTCCAGTACCGGGAGCCCGAATCCTTCATACAGTGTTGGGAATACAAAGAGCTCCGCACCGGTGTAGATCGGAGCGAGTTCTGCGGTGGAAACATATCCCGTAATAAGGACATTGTCTCTGACGTCGGAGGATTCGATCGCCTGAAAGAAATCGGATCCGATCCATCCGGTCATTCCCACAAGGACGAGCTGATACTCCCGGCGGCTGGGCAGGATGCGGTATGCCGCCAGCAGGGTCTTAAGGTTCTTCCTCGGTTCCAGGGTGCAGACGGACAATATGTATTTTTTTGATATGCCGTATTTCTTCCTGACGGCTGATACCGTTGATCCGTCTGCCGGATAGAAGATCGTGCCGTCGGCGGCCAGTGGGATCGCTTCGATTCTTGTATTGAGATTCAACAGCTCGTGCGCGTCATTTTTTGTGTTGGCGGAAATTGAGACCAGCAGGTCAAGCTTCCGCATGTTTCTGAAGGTAAGGAGTTTCATCCGTGCTTTGTTCCCGAATTCCATCGTTTCAGGATAGAGCTTCCACACGAGGTCGTACAGGAAGCCGATCTTCTTCACTGTCGAGAAGAAGAAGTAGGGGTAGTAATACGTGGAGGTGCCGACGTATATATCGATTTTATATTTCCGCAATGATGATGCCAGTTTCAACGAAAAGACGACTTCATCGAACAGTTCCAGCATGATTTTTGAAAGCCTAAACAGCAGTATCCGCGATGACAAGAGGATGTTCATGTCCGTGCCCCCCTCGGATTTCAGTTGCAGCCACCGGTTTCGGATGCTCATCCGAAGCCGTTTGAGCCCATAGTTGAAATCGACATACCGCCACCGAGGATTGCGGATGGCGAGGTGTTTCAAGTCGTCCATTACGTAGATAAAGTATTCGTTTGCCGCATCAATCTTCTGCAGCTCGTTCAAATAGTGCAGGATGACGTTCCCCACGCCGGTAATGTTGTCCTGGCTTAAGGCATGCGTTTCAACGGCAATTCTCATGGTATTTTCCAAATCTGGTCCGGAGCGGGGAGGGCCATGCTATTATGAAATTTAACGATGATATCCCTCCACACCTCAAAACAATCTTGATAACAAGATTGGATTAAGCTCCGGCAATGTCAATATATTTAGATTAAAATGAATCCCAATGATGTTGTAAAAATAGATAAAATCTTATTGATTGTATTATATCCAGCAGTATCATAAAAAAGATTAAAAAAAATAAAAAACTTGTTTTCATTTTTATAAAATAATATTTCTTGATATACGGATATTTAATTATGGGACAAAAGCTTGTATTCATTCATGCTCTTTTTCGGACCGGGAGCACCTATTTATGGAATACATTTCGACGTAACAATAAGTATTGCTGTTATTACGAACCGTTCAATGAGAATCTAATTAATCTCGTTCACGACTATTTCAAGTCTTTTAATATTGATGAGAAGGTCTCAGAAAAAAATAGGCATCCTGATTTGTCGAATACATATTTTTATGAATATAAAAAGTTTATAAAAAAAAAGGATAAAGGAGTACCTTATTTTAAAAAGTCGTTTCCTTATGATGAATACTGCCATACCGAAAGTAATCCTGATTTGCTTCGTTATATAAATTTTCTCATTGATGGCGCAGAGGAGAAAATCCCTATTTTTCAATTTAATCGCAGTAGTTTACGCGCATTGTGGTTTAAACGCAACTATCCGTCTTCGTTGAATATTTACTTGTATCGGAATCCACGAGACCAGTGGCAGTCATATATTGATTTTTTTAAAAGAAATAATAATCCCTATTTTTTAACCAGGGATATTATGATTGCCGGAAAAAACAGGAATAAAGATTCTTTCTCGGCATTACAGAGTCTGGTTCCGCTGTTTGAATATTTTAATGATGATTTTTCGGCGGAGGAAATATTCTATATGATTCTCTATAAATCATATACCGATGCTGAGCAATATACTGTTGTCTATTTTTTATGGCTAACGGCTTTAATTGAAAATATACTTAACTCTGATTTTGTTATATGCATCGATGATTTAAATGCAAATATAAGGGATCGGGGCGACTTTATTGGCTATTTGCGGATGCATGAGATCACCGGTATCGATCTCAATGATATTAATATTAGGGGATATTCTTCATATTCGTTGGATCCGGGCATTATGGATTGGATTGAAAAGACCGTACGGGAGGTAATATTCTCATCGTTAGGATCAAACAAAAAAAGAGAATTCCATGATAAACTCGATTCTAGCGGAAATATATCTCAGTTGTTGAGAGAGAAAATTATTAATCCTGCATCAACACCAATGAACGTAGTTCAAGGAATGACCCATCTTAACCCTGAGGAGAGACACTTCGATATGTCAATGTCAATCGCGAGAAATGCAGTTGATATTGTTAATGAAAAAAAACAATATATTAATCAAATCTATAATAGCTATACCTATAAGCTTGGAGATTTCATTCTTAATCCTATAAAAAGGGCGATAAAGATATACAGAAAAATAAAGAACAGGTAATCACATTTAAGCGAATGACTTTCATGATGGTCACAGATATGATGATGTCGCGGCCGCATATTGAAAGTCAAAGGCTCTTGTTCATTGATGCTCATCTGGTTATTCATTCAGAAGCTTTAAATAATGATTCCTGCAAGAGTGGGCGTTTCATGATGAATTTTGGTTGAGAGTCGTGGGATGGCGTGTTAAAAAGATGATTCATTAAAGATATCATATATCTCGTTAGCGGCCTTTTGCCAGGAATACTCTTTACAATTCTTAGAACCCTCCGCTATAATCCGGTTTCTCAGTTTATTGTTTTTTACAATTTCCAGCATCGCGCGGGCCATATCATTCACATCCCGCGGATCCACGTAGAGCGCCCCCGCGCCGGCGACTTCCGGACAGCTGGAAAGCGAGCTCGTGATGACCGGACAGCCGCACGCCTGCGCTTCCAGGATGGGAAGGCCGAACCCCTCATAGAGCGACGGATACAGATAGCAGTCGGCAAGGTTGTACATCATCACCAGATCTTCCTCGCTGATGAGTCCCAGCTTGAGCACCCTTTCCTGAAGCCGGTTTTTGGTTATCATGTCATGGACCTCGCTGTCGCGCCAGGAATCGCCGCCGGTGACATATATGCAGTGGGGTATTGAATCCTTTATTTTCAGAAACGCAGTAATCAGGTTGCGCATATTTTTCCTCGGACTCAGGGAACCGGCGAAGAAAAAGAAAGGAGTCTTGAGCCGGTATTTTTCGGTTGTCAGCGCCAGCTTTTTGCGGTCGGTGATTTTTTTGAAATGACGTTCCACGCCCTCCTTGACCACGCGTATCTTTTCCGGTTTGATGTTGAGGAGAGCCTTCATCCGGGACGCGGTAAAATTGGATACGGTAAGATCAATCCACGAGAATCTGGACGCCACCGGGATCATGATGGTATGATGCAGGTTGTCGAAAAATTTGAATTCACGGAAGTTGAGATTCTCGAAATATACAATGTCGTGATAAACGGGTATCTTTTTCCCCCGGACAAGGGGGGAGAAGGTATTTTTGGGGAACAGGAATATATCGATTTTCTTCAGCCATGAAAACAGGGGTATATAAACATAATCGAAGAATAATTTTGATCTCAGGTGGACGATTGTTACGGTGAAGTTTTTCGGAAGGGGAAACCTAAAATCCAGCGTGTCGTACAGGAGGATGTGGTACCGGTTGATGTTGTCGATCGCGGTGAGCTCACGGATGATGTTGAGCGTGTATCGCGCCGGCCCGCCCTGTCGTTCGTTCAATACCCGCGCGTTTATGGCGATATTCATCGGGTACCAGCCTTTGTGCCCGGCTTCGCGGCAATGCGGTTAAACGACTTCAGGTAATTGGCGGCCTGGATCTTCACGTCATATTTTTTTGAAAGAGCGCGACCCTTTTTCTGCAGAAGGGCGAGCTTTTTTTTGTTGGTGATAAGATCGTGCATTTTGAATGCGATGTCGTCAGGCGAATAGGGATCGGCATATTCAACGGCGTTCCCGTATATCTCCGGGATGGCGGTCCGCCGAGCCGTGAGTACCGCCGTGCCGGACGCCATGGCTTCGAGTATCGGCAGGCAGAAGCCCTCGTGGAGGGACGGCAGCACGAAGAGCTTTGCGCTGCGGTAGAGGAGAGCCAGATCGTCGCCGCCTACGTATCCCTTAAAGATGATTTTTTTCTTAATTGAATCGTCCAGGCCGTCGATCACACTCCGGAGCGGGCTGTTTTTCCATCCGCTGCCGCCCACGATCATCAGGCTGTCTGTAATTGAATCTGCGATGCGTGCGAATGCCCTGATGAGGTTAACCAGGTTCTTCCGGGGTTGCAGGGTGCCGACGAAGAGGATGTAATCTTTTTTCTCGCAGTTTTTTGCAGGTGGAAATTGTCTCAGATCGATGCCGTTGTGGACGACCGTGATTTTACCCTCGTTGATGCTCAGGTATCGCACCATTTCATTTTTGGAGTGGTTCGATACAGTGAAAAAGAAATCCGACCGCTTTATAAAAAAGGGGAACAGGAAATTGTAGAATAGGGAATTGGTCAGGGAAATCGCTTCTGGCATGGCTTTGTACGCCACGTCATGGATGGTGGTGGCGACACGGACAGACGATGGTAGGCAGATAGGGAAGTATTCAGCGCCGGCGAAAAACAGGTCGATGCCATCGTGGATGATCTGTTTTTTCAGAGCCGGGCTCTGGAGCCATATCCGCCGCCGGCCCCTGAGCATTCCCGGAATTTCGCGGAGGGCGAACCGCGGGTTGGCGAAAATGGCATCCGCGTATTCCCGGTGTCGAATGCCGGGGGTGTATACATAATAATCATTTCCGGTGTCTATGCGGGACAGCTGCGTTAAAAGTCTCAGGAGATAATTGCCAAGACCGTCGATATGTTCCGAGAAGAGATAGTATGCGTCGACTCCGATTTTCATGATTATGTCCTCGCAGAAATGAATTAGTTGAACGGCGTCGGAGCGTCAATGAAAAAACATCCGGTTTTAACCATTATACCATACGTTAACGGTTTATTCCATAGATGATATCAGCGGAGATAATAACGCAGCCGCTTGATAAAGGTATCGGTTCTCAGATTTTCTCCTTCCGGCCTCAGGTGGTACACGGTATCGGCAAAATATCGCTCGGGATACACCGTGTCTTCAGGCGCGGTCAGAATATCCAGCGCCAGGGTTTCATGGACGACGCGGTAGAGCGCTTCTATATGTTTTTTATTAAGGCGGAAATCGCCGGCGGGGAACGGGGGAAAGGCAAAGAGCGCCCTGATTCCGTTTTTGCGCGAGAATTGGTGAAAATGCTTTAAATATACAATGTTTGATTCAACAGGGTCCTGGAAGCGCACGCCGCTGCTGTTCAGCGGACGTATAACCTTGAAGGGGAAAACCCGGTCTCCAAAGGAATTATAATCCCGGGGGTACCGGTAGAAACCGCCGGTGAAGCGGTGGTCGAGGGCGCCGTCGATGAGAACATGGAGATAGGTTTTCATTTTCAGCTGGTTGAGCTGAATGATTATTTTCGTTGTCTCGAATGCATTCACCGTGCGAAGGTTGAGGCATAGCTGGGTCCCGGGCGATATCAGGAAAAAGAATTTTTCCGCCTCTCTGTTCTTTTTAATATAGGCGAAGTAGTGTCTGTCGAGCAGCGCGGCATATTCCGGGCAGAGGATCACGATGTCGCCCGGCTTCAGCAGCGGTTTGATCTCCTCAAGGTACCGCGCGATGTCCAATCCGCCCCATAGTCCCAGGTTCACAACCGAATGGCTGATTGGAGTGGATCTGTTCAGCGTGCGCTCGATATCCGCGCTGTTCAGGGTGGTCAGATTGCTCCCGCCGATGAACAGAATTCGAGGCGGCGGCTTTGAGATCAGTAAATTCCGCTTGTTAACCAGGGCTGCTAGATCGTGGTTGAAATCGCCGGGAGCGAACCAGACAATAATGGTACCGGCGGCTGCCAGTATCATCCCCAGTGAAATTTTTAAGATAATATTAAACGCCGTCTTCATTATATTAATGACGTTAAAATCTGAAATATATGAATTGATCCTGCGTAAACATCCCGAAGAACAATATTGCCACCATTATGAGAACATACAGACCCCACCTCACGCACGCAGCTCGTCTCGATAGCGCCTCCCACACATCCTTTCGTTTCTGGATCAGGTGGAATATCCAGAGGGATACGATTGAAAAAGCGGCGATGAGCATTTCAGGCCGGTACGTTTCCCGCGAAAAACCGAGAATGGTGTTTTTTCTCGCGATGTCGGTCACTGCTTTCAAGTGAGCCATATCAAAAACGAGGAGCGAGGTGAGAACATCTCCGGTGCCGGCGATGATCTTCCGGATGACGGCGATCGCCGCTGGCAGGCTGTCGGCTCTGAAGAAAATCCACGCGAAACAGACCAGTGCGCCGGTCGAGATGATCCGCAGCAGTCGGAGAAGCCGGGGCGCCCTGTCAAGTCCGTTGAGACTGATGAATTTCAGCCGAATGTTCCGGGTCCCCATGCCGAGCAGGAGAAGCAGGCCGTGGACCGCCCCCCAGGCGATAAAGGTCCAGTTCGCTCCGTGCCATAATCCGCTGAGCAGAAAGGTGATGAAAATATTCCGGTACCACCGCGCTTTGCCGTTCCTGTTTCCGCCCAGCGGGATATACAGGTAGTCCCTTAACCACGTGGTGAGAGAGATATGCCATCTCCTCCAGAATTCTAAAAGAGACGCCGCGCCGTACGGCCGTCTGAAATTATCCATGAGGCGGAAGCCCAGCACCCGGGCGGATCCAATTGCGATATCCGTGTACCCGGAAAAGTCGCAGTAAATCTGTACGGCGAACAGGACCGTCGCCAGTAAAAAGTATATGCCATGATAATAGTCAGGATGGCCGAACACCTCGTTTACCACGATTGCGACCCGGTCGGCTATAACCAGCTTTTTGAAGAATCCGCCGGCCATGGTCCTCATGCCGTCGGTGACCAGCCGGTAATCACAATCATGCCGCTCATGGAATTGCCGTATCAGGGACGGCCGCTCGATGGGCCCGGCGATTATCTTGGGGAAGAACAGAAGGTAGAGGGCGAACATACCGAAATGCCGTTCGGCCCGGATGGCACCCCGGTGCACCTCAATTACATAACTGATGCTTTGAAACGAATAGTATGAGATGCCCAGGGGAATGATGAATGTTATCACTTCCGCCGGATACCGTAGACCGAAGGCAACAGCAGCTCTCACTGCCGCATCGTGAAAGAATGAGGCGTACTTGAATAGAACAAGAAGCGAGAGCGGGAACAGTATGCCGATGATGAGAAAAATTTTTTGACTGCCGGAACCATTCCGTCCGCCGCGCTCGATTAGAAGGCCCAAACCGTACTCAACGATGATGACGGCCATCAGGGGGAGGATGAACCAGGGGGCTGCTGTCATGCAGAACAAACAGCTTGCAGCCAGGAGCCACAGCCATCGAACGCCATGGGGGAGAGTATAATAGATAACAGTAACAGCCGGAAAAAAAATGAGGTATGCGAATGAATTAAACTGCATAAAGCGGGCTTCAGCGTCATTGTTTCGTTTATAACGTCGGAACAGTCGGGGTTATAATATTTTTTTCAGCATCGTACTTAATTGAGCTGACCTGATTTTTTCTCCCTTCTGATTGAGATGATATACCGTTTCGGCGAAATAATCTTCCGGGTAAACGAAATCCGATGGTTTGTTTAGGACAATACATTTCAGCTTTTTTTTCATCAGATCATAGTATGCGTCAATATACCGTTCATTGAGTTTATAATAGGCCCGAGGGAAATGGGAAAAATAAAAAACAACTTTTACGTTGCGTGCAGCGGCGTAATCGGTAAAATCGTTAATAAACGCATGGTTCTTCCATTCCGGATAGTTGAATATGGTATTGCTGTCTCCCAGTGGCCTGACCACAACATAGGGGGTGGCACGGTCGCCGTTTGTATTGAACTCGGTGCTGTAATTTGGAAAGCCAGTATCACACAAATGGAAAAAATTTAACAGCACCAGATTTCTAATGTAGGACTTGGCCTTCAACTGGGCCAGTTCATGAACGATCTTGAAGAGCTCGCAATATTGCCTGTTGGCGAGGTATTCCGCCATGTGGCGCCGGGGGGACATGAGAAAGAAGAATTTTTTTGATTCTTTGTTGGTGTGGATATATTCGACATATTTTTTGTCAATGGCCGCCGGATATTCCATGGTTATGACGACCACATCGCCGGGTTTCAGGTACGGCTTGATCTCCTCAAGATGTTCCCGCGTGCCAAGACCGCCCCAAAGGCTCATGTTGACGGCCGCGTAATGGAGCTCCTTCCCGACAAGGGGCGTGTCAAGCGTCAACTGGCTGCTGCCGCCGATAAAAATTATGCGCGGCGGCTTTTTTGACACCAGCATCTTTTTTTTGTTCACCATGGCTGCCAGGTCATGCGGATAGGTGCCGGGCACGATCCAGAGGGCGCACAGGGTGAGGATCATCGAGATTATACTGAGTGTTATGTAACCGACTAATTTTTTCATATGACGCCGGGCCTAGTATACAAAATATAAAAACTGCTGATTTGAATACACTCCAAGAAAAACAATGGCAGAGAGAAGGCCGTAGTATAACGCCCACTGGATATACCAAGGTTTGCGGGCGATCATATCGCGCATGCGCTCATTCTTCACTTCCTGTATGATATGGATGACTTCCATGACGAGAATGGCCATCGCGAGCGTGATTATCTCCGGTAGAAACGCCGGCTTCGAGTACCCGAGGAATGTGTTCTTGTTCGGCACCACGAGAAACGACTTCAGCATGTCATAATTCATGGTCAGTAGGGTCTTGAACAGATCGTCCAGCCCTGTTAAAAGATGACTGATTATGTAAAAGGCGTCAGTCATGGTGTTGGCTCTGAAAAAGATCGATGAGAGCCAGAACAGAATGAAGGTCCAGGAGATTTTAACGATGGTATGGAGCCGGGGCGTCCTGGTAAGCCCTATGGCCGTGACGAATTTTTCCCGTACGGTTGCGGTCCAGATCGATAACAGGATAAAAAAACCGTTCAGGCCGGCCCAGGTGATGTAGGTCCAGTTAGCGCCGTGCCAGATACCGCTCAGGATGAATGTGACGAATACATTGTACTGCCATCGCCACCGAGCGACCCGGTTGCCACCCATGGGAATATACACGTAATCCCGCAGCCAGGAGATGAGGGTGATGTGCCATCGCCGCCACAGTTCAGCAACCGAGGTGGAGAGGTATGGTCGCTTGAAATTAATTGTCAGCTTGATGCCGAATATCTGGGCCACTCCGATGGCGATATCGGAGTATCCGGAAAAATCGCAGTAGACTTGGAATACGAAGCAGAGGGACCCTATGATCAGGTAGATACCCCAGTAATCCTGCGGGCGATTGAAGACTTCATTGACGACCATGGCGGCCCGGTCCGCGATAACGAGCTTCTGGAAAAAGCCCCAGGCCATGAGCTTGATCCCGTCCATGATCTGCCCGTAATTGAATTGATGCTCCTTATAGAACTGGGGGATAAGGGTATTCGGACGTTCGATGGGCCCGGACACTATCTTTGCGAAAAACAGAATGTATAATGAGAAAATACCAAAATGACGTTCCGCCTTTTGCCCATTCCGGTATATATCAACGAGATAGCTGATGCTGTGGAACGTATAGTATGATATGCCGAGGGGAATGATAAAATTGAGCATGTGCACCGGATACTGCAGGTTGAGGAACTGGGCGATCTGGCCCACGGTCTGATTCAGGAAATTGAAATATTTAAACAGCAACAGAAGAAAAAGAGGATAGATGATACCGATGACCAGTACGATCTTTGTTTTGCCCGGGTTTGCTTTCCGGTTTTTTTCGATATATATGCCGAAAAAGTAATCGATAATAATGACCGAAACAATTGAAGCGATCACGCCGATGATATTATAGATATAGCGATCGAGCTGAATTTTTTCCGGGTTGTATGTTGAATAGCAGAAATAGCCGAAGAAAAAAAAGCTGGCAATAAGAAGCCAGAGCCAGCGCCATTTGTGCTTCAGAGCATAATAGATAACGGCGACAGTAGTTAAAAATACAAAAAATCCGATTGAGTTAAACTGCATAAATCGTCAATGCGCTTCTCAGATAAAAATATAGGTTCCGTATGCATTGAGCTGAGGAGCCTATTGCTGTAGTTACAAACGTATTGCTGCTATTCTTCAGTAACGTGATACCATAGTCAGCAGGTATCATTATAGTCAAGAAAAAATATTTCATGCAGTCAAAAACCGGGCTGCCGGGCGCTCTTTGAGCATGGCGCCCGCATCAGACCGGATCGTCTGATGGGCCAGAGTCTATTGAATCTATTCGGAAAGTATCCACTTCAGGGTGTCTTCCATGTCATGCGAGGGCTTCCAGTTGAACCTTTTTCGCAGCGCCGAGATATCGCCGACCAGTTTTGTTATTTCGTTTTTCCGGATTAATGAACTCGACTGCCGGACGTCTAAGGATGAGTTTGACAGGTTCTGTATGAGATGCAGCAGGTCCAGGAGGCGGTACCCGATTCCGCTGGCGACATTGAAGACCTCTCCTTCCGGGAATCGCTCCATGATCCGTATATATATGTCGACAACATCGCGCACGTCCATGAAGTCGCGTATGACTGAAAGGTTGCCCAGTTCAATTGTTGATTTTTTTTCTCGTATGGCAGAGATGATTTTCGGTATAATGAAGTGCGGGTTTTGTCCTCTGCCGGTGTGGTTAAAGGGTCTGACCACAACCAGCGGGAGATGGTTCTCTGAATGGAAAACCTGCGCGATATGTTCCGCTGCCGCTTTGCTTGCGCCGTAGTGGTTAACCGGACTAATCGGAAAGGCTTCATGAATGGGTTGTACGGCCTCGTCGACGACGCCGTACACCTGCGCGGAGCTGACCAGGAGGAACTCCGGGATGCGCGCGAGCCGGGCTGCGGCCGAGAGAAGATTCAGTGTTCCGGTTACATTAATTGAATACAGGAGCGACGGATTCCCAGCGTCAACCCACGAGATGGCGGCAAGGTGATAAATGAATTCGGGAGATAGCTTTTTCAGACAATCCGTGACGGCTGCCTGGTCGGTTATGTCAACGGGGTACACGCGAGAATCATCGCTCTTCGTATCGAGACCGTAGACCTGGTATCCCTTTTTTTCCAGGGCCTGTCTCAGGATGGTCCCCACAAAACCGTTTATGCCGGTAATCAATACGCTCATGACATTATTGGTTCATCGATTGGTGTTATAACATGCGGCGATGTTCCCGAATCATGAGGAACGCTGTATTCGTTCCAGATCTCTCTGCACCATGATCTCCACCAGCTCCTTGAACATCACCCGGGGCTCCCAGCCAAGCTCTTTTTTCGCCAGTGTGTAATCCCCCAGGAGCTGGTCCACCTCGCCGGGGCGGAAAAATTTCGGATTGATCTTCACCAGCGTTTTGCCTGATTTTGAATCAACGCCGGTTTCATTCACGCCGGTACCCTTCCACTGGACGGAGATCCCAGTATAGGTGAAAGCGTGTTCGATAAATTCGCGCACGGAATGGTTTTCATTGGTCGCGAGCACGTAATCATTCGGCTCCGGCCGCTGGAGCATCAGCCACATCCCCTCGACGAACTCTTTCGCATAGCCCCAGTCCCGCTTCGCGTCCATGTTGCCGATTTCAAGATAGTCCTGCCTGCCGAGCTTGATCCGTGCAACGGCGTCGCTCACCTTCCTCGTCACGAACTCGATGCCGCGAAGCGGAGATTCGTGATTGAACAGGATACCGGAACATCCGAAGATGCTGTATGACTCCCGGTAATTGATCGTGAGCCAGTGGCCGTACAGCTTTGCGGTCGCGTACGGGCTCCGGGGATAGAATGGCGTGCTCTCCCGCTGGGGTATTTCTCGGACCTTGCCGAACATTTCAGAGCTGGAGGCCTGATAAAATTTGATCTTCGGGTTCACGATCCTGATGGCCTCGAGGACCCGCGTCACCCCGATGGCGGTTATTTCCCCGGTCAGCACCGGCTTCTCAAAGGAAACCGCGACAAAGCTCTGCGCGGCGAGGTTGTATACCTCATCGGGCTTTGTCTTTTCAAAGGCCCGGATGAGGTTGCCGGTATCCAGGATATCAACCTCCACCAGCTCGATATCATTTCGAACGTTTAATTCATCCAGCCTCCAGAAATTCGGGGAGCTGGTCCTCCGGTATCCGCCGAAGACCCGGTAGCCTTTTGTAAAAAGCAGTTCTGATAGGTACGCGCCGTCCTGACCGGTTACGCCTGTTATGAATGCAGTTTTAGCCATAGGGTGTTCCTCTCGTATGCATTATATCCAGTTGTATCGATAGAAAAGAACCGTGTGCCCGGATTGCCCTGAGTTTTCCAATATGAGAGCGGTTTGTTGTTTGTCAATGATCATTTTTTATTGGGGCCGGATGTATGAACCGCTATGAAGGTCGAGCGGGCCGATACAAACTCATATGAGTGGGAATGGATGAACAGAACATATCGGGAACATTCAGGTAAAAACTTAATCGATTTAGAAACTCCATGGCTGGTGCGAATGTTGGAGGCATGCATAAAAGCATTGACAAAATCGACAAATTAATCAAATTATAGCGTCATCACATACAACGAAGAGGATCATTATGGAAGCACGTAAAATATATATTCTGATTGTGATGTGCGTCTCAACAGGCATCATATCATGCGACATTGATATTCCAATAAAGGAAATGGTGAAGGCGAGGACTATAATAAATCAGGCCGGACGGGTTATGGCTGAAAAATATGATCCCGAACATTTCAATAAAGCCATTCAACTCCTGAAAATGAGCCATGATTATCTGATCGATAAAAAAGCAAATGATGCGAAAAAGGCTGCTGAGGAATCTTTCGTTTATGGTGATATAGCCGTTCAGACGTCGCTTCCCCGCGCGACCGACGATGCGCTCGCTGACGCAAAGGCCGCGTATCAGGAGGCGGAAAAACTTTATGCAGAACGATTCGCCCCCGGTCCGTTTTCCGAGGCGGGAAACGCCGTCAGTGAGGCCGAAACGTTTAAAAATAACCAGAACCTGTGGGATGCCTTCCTGAAAGCGAATGAAGCGGCCGCAGCCGGTAAACAGGCGAAAGAGATTTCCCTCGCCAAGGTTCCGGAATTGACCGAATCCCTGAACGCCATGAAGAAGGACGCCGAGGATCTCGGTTCGCTCAAGCTGAATGAACAGCAGAAACGGGACCTCGCCGCGGTGAAGACGAACCTTGGCAAAGCAGGGGATTTGATATCACAGAACAATGTCAAAGATGCAGTTTCGCTCATGGAAGATTCGGAAAACACCCTGAACGGAATAAAACTGGCGGGGCAGAAGGTTTCGGCCAGGGACCGCATAGCCCAGCTTCGCGGTGAGGTCGAGCGGCTGAAAAAAAAGCGGGGCACGGAATTCGCCGGAGAAGACATCGGCATGGTAACTGCGGACCTGAACGAAGCGGACTCACTACTTGATCAGGACAAGACCGATGCGGCGGTTCAGAAAATTTCAGAGGCCGAGCATTCCCTCGCCATAGCCAGAGAAAAAACGATACAGGGTCTTGCCAGGGACAAGGCGGTATCCGTTGAAAAACTTCTGGATGAGACGAAAAAACGTGACACCCAGAATAAATTCCAGAAAGAGACCGAAAGAGCGACCGAATTGATCAACGATGGTAAAAAGCTCCTGGGGAGCGAATCATACCGCGAGAGCCTCGTGAAATTCGAGGAAGCCGAATCGCTGCTCAATTCCCTCGGCGTGGCGCGGGAAAAGGACTTCTTGGAAGATAAAGGGACTATCATGGAAGAGGAGGGCAAAAGGGTCTACCAGGTCGTTTACAATAGGAAGAAGCGCGACTGCCTGTGGCGGATTGCCGGCAAAGTTTATAGGAATGCCAGGCTCTGGCCGTTGATATACACGGCAAACAAGGACCAGATCAAAGACCCGGACCTCATCTTTCCGGGCCAGCGATTCGTGATACCTGAAATTCCGGACAGTAATGACAAGAAATCGAATGAACAGCAGGGGAAAGAGGCTGTCAAGGAAGAGAACATCGAAATAAAAGAATAGAAGAGCAACAGAACCGGAATATGAACTTAGAAAGAGAGAATCTCAGCACGATGGTTTGATAGAGCACCTGGTGAAAAAAACAGTTTTCTCTTTATATATACTCGTATTTTTTTCATGCGTCAGCACGGGTCTTTTCGCGCGGGACATCAATCTCGACGGCATATATATCAATCCTGAATCTCCGTACTACCACACACTGCTGGAAAAAAAATTAGAGGCATACCAGGTCGCTCATTCCCAGTTTGTCGACCGCGATGTAATATTCGCCTGCTGGGGCGACGGGTTCACCGTTCTCTATGTAAAAGAATTTCCCCGTATCAATGTCGTCTACTCTTACAACAGGACATCGCGACGCCACCAGGAACTTTTCAGGACAACCGGCACCATCACCGCGTTCAAAAACAGCGCCAGCGGGACATACCTGTTTATGAAGCGCCTGCTGGCGGGATCATCTTTGATTCCCCGCGGGGAAACTATAGTGCTGAGCGTTACCTCCAGAAGCGTGATGACCCTTGAATCCACGTACCCCTTTATAGATTTCTCCCTGGCTCCCGGCGGCGACACCCTTCTCTATGAGACGAAAGACGGCATTGCGGAGTATGCGCCGGATACGGGAAGGAGCGAACTGTTGATTAGACGGCAGGCGTATGCGGGCATTGTCCGGTCGGGCGAACCAGCCATCGCCGCTGTCTCACCCAACAGGAAAAAGCATATCATCGTGAGTGGAAGCGGCGGATCATACCGGTCCGTGATTTCCGTCGCCGGCGCCTCATGGGAGTTACCGGGTTTAACATCGGCGAGCGAGCTGTTCTGGGTGGACAATACCATATTGGTGTATCGGGTGGGCGACGCCGGCAACTACTCGGTAAACCTCTATAACACCGCGACGCGGAAATCATCAGAGATATTAAAAAATTCCCTCAACACGAATATTCTATTTTCAGTCTATCCGAGGATCATATCATTCTTAAAGGACCAGGTGATCCAGGTATATGATGTGAGAAAGCAAAATATTATCATGACCGGGCTTGAAGGGGAGGACGTGAGTTTTTCTCCGGATGGGAACCGGTTCGTTTCGATCTATCTCAAGAAGCTGTTTATTACGGGCATCAGCATGGTGAAAAGGAGCAATATTGAATTAATGAAAACAGCGAACGAGATAGCTGTCCTGTATCAAAACCTCCTTGATTCGGGGAAAAACCTGAACAATGAATACTCGCGGGAGTACATACGGAGAAAGATATCGGTGTACCGCGCAATGCCTGAATGAGACATGCTTCCGAGGCGCTCGCCAGTTCAATCATGGGATGACGCTGTGCTGTTAAAGAAAAAAATCCAATCGGTAAAAGTATGGGCGATCAATTATGTTGCCAGATTAAACACGGGAAACAGGCCTCCGCTGCAGAGCCGGGATATCTTCATAGAGCCGCGGCAGGTCCGGGACCGGCCCGCTATCAATATCCTGCTTTTTATAGTGACCTTTTTGACCATAACCTTTGTCGGGGCATCCAGCCTTGATACATTTTCGGCCGTATTGATCAGCGGCCTGCCCTATTCGGTGACGCTTATTGTTATTCTTCTGAGCCATGAGTTCGGGCATTACTGCGCGGCGCGGAAATTCGGGGTAAGAGCAACGCTTCCTTATTTCATTCCTTTCCCATTCCCGCCGATCGGGACCATGGGAGCAATAATAAAAACGAGGTCACCGATACCGAGCAGAAGGGCGCTTTTCTATATCGGGGCCATGGGCCCCTTACCGGGATTTGTTCTGAGCCTCGTTGCGGTTATCGCCGGCATTTATCTGTCGGAGATAAAGCCCCTTCCCGCTCCCGGACAGGAACTGCTGTTTGGAGACTCGCTGCTGTTCGTAATGCTCGTCAAATTGATACACGGCAGCATACCGCCGGGACACATTATCTACCTGTCACCGTATGCATGGGCCGGATGGATCGGCTTTCTCATCACCAGCCTGAACCTCATGCCCATCGGCCAGCTCGACGGGAGCCACATCCTGTACGCGCTGATCGGAAGAAAGCAGCTCCTGTTCGGATGGGCCTCTGTCGCGGGGCTCGCCATCATGTCTTTCATATGGCAGGGATGGATAATCTGGATCGTGCTGACGCTCCTGCTGCTCATGGTGGCGCATCCGGATGTGCCTGACGGGGAACCGCTGACAGCGGTTGAAAAAACCGTGGGGTGGCTCTGCATGGTTATCCTGATTATGACCTTCGTGCCGGTTCCCGTAGAATTTCTGCAGTGAATTACAGAGAGGGTTGTTTCAGTCTTTTCTAATGCCGCTTCTCGATGCCCGGTAATTGGCTTTTTTATAGGCGATATGATTACTGATTATCTTAGCGGAGCAGAGGATATCAGCTGCGTACCATGCGGCCATGAGATAATAGAATTCGTATCGGCCGATGCTGCTGTTGAAAAAATGGATTAAGGACCCTCGTGTGATAACCGCCAGCCCCCAGACCGCAACGGACGTGGTGGTTCCGGCCATAAGAACAACGGCCGTAATGACCGATGAGACGGTTTTGTATTTTCTCATCAGCAAAAAGATGAAAAAAACGATCAATCCCAGAATAAGGATCGTCATGCCGGCACCTCGCAGGAAAATTATCGGCGCATTCTTGGATCAACGGCATTTGTATGCGATTAATGCACTTGACACGGAATGCGTTTTGGATTATTCATTATAGGCTCAAGGGTCAAATGCCGTGAGAAAATCAAGTGTTTATCGGACTACCGGAATCATATTTCTTGCAGCTCTCCTTTTTATTCATTCCGGGATCTCGGCCCAGGAGGCGGCGGTTACGCCCGACCAGTCGGATAAAATAATAGAAAGGATATATGAGAAATATGCCCCCGCATATAAAAAATATCAGGGCGTGCTCTCAACCCGTCAGATGGATGTCATCGAGTACAATCCCAATAACAACAAGCTTGTCAACAGATTAAGCGTGAGGCTGATCCACAAGGAGTATTTTTATAAAAAAGTGGAGATTATGGTTCTGGAATACATTAAAAACGATAAACCGATGCGCACTTCCGATTACCAGGGAGTAGAGGTCGGCCTCGGGTTCCCGGTTCTGGATGATAACGGCAGAGAGCGGTATATGGCAAGAATCATCAGGCGCACCACTGTTAACGATCGGATGTGTTACCTGATGAAAGTTATCCCCCGGAAAAAAACGGACCAGTACTTTGACGGATTCATGTACTTCACCTGCGAGACCCTTGACCTGGTGATGGTGGAAGGCACAACGGCCGAGCTGCCCTATCCAATGAAAGAGTTCAGCATGAAGCTCTATATCAACCACATCAAAGACCTGCCGGTGCTGCGTAACGGTTCCTCCATTATGAGGATGTACATTCCCGTTCTGCAGCCGGACCGGCGGTTTGTCACCAGCATTAAAGTTCTGGACAGCGAGCCGCTGAAATAATATGCCATGATGATAATCGATCTATAATTTTAGAAACCAGTTGAAAAAAAAATAGTTGAAAGATGATGCATATATTTAATGTATATCTCGATTCCCATTGGCAACGAGAGAGGAGTATGAAATCAAGGAATTCAAGCATATGCGCGCTGCTGCCGCTGTTTTTCGCAGGGGCGCTGTCCTGCGCGACCATCGCTGACAAGCTGATAGAAACCGAAAACCAGCGCTTTTTAAAAGATCCCTACACACGGGGTGAAGACCGTGAAACATTCAGGGTGCTCATCATGTCGGATAGATATGTTGTCGTGCAGACGGACCACCAGGATACCATAGAGCGGCAGGACGACCCCGGCGGCGATCGGTATATCTGCGACGAGGTCAAACGATACGACAAGATCGATGAATCCCGGGAGGGAATGTACCATATCTCTTTGTTCCCCGACCGGGGAAAACTGAGGAGGCTGCGGCCGTACAAATCCCTGAACCTGATCGAGCTTGACAGCCTTGTCATCGACGACCTTCAGAGATGGAACTTCAAATTCCCCCGGCAGGTCATTCAGCCGAGCAACCTGTACATCAAGTACCGCGTCGTGCTCAGGAAAAAACAGACCGACGAGCAGATAATTAAAGAGGTTCAGGAGAAAATGAAAGGCGACGAGTGATGCTGCGCTGGCACGGCATTTCGGTTACAGCGATGATGTATTGATTATAAGCCGCACTGCGTTCTCATCCATCATCAGCTTCCGTGAGATCTCATCCGATGTCCACCCCTTATCAGAGAGCTCCCGCACGGTACGGAGCACGTTTTCGTTAATGTTTTTTGGTGCCACGGCGCTTCCCTTCACCTGTTTCATGATCGGATTGTTGTGGTCGACCGCCTGGATGAAGTCCGCGAACTGGCGCATCTTTTTATCGGTTTCGATGAAAAGCTCTTGCAGCCGGTTATCGGTGCTGGTGATCTCGTCACGGAGCGTCTCCACCTTGCTGAACATGGCCTGGATCTGCTTCACCCGCGCCTCCATGATTTCCGACAGGCCGTCCAGTTCGTTAAATTTATCCTTGATCTCCTTGATTTCACTCTCGCGGGTCTTGAGGATGAGGTAGTTCTCCTCCGCTCCGCGCAGCTGCAGATTGATCTTGTCAACCCTCTTTTCCGAGCGATCCACGACCTTCTGGAATGTATTGATTTTTCCTTCAACCGCCTGGATCAGGATGTCGGCCTTGTTCACGGAATCGAGATTGTGCGCTATGACGTCCTCGTATTCATGCAGCTCCCTGATTCTCGATTCAAGGCCGCTGTAGCTTCCCATCAGCGCGTCGATGCGTGAGCTCACGGTATCGATCTTTGCGAACTGATCCTGGAAGCCTGCCGTCTTCTCCGTGGCGAGATCGTTCATTTCCTGTAGGGTCCGTATCTCGGATTCGATGTCGGTTAGTTTTTCCTTCCGGTTCTGGTACGACCGGATCTCCCGGTCGAATTCCTTGGCCAGTTCCTTGATATAATCGATGTCGGCAAGGAATTTTTCAAGGTGCTGCGCTTCTTTCTGGGAGTCCTGGAGCATTCGGTTAAGCTGTTCAATTGAATCGCTCACATCGCGCATCATCGTCTCGGTTCTCGAGAAGATCTTGCTCTGTTCCTCGTAATTCAGGACTTCAGACTTGATATCGGAGAGGCGCCGGTCCATGGCCGAGAATTCATCCTTGGCTTTACCCAGGACGTCAGTCTTGATATCGGAGAGGCGCCGGTCCATGGCCGAGAATTCATCCTTGGCTTTATCCAGGACGTCAGTCTTGATATCGGAGAGGCGCTGATCCATGACCGAGAATTCATCCCTGGCTCTCTGCGTCTGCGCTGTGATACTGTCTTCAAACTGCTCCCTGTTCTTCCGGATTTCCTCGTTCTTGGATTCGGCCAGATCCATGAGCCGCGTTTCAAATTCCATGAACCGGGATTCGAAGTCTTCGATATCCTTCTTGACTCCCTCTGCTTCGCGCCGCGAAGCCTGGACGATTTCATCACGTTTGGTAATGGCGTGGATGCTCAGGTTGTCAAGTTCGTTCCGCACCTTGTCGACCTCGATCTCGAATGTCTTGACCAGTTTCGATTTTGACTCGTTTACGTTCGCTTCAACGGTGTTGAGCTTGTGATAGAGCTTGTCGATATCATTCTGGAACCGGGACAGGAGATCGCCTTTCTTTTCGTCGAACTCGGAATCATACTGTTGCAGCTTTTCATAGAGAGTGTCGATGGATTTGTTTATGCCGCTTTCGATTTCGGAGCTTCGCTCCTTGATTTCGGAAAAAATTCTGCTCTCGAGATCGGCGGAATTGATTTTCATCATTTCAATCTGGTTATTCAGATTGGCCGCGCCCTCGACGGACTTGGCGACGCCATCAATTTTCATTTTGAAATTCTGCAATAATATCTCGCCGGTGTCGGTTACGCGCTGGTCCATATCGGACAGCGATCGCTCGAAGGTTTCGGTTAAATCGATGATCTTCTGTCGGCTGTTATTGATGAGAATGTCATCCTTGTTCTCGATCGACTCCCGAAGCCGGCTGACCTGATCGGTGAATTCGGCCATTATTTCACGCGACTTTTCCTTTAGGCGGTTATTGAAGTTTTGCAGAATTTCGGCGCTTTCATTCTTAAGCGATTTGATGGATTCTTTTACATAGGAGATATTATGTGACAATTCAGCGAAGCTGTCTTTTGAACCGGCGATGAATTCTATCTGCTTGTTTACATCGCGGGCCGACTGGGATATCACCCTGATATCGTCTTCAACCTTCATAAGATTGGTCTTCTCGATATCAAGTCCCTGGAGTTTTGCTTCGATATCCCTGACCGAGGTGTTGATGTTTTTCGCCAGTGCGTTCGATTTTTTTATCAGAATGTCCATTTCGATTGTGGCGTCGCTGAAGCGGCGGTTTTCGGTTTCCGCGAGTTTTTTAAATTCGTCAAACAGCCGTGACGAATATCTTCTCAGTTTGGCCATCTTCATGTTGGTACGGTCCAGCTTTCTGAAAAGGATGAGCATCACAAGGCAGACCACACAGGTTATGATGTTAACAATCATGACACAAACTCCCCCGTATAATACGGAAACTTCATAGAATATTTTCACGATGTTTCCGTTTGGGCACCCATTCGGCAAACCGCTTTAATATCGAAATGAAAACAGCGGTTTTCAGGCATGCCCATGAAACATGTATGTGCTATATAAAAAAATATACACTGTTATTTATTTGTCAATCCAAATTTTATGTCACATTAGGAGGGGGGCGGTTGTAAATTATTTTTCAGTAAATTCCTGACCAAGACCCCCCCCTTATCCTCGCAGGGAGCGCCAGTGAGACTAATGTAATTATGTAAAAAACGCCCTCTGAGGGGATTTAGGTGGTCTTTAAAAATGCGGGTGAATCAGTTTTATCAAGAATTTAATTAATCCTCCTGAGTACGAGGCATGTTTTTAATTAATTTTTATTGACAAAAAAAGATTCCTTTTCAAATAGTACTTTCACTACTTTCTGCCCACATCTATTGATTTAAACAGGAATATTACTGATGTTTATATATTTGAGGTGATTCACATGAAGAGGACATTACAACCGAGCACGGGAAAAAGGTACAAGAAACACGGATTTCGGTCAAGGATGAGTACCGCCGTGGGAAGAGAAGTCTTAAGCAGGAGAAGAAGAAAAGGGAGGCATAAACTTACAGTATCCGACGAACGGAGATTGCCCAAATAATTGTTATCGTGAAAACCATACAATCTTTAAAAGGAAGGAATTTATTTAAGGAAGTTTACCAACGGGGCAGGAAAATAGAGGATACGGGTATTCGGGTATTTATTCTCAAAAGCAGCAGAAGCAAGTATGTGAAACCTGATAACAGCCCAGACACATCAAACAGATCAAAGAACATTAGAATCGGAATTGCACTGACGAAATCTTTTGGAAAAGCATACATCCGGAACAAGGCGAAAAGAAGGATTCGCGCGATTTACTCTGAGCTATCGAATGAATTAAGGGAAGGGTTTTGCATAATCATCAGGATAGATAGTGATTTTAAGAATCTGATGCACCAGGAAGAAAAACGGATTATCAGATCACTATTCGAAAGAGCGGGATTGTTGAACGGTGATGCGCATACATCAATACAGTAGCAGAATTATTAAATTATGCACAAACCTCATCATACTTATTATTAAAGTCTATCGCGTCTTATTATCCCCGATATTGCCCCCGTCCTGCAGATTCTACCCTTCGTGCTCTGCATATGCAATTGATGCATTGCACAAACACGGCGCCATCAAAGGCTCCTACCTGGCGGCCCGGAGAATCCTTCGGTGTCACCCGTTCAATGAGGGAGGCTTTGATCCCGTTCCCGACACGTTCCGCTTCCTTAAATAGTCGTTCCTTCAATTAAAGAAAACAATCCGTCTCGCACGGATAGCCGTAAGACCCAGATTCAGCAATGTTTGTGGGCCTGCATTTAACAGAAAACCGCAAAGGAAATGAAGCATGGAAAAGAAAAGTCTAATCGCAATCGTTTTAATTGCCGCACTCTGGGTGGCGTATTTTATCGTGTTCAAGCCGGAATCGCCGGTTAAGAAACCTGTCGAGAAGAAGTCCGATGCGATTCAAAAAGAAGGGGGAGCGATACGGAAAGAACAGGCGTCGGTCCGAATTGAAGCGATCTCTGCGGGCGGCGCTGAAAAGCAGATTTCCGTGAAAACGAAAAAGTTCTCGGTAACATTATCGAACAAGGGCGCCGTGATAACCGGCTGTAAATATCTGGAAAGAAATATAGAACTCGTCGTGAAGAAGAACTCGTTCAACGCCAGCGGCGTCCTGAATTTCGGGGTACACTTTGATGACGATGAATTTATAAACGGTAATTCCCTCGATACTGCACTATGGACGCACCGGCAGGAGGGCGGCCGGCTGACTTTTTATACCGACATTCAGATAAATGGCGTTCCGGTGAGAATTGAAAAAATATACCTGTTCCCTGATGACGGGTATGGGTTCAGGGTGGAATACCGGTTTAAAAATTATGGAATGCGTACGATTTCTTTCAAAGACAGCGCGGCTATCGTTTCCCCGGGCGACATACTGGGACCGTCTCTTGATTACAATAATACGTACAACCGGTTGATGAGCGTCTATTCCATCAACGGCAGCTTCAAGAAAGCGGACAAGGGGGGGGGCGGATTTCTGCTGGGATGCGGATCGTCTTCAAATGGAGATCCCTTGAAAAAGGAAACCGGGTCGATAACCTGGGCAGGGATTATGAGCCGCTACTTCCTCGTCATCATGATACCGCAGGAAGCGGTCGGGAAGGGGGTGGTTCATGACAACCGAAAACAGGCGGGATTCCGTACCGGCCTGTACGTATCAATGGAAAACCTGGAACCGGGGAAGGAAATAAAGAAGTCATTTAAGGTTTATCTGGGCGAAAAAGACAAGAAGAAACTCACGTCGGTGGACGCGTCTATCATCGACGCCGCTGACGTGAACAGGCTCATTGAGCCGATACGGAATTTCGTGATATGGTGCCTGCTCACCGTTAACAGACTGGTCGGGAACCTGGGATGGGCCCTGGTGCTCTTCTCGCTCTTGACCAAGGTTGTGTTCATGCCGCTCACCATAAAATCGACCGAGTCAATGAAAAAAATGCAGCAGCTGACGCCAAAACTGAATGAGATTAAGGCAAAATACAAGGACAAGCCCGATATCATTCAGAAGGAGATGATGAAATTATATCGGGAAAACAAAGTGAATCCCATGGGGGGCTGCTTCCCGCTTCTTCTGCAGATGCCGTTTTTCTTCGCGCTGTACAGCGCCCTGATTGATTCGATAGACCTGTGGCGCGCGCCCTTCATATTCTGGATGAAAGACCTGTCGATGCCCGACACCGTGGCGACGGTCATGGGGTACAACCTTAATATTTTGCCCATCATCATGACGGCATCGACCTTTTTACAGCAGAAATTGTCCACGGTGGATACCGGAGGACAGCAGAAGATGCTCATGATGATGATGCCGGTCATGTTTATCTTTATATTCTGGAGCATGCCGTCGGGCCTCGTTCTTTACTGGGCGCTGCAGAATTTGTTCCAGATCATCCATCAGTTGTTTATAAATTACCGGTCCAAGAAAGAAAAGGCAGGCTGATGCAATGCGGCTTCCCCGGAGCGTACGGGGAAGGGGAATATCACGGAGCAGGAAAATTTTATTGTAACGGGGAATTATATATTGTTCTTATTAAATGAGGAGGCCTCGTATGAAGGTTATAGAGGTGGAAGGAAGAACCGTTGATGATGCAACAAAAAAAGCGATAGCCGAACTTGGCATAACCGATACCGCGAAGGTAAACATAGAAGTCATCGACGGGGGGAAGAGCGGCATCTTCGGCTTCGGGGTGTCGCGGCCTGCTAAAATCAGACTGTATTACCATATTGATACGAAAGATATCGGCGACACCATCAGGGATATCATCGTCAATATATTTAAAAGAATGGAGATCGATTGCGCGATAGCGGATATTAAAGAAGGCGAATCCAAGGTCTATGTCGAGCTCGAAAGCAAGAAAAGTTCGGGCCTGGTCATCGGCAGGAAAGGCAAAACACTGGAAGCGCTTCAGTTTATGCTGAATCTCATCGTGAACTATAAAACCGGAAGCGATAAAAAGATTATCCTTGATATTGAATCGTACCGGGCCAAACGGGAGCGGGCGCTCCGAAAAATGTCCAAGGACATCGCCTTCAAAGTCGTCAAGTCGGGAAAACCCTGGACCCTGGAGCCGATGAATCCCTTCGAACGAAGACTGATTCACTTAACGCTCCAGAACGATTCACGGGTGACCACCAAAAGCGAGGGACAGGGCATATACCGGAAAGTGACGATTATACCAAAGCAGTAGCACGGGCGTATGTTAGACGAGACCATCTGCGCACCCTCTACCCCGCCGGTCAATTCTCCGATAGCGATAATCAGAATCAGTGGCTCTGACACGTACCGGGCCATTAGTTCTTTATTCAGGACGTCCGGGGAATTAAAGCCGCGGCACGCCCATTACGGGACGCTCGCCGACCATAACGGTCCGGTGGACGACGCCGTGGTGATCTATTACCGGTCGCCGCAGAGCTACACCGGGGAGGACATGGCCGAAATTTTATGCCACGGTAACCCGATCATCGTGCGGAAGATCCTCATACTCCTGAATAACCGGGGCGTGCGGATGGCTGAGCCGGGGGAATTCACCAAGCGCGCCTTTCTGAACGGAAAAGTTGATCTTACTGAAGCCGAGGCCATCAATCATATCATCACCGCGAAAAGCGAATGGGAGATTGAAACATCGCTCCGGCAGATGCATGGGTCCCTCAGAAGCATCATCCAGGACATCAGGCGCCGCATCATAGAACTAATGGCGGATATCGAAGCGGGGATAGATTTTTCTGATGAAGAGATTGATGTCATCTCGCCTGAGGCGGCTCTCACGGCCGTCGAACGCATACGGGCTTCAATCGAGGACCTGATGAACAGATGCAAAACAGGCGAACGGTTGAGTCACGGAATTGACGTCGCCATCACCGGCAAACCGAACGTCGGTAAATCGAGCATTCTCAACCTGCTCCTGAACCAGGAACGGGCGATAGTATCCAGCATACCCGGAACCACCAGAGACATTATACGCGAACCGCTTCAGATAGGCGGCATGTACGTTAACCTGATCGATACGGCCGGGATCGATACCCCGGGCGACGAGCTGGAGAGAATCGGGATTGATTTGAGCCACCGGAAGATCGAGTCGTCGCATTTCATCATTGTGGTTCTTGATGCGTCGGTCGGAATGAGCGGAGCTGACCGGACCATCCTTGGAAAGACGGAGAACAAGAAACGAGTCATACTCATCAACAAAATTGATATTGCGCGCCCCGGGGACATTGCCGGCATGCAGAGCGCACTCCCAGAAGAAGCGATACTTTTTTCAGCGGTGACCGGGGAGGGCATGCAGAATCTGAAAGATACGGTATCGCGTCGACTGAAAGTCGAATTCGTCGAAATGGAAAACTCATTTATCGCCGATATGCGGATAATATCCCTCCTTGAACAGTCGGTTGAAATTGTCAAACGGACGGCAGGTCTCATCATCGGCCGGGAGCCGGGTGAAATCATATCGTTTGAACTGCGGGCGCTCATTGATGTTCTCTCGGAGATTACAGGCGAAATCACGCCCGAACATATTCTGGACTCTGTATTCAATAGGTTTTGCATCGGCAAATAGCTTCGTAATCACCCTCATAACTTTATTGATATTAAAATTGACAACAAGAAATGATGCCAGGCTGCCATACATGAAAAGCGATGCAAAGAAATTTTGACTGCCGGTAAAATTTTATTACATTATTAATACAATATCATTGACATTTTTCGCTGCGGAGAGATTAATATTGTTTATCAACCACGTCGGTAGCGATCGGTTTTTATGGATAAGGACAAGTTAGATAAAACAAAAGAAAATATTGGCGTCACCAAGCTCGACGATAAAACCAGGAAAAAACTGTTTGAAAAATTCGTCGAAAGCGGCGGCAAGATTGTTGATGAAAAATCCATGCGGCGACGCCTGACGATCGACCGGGAAAAACAGAAACAGTACCTGAAAAGAACCGACGGCCCTCCCGATAAGAAGGTAAAAAAGGAGAAGCAGGATTCGGAGGATTACAAACCCCCGATCATGCGGAAAGCCCCGCCCCGGAGCGATGCCGGCTCCCTGACGCTCGCATTCGGCCGCATGAAGATGCGGCTGAGGCTGAAATTTCTCGGCGTTACCGGTTTGAACGGGTATTTCTTCAGCAACCGTTTTTTCAGAAAGTTCAATAATACCTACAAGCCGGCATTGATGGAAATACAGATTCTCTACCTGGAAATATTCAGAAAAAATCCTTCAGTGGGCAGAACGATAACCGCCAAGCTTGATGCAATGAAGCCTCTCTATTACGAGCTTATCGAGATGGTGGGCAATATATTTGATAAAATCATGTCTGATCAGATTATCGAGCAGTACGTAAATTTTCCCGAGGTGGCGAAAAAGGTGCCGGAATTGAAAGAGCCTGTTCTTTTCCTCCACCGCAAGCTGTACATTTTGAACCCCTTTGAAAATTCCATCCTGATGGCATTTGAGCAGGCTATCGATTTATATCTGAAAACCGAAGAGAACGTCGGCGATTCTCATTTCGCCATGACACGAAGGATGAGGAACGCGGTGTTCGTCATATTCCACAAATTTTACCCGCGTCTACACCTGCTGTTCTGCCTGTATCAGGGAAGATACTATCAGGAGTACGACCCGGCCATTGAAGCCATTCTCGGTCTGACCGATATAGAGAAGCCGGGCACCCGGCAGCTGATACAGTATTTTCATGAAGTGGCGGCGTCGGTGTCCCCGGCCGAGCGGGAAAGCACGGAAGAAACCGAAGTCCATAACGAAACGGAAGAAACCCGCGCGAGGGCGATTCGTTTGGGCCTTGAGATCATGTCAAAACTGGACATGGTGAAGCTTCGCAAGGAATACGACAAAGCCCGGCTGTTCGAAAATGTCAGCGATGCGGACAAGGTTTTCATCACCTATCTGCTTTTCAATGAATTTGACCGGGAATACTCCTTCATACTCACCACGAATAAAATAAAATTCAGGACCGATTTTATCGCCCGCACCAAAATAGACTTCAGGGCGAAGCTCAATGATCTGTACGATAAAATGAGAAAGAGCTCCGACAGTCTCCGAGAATACGCCGATGAGCTGGTGAATTACGAGAAAGCAAGGCGGGAGAAGCCGTCCGGAAGTTCGCAGTATATTGAATACACCAAGCGGCTGGAGGCTCTGGAAAAGAAAAAGAATGCAACCGGGAAAAATGCTCTGGCAATAGTAAGGGAGTACATGTATGAGATAGCCCTAGAACTGCAGGTTCTCCTTGAGGACATGGACAGTCAGCAGCTCTACATTGAAAACCCGCAGGAGGTACTCGTCTTTGACCCCCTTATCGAAGGGGAGAAAAAGATAAACGGGAGAAAAATTTACGAAGCGCTGTATACCGTGTATAGCTTTGCGATGGCATTCGCCTACCGGTTGAACAGCAGCGGCGACCTTTCCGGAGAACTTGAGTTCAGGAGAGATGAAATGGACCATATGCATAAGCAGATGCAGGAACGAGCAGCTGCGTCGCAGGAGGGATCGGACGATAAGTCGAAGAAATCGGTGCTGGAAGAGCTGGATGACATGATCTGACAGGCGCTCCCCTACTTCATATCTTCATCTTACTGCTGTTTGTTTAACCGCTCCGTAGCTTTGATGCTCCTTATTTCTTCACGCCGCCGTTCGAGGATCGATGCCCTGTTCCCGGAAAGACCGCTGTCACGGTACGGCACCGAATGCGCGTTGTTCCGCAGCGCATTCATATCGCCGGGAGCGAGGGGCGTGATGACCCCGGTTTTCGCTGCAAGCGTTCCCTCGCGTTTGCCTCCGACCGAAGGGCCGCTGCCCACGATGAAGCCTGCCTCAATCATTGCCATGCGGGCCTGCGGCGCGCAGGAATAGGTCGTGAGCACTCCGGTATTGCTCATCAGGCGGTATAGTTCAATAAAAAACTCAACGGACCAGAGTTCTGGATTTCGCGAGGGGGAGAACGGGTCAAAAAAAACCGCGTCAAAGGCCTGGTTGCAAAGCGTGCGCACTGATTCCCGCGCGTCGCCGTGAAGCACTGTTACGGTCACGGCATCGGTCTGCGATGTTCCATGCAGATAGGCGCTTTTTAACATGGAATAGATGCTGTCTCTCATGTCATGAAAAACAAGGGCATCCATGACCGGTGTCAGAAACCGTTCCCTTTCCAGGGCGTAGACGGCACAACGGCCCTTAAAATCATTCCTGGTTAATTCCGCGATGAGCGCAAGGGTGTTATAGCCGAGCCCGAAACCCACGTCCAGTACCGTGAGGCTTTTTTTTTTCGACAGCACTATTCCGGATGGATACACGTGTTTGAGAAGAGCTTCCTCATATGCTCCGGACAGGGAATGCATATGCTCGTCGTATTCTGACAGATAGAGCGTATATGAGCCGTCACCGGTCTCGACCATAGTCATATCGGGAGCGATTATTTCTGCCGGTTGCCGCTCCGAAGGTTTTCCGCTACTCTGCATCCGATATTCCCGCGGCATTCAGTATTCCCTTCACGTCATATTCGATAAAGGCCTCGCAGTACTCTTCGTTGCATTCCCTGAGGAGTATTGTTCCGGTTTTGATATATTCCTGAATCGATTCGTAACAGGCGACGCACCGACTGATATCATTCACGTGAGCCTGTATATATGAAGTCATGATGACGACGGCCCTGTTTCTGCCGGCTTCAAGCAACTGCTCGGTTTCTCTCTTCTGAAACGTTTTCATTTCCGCGTCATAGGGAATATCGAGTCTGGCGTAAACGCGAAGGGTATTATTCCGGATTCCTTCCCATCCCCCCTGTTCGATGATCGACCGGGTGCATGACAGACCATGTATGCCGATAATAATTGTGAGTAGAATGAAATTCACTCCAGCGAAGTTGATAGTAGATGGTTTTTTCATTGAAGAATCAACAGAAATTTATTTAAAATCAGGACCACTCCTGCGCACATCGGGCTGTCGAATGTTAGATTGATGATATTACAATGAAGAAAAATGTGCAACCTTTATAGTAATTATTTGTCTTTTTCCTAATGTTTTTCGCTTTAAATGTATCGTTTATCAGTTTGTTGTTTTTCAGCAAACTGATAATTCATATCATATAATAGAACAAAACCGCTTTTTTTCACTTGATTTATTAGCATGTTGCGTCTTCATACGATGCAGTAAAAAACTGCATACATAACCAAGAAGATATATATGGGAACAGTAATATTTATCGAGCCCAAACCGTCGGGCGAACATATATTCAGCCGTTTTGCACTTCCCAGAATCGGTATATTTTTACTTGCGACGATGATGAAAAGACGCGGCTGGCACACGGAAGTTATTATTGAAGAGTTCCAGAAGATAGATTATAAGGTGCTCTCAGATGCTGACATCATCGGAATTTCAACCATAACCCCGACCGCCGTTAACGCGTATACCATTGCCGATACGGTCAGGAGCATGGGCATACCGGTCATTATGGGCGGGCCCCACGTCACCTATCTGCCGGATGAGGCGCTCGTTCATGCCGATTACGTTATCCGCGGCGAAGGAGAAACGCCTCTCATGCGTTTTATCGATGCATGGGAACATCAATCCGATTATTACGCCGTGCCTAATCTTTCATTCCGCGATGGCGGAAGGATAATCCACAATCCAATGATGAATTTAGATATGAATCTGGACCAGTTTCCACTGTGTGATTTCTCACTGATCCAGGGCGGCGGGGAACTCAGGGTGATTCCCATCCAAACATCGCGGGGATGCCCCCAGGACTGCTCTTTCTGTTCGGTTACGGGAATGTTCGGGAGAAAGTACCGGTATCGATCCACACAGCATATCCTTGATGAGCTTCGATACTACAAGGATTCCGGGAAAATGATATTCTTTTACGACGATCATTTTGCTGCTGATAGAAAACGCGCCAAAGAGCTCCTCCGGGCCATGCTCCATGAGGGCCTTCACTTCAAGTGGTCGACCCAGGCTAGGGCCGACATCGTGTATGACCTTGAGCTTATAGAGCTCATGAAACAGAGCGGTTGCCACACCCTGTTTATCGGCTTTGAATCATTCAATCCCAAAAGCCTCAAGGAGATGAATAAGAAGCAGACCGTCGATGATATCTTCAATGCGGCCCGGATTATTCAATCATTTAATATAAACATTCACGGGATGTTCGTTCACGGGTTTGATCATGACACGTGGGAATCGGTTAAACATACCGTGCGCCTCGCGAAAAAAATGGGGATCACCTCGGCGCAGTTTCTCGTGCTGACTCCCTTTCCGGGCTCAACGTTCTCCGATAGTATCGCCGACCGTATTGTATTTAAAGAATGGTCGATGTACGATGCGCACCACGTAGTGTATCAGCCCCTTCATTTCACGCTCCGCGGATTGCAGCGGGCGCAGACATACAGCCATGAGAATTTTTATTCCGCCGTTGAAATAGTGAAAAAATTGTTCCGGCGGAAATGGCTTGACTGCGGAATCGCCCTGTACGCGCGCTTCATCAACTGGAAGTGGAAGAAGAACAATAGACGGTATCTCAGGCTGATATCCGATATATCCCGCGAGCAGGCACCGATGCCCACCGAGATACATGCCGTTGAAGACAGCATAACCGCCTGAACCCGACAGGGGAAATTATTGCGCCCATATCCGGCGAAAAAGATCTTGCCGATTCAGCGCCCGTCATATATGATTCTTTCGACAGCGTCACGACTTCGATATGGTGGCGTATCAGGGGTTTCCGGTATGGCGAAGAAATTGATTCTCCGCGGAGTGGTTCATGGCGTATTCTGCAGGGCGTACTGCAGCCAGTATGCGCGAAAGCTCAGGATACGGGGATCGGCTTCCAATATATCAGATGGGTCCGTCAGGGTTCTCCTGAATACCGACGACAGGGAACTGGTGGATCGCTTCGTATCTGAAATAAAGAATAATCCAGACGGGTACACCTTCTACGGTAGAATTGAGACAATTGACGTTTATGACTATGCGGGGATCATCTCGGGCGATTACCAGTTTTAATTTAGGGGCATGGTCAGGCACTATTGATCCGGGGCTGTCTATAAAGTTCCCCCCAACCACACTTCGGTCCCGACTCCGTCGGGATGCAGCGCCCAGAGGGGGGCTTTTCAAGCCAAATGAGGGTGAAAATGTCCCCCTCTGGGCTTCGGCCGTGAGCTCAGCCGAACGGGGATATAGGGGGCTTATAGGACAGCCCCATGTTCATCAGATGCATTTTTTTTACCATTTCCCGGTTTTCGCGAGGGAAGGCCTCGGCAGGCCCTTGAGTTCCGCGAGGGCCGCGTCGATTTCATCCTGGTGCAGTTCGTGGTCCACCAGTTTTCCCTGGACAAACAGGTCATAGCCGTAGAGGTCCATGAGCCCGTGGCCGCTCAGGTTAAAGAGGATAACCTTTTCCTTGCCCTCTTCCTTCGCCTCCTTTGCCTTTCTGATGACGGCTGCGACGGCATGGCTCGTTTCAGGAGCGACGATGATCCCTTCGGTGCGCGCAAAGAGCATGGCTGCAGAAAAGCACTCGTTCTGGGGGATCGCCATGGGCTTGAAAAGGCCCTCGACAACGCCTTGTGACACCAGCGGCGCCATACCGTGGTACCGCAGGCCGCCGGCGTGAATCGCGGCAGGCACGAAGCTGTGGCCCAGCGAATACATCGGAAGGAGCGGCGTCATTTTCGCGATATCGCCGTGGTCGTAAATAAAGGGGCCCTTGGTGAGAGTGGGGCACGACGTTGGCTCAACCGGGATGATCTCGATCTTCGCTCCGTGAATCTTATCATTGGTGAAGGGGAACGAAAGGCCGGCGAAGTTGCTCCCCCCGCCTGCGCAACCGATGACAATGTCGACTTTTTTCTCGCCGAACAGTTTGAGCTGCTTTTTAGCCTCCAGGCCGATGACGGTCTGATGGAGCAGGACATGATTCAGCACGCTGCCGAGGGCATACCGCGTCTGGCCGGTCGTATCGGTCACCGCCGCCTCGACCGCCTCGCTGATTGCGATTCCCAGGCTGCCCGGTGTGTCAGGATTTTTCGCCAGAACGTCCCGGCCCGCCTTAGTCTCCGGGCTCGGGCTCGGGATGCAGGTTGCTCCCCAGGTCTGCATCATGACCTTGCGAAGAGGCTTCTGCTCGAAGCTGATGCGCACCATGAAGACCTTGCACTCCAGGCCTATGAGCGCGCAGGCGAAAGCCAGGGCGCTGCCCCACTGGCCGGCGCCGGTTTCTGTTGCCAGCTTCTTTATGCCGAACTGCTTGTTGTACCATGCCTGCGCAACCGCGGTGTTCGGTTTGTGACTGCCGGCCGGGGAAACGCTCTCGTTCTTGTAATAGATGCGGGCAGGAGTGTCCAGCGCCTTTTCGAGGAAGCGCGCCCGGTGCAGGGGGGTCGGCCGCCACCGTAACAGAAGGTCGAGAATACCCTCCGGTATGGTGATCCACCGATTCTGGCTCACTTCCTGTTCGATCAGGTTCATGGGGAACACCGGAGCGAGCATATCGGGTGAAACCGGTTTGCCGTCCGGCCCCAGCGGTGGCTGAAGCGGAGTCGGCAGGTCAGCGGCGAGGTTATACCACTGCTTCGGAATTTCGCTTTCTTTCAAAAATACTTTTGTCTGCATACCAATCTCCTTCGTATAGTTGTGCCTGCTTTTTCATGCAAGCCTGTTTTTCATAATTTCCTTGTGCTTTTCTATCATTGATTTAAAAGGCGAATGGGATTTTTTCAACTCGCGAGACCCGCGGGTTATTTTGCACAGGCTCAAGCCCAGCTTATCCGCTATCTTTCTCTGGCTCATGCCGTCATGCAGCAGTTTGACCAGTTCCCACCGGGATGAAATTTCATCGACTTCGTATTTCGTGAGAATACTCTTAAAAAAGTCCTCGATCATCTCGGCGTTCCCGGTTGCCGCGAGAACGCCCGCTATTTCTTTCAGCTTATTCATGGGCGAGGTTTCTATTGATAGAAACGATTCTATATATAGAAACAATTCCGCTACGGGGCGGGCCGTGTCAAGATTTTTTTGGTGGATGTTAAAAATTAATGATCACGGGTTTCGGATGCTTCATTCTGACAGCGGTGACGCGCCGGTATTGGCGGTAGAGTGCATGCGAATCAATTTCCAGAAAATATTTTAAGGGGGTCGCTTCAATATATCGGATGAAATTTTTCAACTCCGAAGCGTACAGAGTATCAAAATGTTTTTTCGAATGTCCGTGCGCGGTTTTAACCGCGCCCATTCTCCTGATGTCGCCGTTAAAACAGGGGCTAATGTGATAAAGTTCATGGAACATGACTCTTAATTTTTCCTCCAGCGGCAGGTCGAAAAAGCGGGGCATGTAGAAGTAAATGATATAGAGGCAGGATGCGCCGTTATGGGAAATTTCCGGAATCGTGTAGTACCGGCCGCGGTATCTGAGCAACGATGATCCGTTCTCGAACCGGAGGGGGATCAGTTTGCCGTACATCCCGCCCCGCCGGCCGCCCCGGTTTGAGCCGATGCAGACGAGGACCCGGCTCACGTCGACATGGCTGAGCGCGGGGGAGCGCTGAACGATCTCTGAAATTATGGAGGAGAGGATCTGAGAAAGATTGATTTCACCGTCCCGCTGCGCCGATCTTTTCCGCATTGCGTACCATTTCTTCAGCGTGTTTGAGTGACAAGTCGGTGACGGTTTCCCCCGCCAGCATCCGCGCGATTTCTTTAATTTTCTCCCTCTGGTTGAGCTGTTTTACCAGGGTGGTAATCCGCTCGCCGGTTTTACCCTTCAGGACAGAAAAATGATTATCGGACATGGCTGCTATCTGCGGCAGGTGGGGAACAACGAGAACCTGCCTGTCCTTGGCGAGGGATTTCAGCTTTCTGCCAACTATATCGGCGCCCTTGCCGCCGATTCCCGCGTCAACCTCGTCGAACACCAGGCTCTCCACGATATCGGCGGACAGGATGACATTCTTGATGGCCAGCATGAAGCGGGACATTTCGCCGCCGGACGCAACCTTGCGGAGCTGGCGAAGGTCTTCGCCAACATTTGCCGACAGGAGGAATTCGATCCGATCGAGGCCGTGAGGATAGAGCATGTACCGCTTATTGTCCGCCTCGATTTCACCCTGGGGGTTGATCTCGCGCTGGATGGATACCCTGAAGACCGTGCCGGACATGCCCAGATCGGCAAGCTCCTTCATAACCCGGGTTTCGAGAAGCTGGGCCACCTCTTTACGCCGTTCGGAAAGTTTGAGGGCGATATCCTTGGCTTCTCTCACCGCCTGTATATATTCTTTCTTCAGCCGCTCCCGCTCCTCCTCACCGGAGGTTATAGTGTCCATTTCCCTGCGCGCCTTTTCAGCGTAAATTATGATTTCCGGTATGGAATCGCCATATTTTTTTTTCAGGCTTGATATAAGCGACAGGCGCTCCTCCACCTGGTTGATCCGTTCCGGCGAGAAGTCGATGTTCTTCTCATAGTCGCGCAGATAGGCGGAAGCGTCCTCCAGCGAATAGAGCGCCTGCTTGATCGAGTCGAGGATGCCGGCGATCTCCGGGTCGTATTCGGAAATCTTCGAGAGGCTCTGCTCCGAAATCTTCAGCTTCTGCACGATACCGCCGTCGCCGCTCATCAGCTGCGAGGATGTCTTGATTTCTTTGAAGAGCTTTTCAGAGTTGGCCAGGAGGGTCGATTCGCTTTTCAGCTCCTCGTCCTCGCCGACTCGCAAGCCGGCGACCTCAATCTCACGGATCGCGAATGAGTTAAACTCGATGCGGCGTGCCTTTTCATGCTCGTCTATCTCGAATGAATTGAGCCGATCTTTCAGATTCTGGAGCCGCTCGTGGATCGCGCGCACCCTGCTTACGTCTCCCTCGCAACCGCCGAAGCTGTCCAGCAGCTCGCGGTGCCGGGACACCTTCACTATGTTCTGGTGTTCGTTCTGGCCGTGGATGTCGATCAGGTACTCGGAGATTTCCTTGAGCTTTGCAGCCGGTATCTGCACGGCATTGGCGAATGACCTGCCTTTGCCGCTGGAATAGAGCTCCCGGCGGAGTATGAGGGTGTCGTCGTCGCAGTCGATGCCGGACCCCTCCAGCATCTGTTTCACCTGCGCCGCCCCGGAGATGTCGAAGCTCGCCTCGAGTGTCGATTTCTCGAATCCGGTCCTGATCATGTCCGTCGTCATCTTTTCGCCCAGGACGCCGGAGAGCGCGTCGATGAGGATCGATTTCCCGGCTCCAGTTTCGCCGGTAAGGATATTGAGCCCCTTGCCGAAAGAGATGGCGAGGTCCTCGATGATAACGAAATTCTTTATTTTGAGCTCGCAGAGCATGGTTTCCGTCCCGGTTTCGTTTATCCCCAACCCAGCTTTTCACGCAGTATAGCGTAGTAGTTTTTTTCAGGATGCGTTATCAGGCTGATGTTTTTATTCGACTGGCGGATCACAATCTCGTCATTTCCCTCGAGTTCAATTACCTCTTGACCGTCAATTGTCAATAATAAATTTGCACCGTCCATAATGACCCGAACCCGGAAATCTGAGGATGCCGGTATTATCATGGGGCGCATGGCCAGACTGTGGGGGCATATGGGGCTGAGCAGAAAGATACTAGCTTCAGAGGGGGTGATGATTGGGCCGCCGGCCGACAGGGAATAGGCGGTGGAGCCGGTCGGCGTTGATATGATGAGACCGTCTCCCGTGTAGGAGCTCAGGAAATTGCCGTCTATTTTCATCTCCAGGCGAATGGGGCGCGTGAATGAGCCCTTGTGGACAACCGTATCGTTGAGAAAGCACCGGCTCGTCACCTCCTGCCGGTTGCGGTAGAGCGCTGCCTCCAGGACAAGACGCTCGACAGCGGTATAGTTTCCCCGGATCACCTGTTTGAGAAAAGGGGTGTATTCATCCGGGCCGAATTCGGTAAGGAATCCGAGCCTGCCCTTGTTGATTCCGAATATCGGCTTGCCGGTGCCGCAGAAGAGACGCGCGGTTCGGAGAAAGGTGCCGTCGCCGCCGATGACGATTATGAGATCAGCCGAGCGGACGAATTCTTCATCCGGCACAGCATACCGCCTGCTTTCGTCGCCCCGGATGATGTCGTAATCAGGGAGAAGTATTCTCATTTTTTCCTTCTCTAAAAAGCTGATCAGGTTACGCAAATGCGGCATGCAGCTCGTATCATCTGGTCTCATATTTATAGAAACAGTCCGTATCATGGCCGAATTCCTTTATCGGGGCTACAGTACACGGTTTTAACGATGCAAGTCAATTAAAAAAGAGTATTTGCACCAGTCCGAGGCCGTCTTGTGATTAATACGGTTTGGATGTTTTGAAATAAAAAAAATTGAATAATATACCTGTTGCTAACTGAAATAATAATTAAATATTTACCCCCCTGCCGCCTGTGACGGGGGGAGGGTAAATACCAATCGTTATTTCAATACGCAACAAGTCTATTATTAACCTCCGGGTAGGTATTATATCAATTAAATCTTGACATTTAACGTTCGAGAATGATTATAACAGCATGACTGACCGCGCGTCCAGGGAAAGGAAACGCGCCACAATTGGTTGATGCAGAAAGGAAGGGGGGATTGAATGAAGATTGAAGACTATATAAATAGAAAGGCTCTGAGAGAGCGTCTGGAAGGTGATTTCAATCTTTTTAAAGAATTGGCGCAGCTGTTCATCAGTGATTCGCCGAAACTCGTCTCAGCCGTAGAAAATGCAATCGGAAGCAAAAACAGTGAAAAGATAGGCAAGACAGCCCACACGATAAAAGGAGCTATTGCGAATTTCTCCGCTGAAAAGGCCTACAACGCAGCCCTCGATCTGGAAAAGATCGGAAAAAACAGCGAGTTCGATAAAATGGAAAGGGCGTTTCAAAGCCTTCAACTGGAAATAGAGAACATGAGGGAGGCCTTAAAGCTGCTCATAGAAGAAAATAATCTGTAGAAAGTGTCTCCGGACCGCTACGTTATTCTTTTTTTCGAATTGACCTGCCGAGTGCATAGATACCGCCGCATGCAATGATTATTGTTCCGAGCCAAACCAGCCATATGAGTCTTTTTTTAGTGACCGTGACAAGAACGGTATCGGGAGGGATGATCGTGTTTTTACCCGGGGTGATATTCAGAAAAATTCTTTTGCTCGTTGCGTCAATTTCGCGGAGCGATACCGAACGGTCCGTGCCCGGAATAATTGTATCGAGAAAGAGCGGGCTTTTCCGGGAGAATTTTATCCCGGGCGACAGCGCCATGCCGTTGACCATCAGGTCGGCATAGGTGGACGGCTCTCCTGACGTCATATGCTCCGTCCTGAATCCCATGAAGCGGATTCTGATACCGCCGATTACCTTCTCTTCTCCCTTCTCGAGCAGCATGGTGGTCGCCGTATCCCTTCCGGATTCATACTGCTCCGGAGCGATATAAGTGTCATGCATGAACCCGGCGATAATATACGGCTCCTTGTAGATTGATTCCATTTTCTCATCAAAATAATACGGCGTCTCAACGAGGGATGTTGTCGAACCGTCCCTGACCGCAAACCGCATGGAAGATTTCCTTCCTTCCTTAAAACCCTTGAAGGTGATGCGTATTGATTCTATATCGTATTCCCTGTCCTGTATGAGTTTCTTCTGCGCGGCCGTGGCATGAAAATTCGAGGTGATGATTCCCAGCACCAGCACTCCCACGCCGATGTGGGTGATGCGGGATGGAAGGGATGCGCGAAGTTTTGTTTTCCACAGATCGACGCCGGCGCGGACGATGAGGAAGAATGAGAGGATGGAGAATATATACGCAAAGGGGCTCCGGGTGAATCCGGCGTTGATGAGAACACCAAGAAATATGGATGCTATGGCGGCCCCGATAGACTCTTTTGCAAGCAGTTCTTTCCGCCTGGTTATGCTCATCGTTGTTGAGAGAAACATCAGCGTGAGCATCAACATCCCAAAAGGCTTGGAGAAATTATTATAAAACGCCTCGGTTACGTTTGCCGGACGTTGCATGAATATCCGCGTTATCAAAGGCATCGAGGTTCCCGTTGCTATGATCAATGCATAGAAAGCCAGCACGATAATGCCGTATACCGTCAGGGTCTTCGGGTCGAGGATCGGCCCGTGGAGCGTCGCGCCGGCAATGGTTCGGTATCTCATGATGAACAACGCCGCGGATCCAATTGCGAAGACCATGAGGAAGGCAAAAAGAAATGCGGCAACGTCGGAAGCGGCAAAGGAGTGAACGGAAAAATTCGACAGAACGCCGCTTCGCGTGAGCCAGGTGCTGTACAAGATCGATATGAAATAGATAATCGCGAGAAACAGGTTTGTCCTGACGAGCGCGGCATGCCTGCGCTGTATGAGAAATCCGTGCACCAGGGCCAGGGCCGCGACCCACGGTATGAGCGATGAATTCTCAACCGGATCCCATCCCCAGTAGCCGCCCCAGCCCAGGACCGTATAGGCCCAGTATCCCCCGAGAAATATGCCGATGCCGAGCGAGACCATGCTGAAGAGAAGCCATGGGTAAGCGGCTTTGATCCACTCCCGGTACTCTTTTTTCACGAGCGCCGCGATCGCATGGCCGAAGGGAACAGCGGATGAAGCGTAGCCGAGAAAGAGGACCGGCGGGTGAACCACCATCCAGGGGTCCCTGAGCAGCGGATTCATACCGGCCCCGTCACCGGGGAAGAGCCCGGGGCTGAAACTGTCCGGATACTTTTCCCATATATGGAGAAAGGGGCTTTCGACGATAAGAATGACCAGTATACAGATCTGGGCCAGCAGAATGACGGACGTGACGATGGACGCTGTCTTTTCATTCCTGTGTATGATGATGATCCCGAAGGCGTTGAGGAAGAAGAGCCAGAGGAGGAAACTTCCCTCTTTTCCCGCCCATACGGCGGCGATACGGTAGATGAGCGGCAGATCGCGTGAGGAATTGCCGTACACGTAGACGAACCGGTAGTCGAATGTGATAAAATAATACAGAAGAATGAGTATCGATGCGAATATACCCAGGCTGGCAAGCAGGTACAGGATTCGCGACGGAATGATAAAGGTTTCCCTGCCCGACGCTGTTGCAATGGCGAAGGCGAGTGCCACGAGGGAAAAAAGGAACGATACGAGAATGAATGTGTTCCCCCAGTTAATGCCGATGTTCATGCTATTGTTTTCTCCTGTATTTTGACGGACATTTGACCAGGATCCTGTCTGCTTCGAAGATATCTACGTCAGGCCTGTATTTACCGAGAAGAACGATCTGCTCGGTGTGCTCGAAATTCTGGGGTTTGGTCCCCCGATGGAGCACCTTCATTTTTGACCCGTCTTTATCGGTAACCGTAAAGGTAAACCCGCCTTCCCGATGAACGACCGGAACGGTCTTGTCCAGATTGCCGATGACCTGCACGTACTTCCCGCCGCCCGCTTTGGCCTCCGTGAATGGAACATAGGGAGACAGGATATTCTCGCTCAGTGAGAATATCGCGACCACCAGCAAAGCCAGTCCCACAATGAATATAATTACATTTCGGTGCTTCATTGCCGTCAGTCTATCGTCATCATCATTTTAAATTGGTTATTTCCTTTTCCAGCTTAGATACCTTGCGGTCAAGCCTGAAAAGAAAAATGGCCAGGCCTGTCCAGATCACCAGGACAACGCCAGTTACCCGGTAGAGAGTTTTCGATGTATCGGCGGCCGGCTCTTCTTTTTCAGGAGGGGCGCTTTTCCCGGTCTGTTGGGGTGCCGGGTCATTCCCGCGGGCATCTGAAATAACGTTGCCGGCGCAAACCCGCGCGCCGTCAGGCAGAACAACAATAACTGCCGCGGCGGAGATAATGCAGAATGCCGCGATCATACAAGCGATTCTAATCAGCCGCATGAGGGTGTTCTCCAATTCTATGTTTCAATACCATAATCCGGTTCATCAGATTGAAGAGGTACACGTAGAGAACGCTGAATGAAATAAGAGCAGTCAGCAGGGTGATCCACATTTGATCGTCCATGTAAATTGTCCGGTTGACATTGATGATGGTTTCGGGATGCAGCGACCACACGATGCGCGGAATTAAAAACACGAAAAAAGGGAGTGTCGCCATTGCAACGATCAAATAGGAAGATCCGATTTTTCCCCTGCTGCTCTTTCCAGCCAGGGCTGCCTGGAGGCAGAAATAGGCGATATAAATTAGGAGAATAAATACGATGGAGGTCTCACGGGGGTCCCAGTTCCAGAACGAGCCCCAGCTCAGTTTTGCCCAGATCGATCCTGTCATGACGGTACAAACAGTAAACGCGAGCCCGATCGCTGCTGAATTGAAAGACTTGCCGTCAAGCCCGCTGAATCTGTTTTTTTTATCCAGCAAAAATATGACCGACAGGATGCCGGAAACCACAAAGGCGAGCACCGATACCCATGCAAGGGGAACGTGGAAATATATTATTCTGCTGTAATCGCCCAACAATTCCGCGGGCGGCGCCCAGAGGAAAGCCATCACAATGGTTACGGGCATCAGGACATATACGCTCTTCATGGCGATATTAATAACATGTTTCATTCACGAGCAACCCGTTGATTGTTGATTTCACCCAAACTTTTCTGCGGGATAAGTCCGGAAGCTCGATGGTACGCCGGACCCATGATCCTCTCCTAATTTTCTAGCCAGATGAACCTGAACAGCAGAATGGATATAGCTGTTATGAAACCGGAAAAAGCAAGCAAAAAAATTACGGTTCCGCTTTCAGGCCGCGCCTCGTTCAGCGCGCCGGCGGTGGAGGAGATGGAGATCCATAACACCGGCAGGAGAATGGGGAACGAGATGATCGTAAACAGCGATCCCTTTCCACCCGCTTTTGCCGCCATGGCTGCCAGCGGGGTGGTCGACGCCGCAATAGAAAATCCGCCGGCTATAACGGACATAATGAAATGGAGCACGTGAATGACATCCACCCCGACGAAAAACACGAAAAGCGGCGTTACCACCGTACCGATGATCATCATGAATATCTGGTTGAATATGAATTTGGATATGTAGATTGAGTCTGCCGAACGGGTAATACGCAGGAACAGAGAGGTCCCCTGGTCTTCCTCTCGCACGAAGATATGCGCAAGGCCGTTCATCGCGCTGAAGAATAGTACCACCCAGAGCAGGATCGATTGCACCTTGACCGGGAAGGGAGCCCCGCCGGCTGTGAGGCTTATCGAGATGGTAACGATACCGGCGAAGGAAACCGCAATGTTTACGGCAAAGCGGCTCCTGAATTCAACGCGGAAGTCTTTTTGGAGATTTCGCAGGATATCCCTAACCAAGACGGATCCCTCCTCCGCAGAGTTTTTCTTCGCCAGGCTCATTCGTGGCGAGGACGATGATTTTTTGCTTCCGCGCTAAATCAAGGAATGAGGAGAGCGCTTCCCTGCCTCCGGCGTCCAGGTTCGTCCCCGGCTCGTCCAGAATAAGGACCGGGGGATCATTCAGCACCGCGAGGATCAGCCTGAGGCGCTGCTTCATGCCGGACGAGTAATGCTTCACCAATTTGTCCCGGTGTTGCGTGAGGTTGAACTGACGCAGGAGGGAATCAAGCCGGGACGCGTAGTTTCCGCTTTTCAGAACAAATTGTATATTCTCCAGCCCGGTCAGATCGTCGTAGGGATTAACGAGGGGGCCGGTATATCCGATATGATTCATCCAGTCGCAGGGGGGGATGTCGGCAGCCGCAGCGAGGGACACCGCGCCCCCCGTGGGATTCATGATACCCGCCAGAATTTTGAGCAGGGTGGATTTCCCTGAACCGTTCGGGCCGGTGACGCACAGGGATCCGCCGGTCTCGACAGAGAAGCTGATGCTCTTGAAAAGAAGAGTGCTGTTGAACTTCTTGGCAAGATCCTGCACCCGTAGGGTGTATCGAATGCCGCTCATGGTGATTCTGTGATGCTTACTTGCCGTTCAGCAATCTCGCCTCGAGGATGACTTTGTTGGGAAAGTTTTCCGGAATATCGATCTGGAACCCCAGCTTTTCCGATTTGGCTTTCAGTTCGTCGATGAATTCATTGGTGGTGCCGGCGAAATACACCTCTATTCTCGCGGCTCTCCCGATCCGGCCCTTGTCCAGCACCTGCTGGACCCCCCTGATCCTGTTTTCAACCTCGTTCCTGAATTTTTTCAGGCCGTTGTAGTCAAGTCCGGTGATGAGAATGTTTATCTGCCGGTGGGTCGCCGATTCAACGAATTTCTTCATGATGGTATCTATGAATGTGCCCGGAGCGTTCTTATCGCTTCCCAGGGCGTCTTTTCTTTTCAGCGCATTTTCAACCGCTTTTTTCGAAGCCACCTGAGGACTGATATCCACGCCGCCCGCCTCGACGACCTTAGTCGCGAGTATCCTTGCCGAATAGACATCCACGGCTTTGAGCGTCACGCTCGCGCGTTTGGATTTCATATTGGTAGTGCCGAACTGGCTTTCAAGAACATGCGTCTGGTCATCGGTCAGCGCGACGCCGAATATCACAACCTCGGCGCCGACCGAGTTCAACAATAACTGCTGGACGTCTTCGCTGATGCTCCCGGACATCGCCTTCTGCATTTTCGCCCGCTCGGTTTTCATGAGCTCACGGGTGGTTTGCGCGTCGACAAATTCAAAACCGAGATTGCCCATGAGGTCCTGCATGATGATTTCAGTGGCGGTGTATCCGGGCATGCTCTGCCGTCCCTCGAACGATTCATTGACCAGAACGATGAATTTTGGCCTGCCATAACGGTTCAGCGCGTCCCTGATGGCGTCTTCAATCACGGCCGGCTCAACAGTGCCTTCCAGTTCCACCGTGTACATCTCGGCGTCCGATTTTTCTTTGATGATGGTCTCATTCTTCACCAGTCCGTATGATTTCGCCTCAACTATCATTTTGACGAGCTCAAAGTCCCTCATGATACTCTGCCCGGAGACGGTTGTGCCGAGAATCTTCTCGACCAGCTTGTTTCGCGCGTCATTGATTGCGCGGTCCCGGGCAAGGGCTTTATCGTTATCGAATATCGCGGCAACCCCCTCGGCGCGGCCCCTGTTCGGCGCTTTTTCATTATATTTTTCATCAAGGGAAAAGCCGTCGGCGTTTTTATCAGAATCTTTTATGTTTTTCCCCCCGCCGCAGGAAACGATGCCGACGAGCAGCATCACGCTGAAAACAACAATTATCTTTTTCATCGAGGAATCTCCTTGGTAATTATGATCGCCATTTTAAACGTATCGGTTATTATGCCAATAAATTATCTTATTAGTCAAATTATTTTTAATCGTATGCATCGACCTGATTGAACTGACACCCAGCCCGGATGGCTACACGCAAGTCCCCGTCAGTCCCATGCGCCTGATGAGCTGATGTAAGCATTTTAATGTTTCCGCTCATTATTTGACCATAGAAAGCAGCAATTGTTCTCATAAAATATCGATATACATTTAATTACTTGAATTAGGCGAATTTTTTTATTCCCCTCCCTTGATGGGAGGGGTTAGGGGAGGGTGATTAGAGCAGAATCTAAACCTATTGGCTCCTGTCGCCTGAATTTTACTCCCTCCCCCATCGAGGGGGAGGGAGTTCTTGTATCAAAAATCGCCTAACTCAAGGAATTATTTTTATTGACAGAAAAAGGGGTGTATATATTTTAAACCTTCTAAGAATATTATTTATAAGAGAACATTATGAGAGCGATACAGAAAACATATTCATTGAAGGCGTCAGACATAAACAAGAAATGGTACCTTGTTGATGCGGACGGAAAGGTGCTCGGCAGGCTCGCGTCGGAAGTGGCGAAAATTCTTCGGGGAAAGCATAAGCCGGAATTTACCCCTCACCTGGACATGGGGGACAATGTGATCATCATCAACGCAGAGAAGGTGGTCCTGACCGGCAGCAAATCGGAGGACAAGGAATACTTCAGACACTCACAGTATCCGGGCGGCATCAAGTTCGTGAACATCATGAAAATAAGGAAGGACCGGCCGGAGTTTATCATCGAACATGCCGTGAGGAGAATGCTGCCTAAAAGCAGGCTTGGCCGCAAAATATTCGGGAACATGAAAGTCTACGCCGGCGCCGAGCACCCGCACCAGGCTCAGAAGCCGGAACCACTTGATATTAAATAGAGGAATGTTATGGCCAATCGATACTACGCAACCGGAAGAAGAAAAACATCAGTCGCCAGGGTCTGGCTCGTGCCCGGATCGGGAAACATTACCATAAACAAACAACCGATCAATGAGTATTTCAGACGTCAGACCCTTGAGCTCATCGTTCGGCAGCCCCTCGAGTACGTGGGAATGCTGGGCGCGTATGACGTGACGGCCAATGTCGACGGCGGCGGATGGTCCGGTCAGGCCGGGGCGGTCAAGATGGGCATTGCGCGGTGCCTCATTAAGGTAGATGAAAAACTGCGGAAACAGCTTCGCGACGGCGGATTCCTCACCAGGGATTCACGGGAAGTGGAGCGGAAGAAACCGGGTCAGAAGAAAGCGCGGAAGAGATTCCAGTTTTCGAAACGGTAAATGGAAGTATGACGACGACGAAGAAGAGAGGATGCACTGCTGCATCCTCTCTTTATTTGTACGGGTTCGGGAATGGCAACGATTGTAAAAATAAAAAGGGCGGATGAATATATCGCGATTGAGCTCGATACCGGAGAGTCGCTGAAGATACCCTCTGCGGTGGATGGCATGTACCGCCTGTCGGTGGGTAGAATCATTGACGCGACTGAATACGCCCAGATTAAAGAGGAATCAGAGCGGCACCGTTGCAAATCAATGGCGTTGGACTACCTTGCCATCGCTCCCCGGTCCGCAGCCGAGATGGAGCGCTATCTCAGGAAGAAGGGGTTCGACCATGGGCATATTCGGGGGATCGTGACCAGACTCGCAGAGTCCGGGTACATCGATGACGCCGATTACGCAGCGCGGTATATCAGCAACAGACTGAGCAGGAAGTTCGTCGGGAGAAATCTTCTTTTCAATGATCTGCAGAAAAAGGGGGTCCCCCGGAATATCATCAAGAAGGCATTAAAGGAATCCGAGGCCATTCACAGTAATTTCGATGAGCTATATAAAACCGCGGTGAAGAAGTATGCAAGCTTGAAAAATAAAAAAAACGGCATTTCAAAACTGGACTATTTCCTCCAGAGCCGGGGGTTTGACAGCGACCTGGTTGCGAGCGTCATTCATCGAATCCGGAGCGAGGAAAAAAATAATTCGGATGATGATATATTCATTGAATGAATGGGCTACGGTAAAAAGAGATCCCTGCGGTTCATGAATTCCTTGTAAATACGGTAGTGTTCCGTTTCCTCGTATCTCACTTTTTGTACGGGCGCTTCATCAAAACTGAAAATATCCGCGCCCGGCAGAGCGAGGATGATGGGCGAGTGCGTGGCAATAATGAACTGCGCATGGCCGGCCTGCCCCATATCGTTGAGCAGCTTGAGGAGTTCGATCTGCCGGCCCGGCGAAAGCGCGTTTTCCGGTTCGTCGAGGAGATAGAGTCCCGTGATTTTAAAGCGGCTCTTGAAAAATGACATGTGGCACTGGCCGTGTGACTGCTCCATGAGCGATTTTCCGCCGAAATACTGGAGGGTTGCCGGTGACATGGACGCCCATTCATCGAGGTTCACGGCGAAGTTGCGGAAAATCTCGGACGCGAAGAAGGATCCGGGAACCGGACCGTTTTTCCATTCCACCGTGATATAGTTATGGAGTTCCCGTTCGTACGGGTTGTAATGAAACCTGGTCCGCGCCATGCCCTCCCAGATATGTATGTTGCATTTCATCGCGATGGCCCTGAGCAGGGTGGACTTGCCGGTGCCGTTCTCGCCGACAAATAATGAGACGGGAGCGGAGAGATCGAGACGCTCGGTTAACCTGAAGATTGACAGGTCGAATGGATAGTCTTCGTTTGACGGATATTTATCAGAGTGAAGCTGTATTCTTTTGAGATGCATATATGCCAGCTTGGATGTGACCCGGAATCAACCGGACGGGGCATTTTTAAATATTTCCTTGAAAAATATGTCCGATAGCATAGTAATTGGCATACAACCTCAGGATACGATTAAACAGGATCATAGAGGTATGACATGCTCACAATAATGGATTTACGCAAGTCATTTATTGAATTTTTCCGGGAACGGAACCACCGGATCGTCCCGTCAAGCTCGCTCGTACCGAAAGACGACCCGACCCTTCTCTTCACGACGGCCGGCATGGTTCAGTTCAAGCCGATGTTCGCCGGGACCGCGGAGCTCGAGTATGCCCGGGCGGCCTCGGTGCAGAAATGCCTGCGCACCAGCGACCTGGAAAACGTGGGCAAAACAAAGCGCCACCTGACTTTTTTTGAGATGCTGGGGAACTTTTCATTCGGCGATTACTTCAAGAAAGAAGCCATTGATTACGCGTGGGACTATTCAACGAAGGTGATCGGCTTTCCCGGGAAGAAAATATGGGTTTCGATTTACCAGGAAGACGATGAAGCCTTTGCACTGTGGAACGAGCGCATTGGAATTCCGGAGGAGAAGATTATACGCCTCGGAAAAGCGGACAACTTCTGGGGCCCGGCCGGGGATACCGGAGCCTGCGGCCCCTGTTCGGAACTCTACATCGACCGCGGCAAGGCGTTTGGCTGTGGAAAACCGGACTGCAGGCCCGGATGCGACTGCGAGCGGTTCCTTGAATACTGGAACCTGGTTTTCAACCAGTTCAATCAGGACGCACAGGGCATGCTCCATCCGCTTCCCCGCCCCGGCATAGACACCGGCATGGGGCTCGAGCGGCTGGCGGCGCTGGTGCAGGATGTCGATTCGGTTTATGAGACCGATGAGTTCCTCCGCATTGTCGACTTTGTGTGCGAACGGGCGAAGGTCAAATACAAGGATACAGTGAAGGTGCCGGTCAACATTATCGCGGAGCATGCGCGCGCTCTCACCTTCGCACTGTCGGACGGCGTGTATCCATCCAATGAGGGCCGCGGCTACGTTCTGCGACGGGTTCTCCGTCGCGCCATGCGGTTCAGCCGCCAGCTGGGAATTACGGAACCGTTCATACACGCGGTGGTGGATCCGATTGTATCCATTATGGGGGGCTTTTATCCGGAGATACGGGAATCAGCGTCGAACGTGAAGAAGGTCATCGAATCCGAAGAGAAACGGTTTCTGGAGACCATTGAGAACGGCATGGATCGCCTTGAGGAGATCATGAAGGACTGCTCGAAAAAGAAGCGTAAAATCATAACTGGAGCCGATGCCTTTGTTCTGTACGATACATTCGGATTTCCTCTGGAAATGACCAGGGAGATCGCGGTCGAGCGCGGTTTTGATGTGGACATGAAAGGCTATGAGGAGGAGATGGAGAAGCAGCGCGAGCGGGGCAAACAGAGCTGGAAGGCTGCGGCAGGCGGTCTCGAGAGGGCCTTTGAGGAGATAATGAAGAGCGCGGGCGATACGGTCTTCACGGGGTACGAGACCGAAACAACCGGGTCCGCCGTGGAGCTCCTGCATGACGGCTCATCGGTGACGGAGCGGCTTGTCGGAGGAAGGGGGCTCATGGTTCTCACGGAGACCTCTTTTTACGGCGAATCAGGGGGACAGGTCGGCGATGTCGGATATATAAATTCTTCGAAGGGAGCTTCATTTAAAGTTGAAGACACAAAGAAAATTCATAAAACGATCATTCATGTGGGCGAACTCGTGCGGGGAGAATTCGCCACGGGCGACGCCGTGCAGGCCGGCATTGACGTGGTGAACCGTAATCTCATACGGGCGAATCACACGGTGACGCACCTCCTGCATGCGGCTCTGAGGAAGGTGCTGGGCACCCATGTGAAGCAGTCCGGCTCCCTGGTGGCTCCGGACCGGCTGCGTTTTGACTTCACCCACTACAACGCCGTGAGCAGGGAAGAGATCAGCGAGATAGAATCGATCGTAAACCGGAAGATATGGGAGAATGTGCCGGTTTCAACCGAGATCATGAGCTACCAGGACGCCGTCAGCGCCGGGGCCATGGCCGTGTTCGATGAGAAGTACGAGGACACCGTCAGAGTGGTTTCGGTGCACGGTTTGAGCAGGGAGCTCTGCGGCGGAACCCACGTGTCCAGCACGGGTCAGATCGGCCTTTTCAAGATATTACGGGAGGCTTCGCCGGGCGCCGGCCTGCGCCGGATCGAAGGTGTTACCCTGAGGGGAATCCTGGACCGGTACAACAGTCATGATAAAATCATTTCTGAGCTGGTAAAAGTGGTAACCGTCGCCGAATCGGACCTGGTACAGAGGATCGAGGAAGTGATGAAGCGCAACCGAGCGCTGGAAAAGGAAATCGAAAGATTCAAGAAGCATAACCTCTCCTCTGGCATGGAATCCATCATGGCCGACGCGGAAGACGTCCGCGGTACTAAGATAATCTCTCATCAGTTCACGGGCCTCGGCGGGGAAGAGCTTCGGGAGCTGTCGGACGCGATCCGTTCGAAGGAGCAGAACGCGGTCGTGTTGTTCGGTTCGGACAACGGCGACACGGCCCTCCTCCTGTTTGCAGCGACGAAGGGAGCGGTGAAAAGGGGAATCGACTGCGGAACAATAGTCAAGGACACCGTGAAGCTGATCGGCGGGGGCGGGGGCGGCCGGCCGGATATGGCGCAGGCGGGAGGAAAGGAGCCCGCCGGTCTTGATCGCGCTATTAAACGGGCGGTGGCCATGGCACGCGATATGATTGCGGAATAATAGAGCCATGCCTCCGCGCTGATCATTATTTAAGCGACATAATTATAAAAAATATTGACAGGTAAAATTTTCAATATAAGGTTTGCTGCATATTATTTTTTTTCAGCAACAAATCTTATATTTGTTGCGATACATGATACATCAACCTGACCGCGAACGAATGTGAGATTATCACTGGTGGAGTATACGAATGAGCAATTATGACAGATATTCGAAATATCTGGTGCGATCGGTAAATCATATATTCAAGCAGTTTCTTGATGACGCCACAATCGAGGAGGTGTATGAAACCCAGGCGCGGGAGAAAGACCCTCTCGTTGTTGTTGAGATACACGGCACATTGAAGGGCGAGATAATTATCAACCTGCCGAAAAGAACACTCGACCGCATTACCATGAAATTCATCAATTCCAATGATGCAAAAACTATCCGGAAATACCACGGTGACGTTGCCGGCGAGCTTGCGAACATGATCACCGGAACGTTCGCGAATCAGATGCAGTATTTAGAGCATACTATTCGCCTCACCGCGCCTGAGTTCAATGACGATCCCATTTCCGTCAAGGCCCTCTATGAAAACATAAACCTTTCCTTCAGCTCAAAGTACGGCGGTTTTGATGTCGATTTCTATTTCCGTGAAATGCAATAGAGAATTCGCTGCGCTGTTTCCCGCTCGGGGCAATGACGGGCGTTCTCGGAACCAAAGGAAGTTCGCATGGCAGCCATTGACGTCATTCTTATCATCATCTATTTTACGCTGAGCGTCGCCATCGCCCTTATCATGAGAAAAAGGGCGGGCGGGAGCACGGAAGATTTTTTTCTGTCCGGCAGGAAAATGCCCTGGTGGCTGGCGGGAACCGCCATGGTGGCGACCACCTTCGCGGCTGACACGCCCCTGGCGGTCACCGAGCTTGTGGCACGAAACGGTATCGCCGGCAACTGGCTCTGGTGGAACATGGTGGCCGGCACCGTGCTCACGGTCTTCTTTTTCGCGAAGCTGTGGCGGCGGGCAAATATCCTGACCGATGTGGAGTTCATAGAGCTCCGATATTCAGGACCTTCCGCTGCGTTCCTGCGCGGCTTCAAGGCAGTCTATTTGGGCGTGTTTATGAATGTCATCATCATGGGATGGGTGAACCTGGCAATGGCGTCGATCCTCAAGATCATGTTCGGCATTGACGACGATCACGTGCTCTGGTACATTATCGGGGCCATGACAATCGTGGGGATCTATTCAGCGATATCGGGCCTCTGGGGCGTTGCCGTGACCGACCTGTTCCAGTTCGTCGTCGCCATGGCGGGCTGTATCGTACTGGCTTTCGTGATACTGGGCGTGCCTGAGATCGGCGGGGTGAGGGGCCTGGCCGCTTCGCTGCCGGAACACGTGTTCGATTTTTTTCCTGCGGTGTCGTTCGCTCCTGCCGCGGCCGCAGCCGGGGTGATGACCCTGTCCGCTTCTGCCTTTATCGCGCATATCGCAATTCAGTGGTGGTCGTCCTGGTATCCGGGCAATGAGCCGGGCGGGGGCGGGTATGTGGCTCAGCGAATGATGTCCGCCAGGGATGAGCGTCATTCGCAGATTGCCACGCTCTGGTTTGCCATCGCCCACTACGCGGTGCGCCCGTGGCCCTGGATCATAGTCGCCCTGGCGTCGCTCGTTCTGTATCCTCATCTTCAGTATCCCCGGGAAGGATATATTATGGCCATGCGGGATCATCTCCCGCCCGGTCTTCTGGGCTTTCTTATCGCGGCCTTTCTTGCTGCATATATGTCCACCATATCGACGCACCTGAATTGGGGGAGTTCTTACATCATAAACGACCTGTATCGGCGCTTTATCCGAAAGGAGGCCGGCGAGAGGCATTATGTGCTGGTTTCACGAATCGTGACAATAATCCTGGTTATCATCTCCAGCCTTCTCATCAAGGTGATGAGCAGCATCACGGGCGCGTGGGAATTTATAATCGAGTGCGGCGCAGGGCTCGGCCTGGTGCTCATTCTGCGCTGGTACTGGTGGCGTCTGAACGCCTGGTCGGAGATTGTAGCCATGATAGTGCCGATACTTGCCTATGGCATTCCGCGTCTCGCAGCCGGCCTGCTCCGCCCCGGGGAGAACTATGAGCCGTTTGTTAAGTTCCCGGAAAGTCTTTTTTTCATCGCCGGTGTGACAACCCTTTCATGGATCATCATCACATTTATTACAAAACCGGTGGAGAAGGAAAAACTGATGAGCTTTTACCGTCAGGTGCGGCCCGGCGGGCCCGGATGGAGTGACATCAGGCGGGCGTGCGGGAATTGCAACGGCGGGCAGGAACCGCTTTTGCGGCTTCTGGTGAACTGGCTTCTGGGGATTGCGCTCGTGTACACAGCGCTCTTTTCGATCGGGAAGATTATATTTGCATTTTATTTAACGGGATTCACCCTCCTCGGTATCACCGTGATTCTCTTTGTTGTTCTCGTATGGCGGCTGAAAGAAAAAGTTGACTGATACGGCCGCGGGAATACAGTTATTATATACCGGGCTTCATTACAATACGACTTCAGGCAATGGTTGCACAGGGAATCGACATGTCGAATATCAGGCAGGATCTTCACGCCATATATTCCGCCGCTATAGCGGCGGTAAATCCCGCAGCGGCCATTCGTGCGCATGTTGACCGTATCGGCTCCGCGCTTCAATTGCATTCACGCGGCAGGGTCATAAAAAAAATTGATCTGGATGATTTCAAGAGAATCATCATTGTCGGGGCGGGCAAGGCGACCGCGGCCATGGCCCGGGCAATTGAGGATATTGTCGGCGACCGGATAGACGCCGGATGCATCTGCGTCAAGTACGGGTATACCGTGCCACTTGCGAAAATAGAGACCGTGGAGGCGTCGCACCCCGTTCCGGACGCCAACGGCGCGGGCGGCGCGCGGCGTATCATGGGCCTGCTCGCCAGCGCCGACGAGCATGATCTTGTGATATCCCTCATTTCGGGCGGCGGTTCGGCGCTCCTGCCGCTGCCGCCGGACGGCATCACGCTCGATGAGAAACGGGAGACCACATCGCTCCTCCTTAAAAGCGGGGCCGGAATCCACGAAGTGAACGCGGTACGAAAACACCTGTCCCTGATAAAGGGCGGTAACATGGCCCGGGCTGCGCGGCGCGCCACAATGATAAATCTCATGATATCGGACGTGGTGGGAGACACCATTGATGTCATTGCCTCCGGACCATGTGTGCCCGACAATTCAACGTTTTGTGACGCGCTCCAGGTTCTTGAGCGGTACGGGCTCGCGGCCGCAGTCCCGGCATCGGTGCTGGAGCGCATCACGGCAGGCGCACGCGGCGAGGTGGAGGAGAATCCCGGGACCGGCAGCCCGGTTTTCCTGAACGTGACGAACCTGATCATAGCATCGAACATTATCGCCCTGGAAGCGGCAAAAGATGAGGCGGCGAGGCTTGGGTACCACAGCATCATTCTATCTTCTCTCATTGAGGGAGATACCGGGGACGCCGCCTTCTGGCATTCGCGAATAGCGCGGGAGATAGCGGCTTCATCGAATCCGGTACCGGCCCCCGCATGCATTTTGAGCGGCGGTGAAACCACGGTTATCGTTACCGGGGATGGACTCGGGGGAAGAAACATGGAGTTTTCCCTTCACGCGGCCCTGTTTATCGACGGACATGAGAACATAACTGTGGCGAGCATCGGGACCGATGGAACGGACGGGCCGACGGACGCCGCTGGAGCGGTCGTTGATGGATTGACGGTGCGGCGGTCGCAGGAAGGGGGTAAGGATATTCATGACTATATCAGGCGAAATGATTCATATCATTTTCACGAGAATCTGGGCAATCTGATCGTCACCGGCCCGACGAATACCAATGTCATGGACATCAGGATCATGCTTGTCGTATGATATAAATTTTTCTGAAACGTCATGAATTTCAAATAAATAAATTAAGTTATACGTAAATTAATTCGATATATAAAAAAAATGGTTGATAATTTATATTTTGTTATTTAAATTACCACTACCGTTTGGTATACGGCAGATATGATCTGTTCATCGAAGGAAGAACAATATAGTTTTTTATGAGGAGTAATAATATGATAATGAGAAAGCACGTTAATGTTATGTCGCTTATTCTGGTAAGCGTTTTCGCATTTTCTTTTGTATTCGCCCAGGAGAAAGCCGCCACGAAAGATGAAGGCATACAGAGAATGCCCGACGGTTCATACAGAAGCAAGGATCACGACGAGTCCACCAGGCCGGAAGACGACTATCTCGCCAAATTCCATGCGATTGATGTCGTCAACAGATTGATGAAGAGAAACATTGATGACATATATCTCCTCAAGGTCATTACAATGAATAATTCCGGAAAGGCCGACTGGAACACCAAGTATCAGGCAGCTTACAACGGCTATAAAGACGGCATGGGGCAGTTCTATAAGAGGAATATAATCTATGCCCGCGACAAACTGGAAAAGAACCAGGCTGACATTCGGGAATTTTTCAAGATAGTTATCGAGGAATACAAAAATCAGTGCGAAGAACTTTTAAATGAATGCGCCGGAAAGGTCCTCTTGTTGCATCTGGATGTCAGCTCACGGATTGACCCGGACAGAGCCGATCAGCTGTTTACAAATCATCTGAGATTGAGAGTGGCCTACGGACAGCTTGATGACGCGTATTTGGCAACGCGCGAAAAATATTACAGCGGCGCCATATACCACCTGCGGGTGTGCCGCGCGTATGGCATATCCATACTCGAGGAGCTGGCGAAAGATGAAAATGAAAAGAAAAGCATTCATGATAAGTACAAGATTATCAAAGCCGATAACCTCAACAGGGTATTCGCCGAAAAGGGAGCCGCAACAACCAAATAGATTTTTCATCACACGCTTTTGTAAAAAAAAGGGGATATACTCCCCTTTTTTTGTTTATTATATTACCTCACTGTGATAGTTTTGACGCGTCTTTTCATCATGCTGGATGCACATTACAACAAAGTATCATGATTGCACATGAAGGCGGTTAATAAGAAAATAAAAAATTACAATTATCATGTCGTCGAGTTCTATTTTTTTGTGTTGGACATGTTTTCAAACCGCCGGGTGGTACTATCACTTTTTGTTGTTGTTCTTTTTTTTATGCCGTCGGTAACAAACAGAAATGAATTCCCAACGTACCGGGTCGTCCTCGATCCCGGGCACGGAGGAGTCGCACTGCATCCCATGTCGGTGCACGGCGACCGGTATGAAACAATTTTCCGGAGGTATCTTGATTATTATAAGGAAGGCGCGGCCCGCGGGGCTCTGCGCGAGCCGGTCATTGTATATTCCATTGCCAGGAAAGTTGAAAAAATACTGAAGCTCCTAACGCCGGGAAGAAATAATACAAAGTTTTATCAAATGCTGGAGAGGTATGCGGACGGCGCGCCGCGGAAAATCTACCTCATCACCTCTCTGAGCAGGGACAGATCGATTTCAGAAAATGAAGCGGATATCATGGATGATCCGAACGCCAACTACAGAATGTTCGACTACCCGGATCTGGACGGCCGCATCCGGCCGGGGCGAATATCGAGGATTAACGAGGGGAAACCCCACCTGGTCGTGTCGCTCCACCTGGCTGATGCGGGACCGCAGGATTTTGAAGGGATGAGCCCGGTCATAACGCCGCCGTATCGGTTTCTTCATGAAGGTTTGCGGTATCTGCAAATGAAGCAGAAGGAGAAGAAGTTTTATACCAGCAGTCCCTATCGCGACTGGTTCGTGGAGGAGACCACACGGTCTGATTTTAGCTGGTTTCTCAATGACGTATCCCTTTATTTTACCGGTTATCCGCTGATGAAGAATAAACAGACGGACCGGAGAAACTTCAAGGGATACCGGTATAACATGGTGACCTGGTCCTACGCTGACAGTCCCGGATGGGAACACGCAGCGCGTTACCACATTCCCTCGTCGCGATACGCATCGTCCGTGAAGGACTTCGTGCCGGACGGGAGATTCTGGGATCGGGAGCGGTCGATGTATGAAGGGTTCAGACGGGACGGCGGGGAGGAAGGTTTCGGCGGCGACAATGCCTACGCATCGTATGAAATTATACGGTACGTATGTAATTCCCTGAATTTGCACGGGAACGACTACCGGACGCAGAAACCGGGCAAGAGCTATATATCGGTCTGGATCATGCCGCTCCACGTCAATGCGATAAACGCCTTTATAGAACTGGGGTATCTGAACAGGAGCAGGGACCGGTACCTCCTCACCAAGAAACAGGATGAAATCGCGGAGGGAATCGCCGTGGGGATTTTTTCCCTCCTGGCCGGTCTTGAGGTGAAGGATAAGAAATTCAGATATATGCCGAGGGGAAAAGCCATTGATTTCAGAAAGTACGGGATTTCGGAAGATGAAAACTATTTTAACACGGTTACCGGGGATTAGCCTTGTCGTCCTGGCCCTAACGCTGATTTCAGCCGCGCCCGATGATTTTAACGCCAGATTCATATATGCGGCTGGATCGGTGAAAAATTCGGTAGTGAGCATTTCCATATACGAAAAAAAGGACGGTGAAACAAATTACAGCAAGGTCGCTTACGGATCCGGGACCATCATCGAAGACGGCTACATCGTCACGAATTACCATGTGGTCATGAAAGGGGAATATTATCAGGTTCTCTTTAACGACGGCAATAATCTTGAGCTCGAGCGGTTCAAGAACGGCAGATACTTCCTCGCCGATCCGAAAACAGACATCGCACTGTTAAAAATCAGAAATGCCCAACGTTTTCCCCTGCGCCCGGTCGCTTTTGAAAATTCAAACCGACTGTCGGAGGGAGAATGGGTGCTTGCCATCGGGAATCCATACGGCCTGCGGCAGACCATCACCAGCGGCATCGTTTCATCAAAGGGGAGGGATAATATCGGCTTCGCTGATATTGAGGATTTTATACAGACCGACGCGTCCATCAATCCCGGCAATTCCGGCGGCCCCCTCATAAACCTGAACGGAAGGCTGGTGGGCATTAATACCGCCATACGGTCCGAATCGGGAGGATTTCAGGGGATCAGCTTCGCCATACCGTCAAACCTGGTGAAGCAGGTTTACCGCGAGCTCATCCTGCATGGGAGGGTTCGCCGGGGGTGGATCGGATTTCTAGTGAAGGAGAAGCGGGCAGAGAGCGGAAAAGATGGCGGTTATTTGGCGATTATTTCGGTAATAAAAAATTCGCCGGCCGAATCGGCTGGCCTCAGGGCGGGAGATGTTATACGTGAGGTTGACGGTGAGAAGATAACTACCCTGGGAAGCCTCATCAGGGCTGTGGGTAATAAACCGGTAGGCTCCAGGATTGATATTTCTGTTTCACGGGACAGGCGGATCGAGAATGCCCGCCTGACGTTACGGGAGAGGAGGGTTTACAAAAAAATACGGAAAGGGATGAACCTGCTCTTCATGCACTACGGCATTGAAATTGATGAAAACTCGGAAACCGGCGGCGTGGTCATTTCATATGTGTCGCCGAAGAGTATACTATATAACTTGAAAAAGGGCGACGTTATTTTGTCAGTAAACGGGAGGGAGGTATCTTCCCTTGATGCTTTTATGCGGATTTTTGACCGCCACGGCCGCCGGCTTGCCCGGATGACGGTGAACCGTGACTCCCGGGTCCTGAATATCGATCTCGGGGAATAAGAGAAGAAAGAGAGGCATCCTGAATATGATACACAAATTGGCGCTCATGACAGTGTTGGCGCTGATCCCGATTATGGCCGCGCCGGAGGAGAGTGAAAGCGGCAGGATTCCGATGGACAATAAGTTCTTTTCGGAGTTTTACCGGACGCCGCCGGTACTCAGGGACGGCCTGCTGGAGAACATGCTCAACTCCATCGTGCTGGGAAGGGGGTTGATAAAATCCATCGATAAGACACAGCGGTTTAAAAAAAAGTACCGCATCGTGCTGGTCGACCTTGATGCTGAGCGGATGAACGTCAGAATCGTCTACTATATTTATATCGACAGTAAGAATTCAATATCAATGTTGAAGGAAAATGAAAACCTGGAATTTTCCGGTCAGCTGGTTGCGTATACTCCAGCGAATACGAAACGGGATTATTACATTCTGGATATTTTATTTGAAGGGGGCGCCATACTGGTTCAATGACAGTGTCCGGGGCTGTCTAAAAACTTCCCCCCAACCCCCCCCAAGGGGGGGCTTTTCAATAAAAATTAGTGCGAAAAAGTCCCCCTCTGGGGGATATAGGGGGCTTTTGGGACAAGCCCCATGTCAGATAATGGGGAATAGGACAGGTTGCATGTATGCGCGCTGAAAAGAGCATCAGCATCCTCGCGGCCGCAGCATTTCTGCTGATATCCGCCCTCCCGTGCGCCGCAGCCATCGGTATCCAGAAACATGAAGACGCGGTCATTCAGAGCGCATCGAACGGAGATTATCCGCGCCTGTTTGAAACGCTGGAGAAAATGATCCTGGAGCATCCGGTTCATCCTGTTTCAGTCCTCTATTATCCCCTTTTATTTCAGATGGCAGACCTGTATGGCGCAGTGGCAGTTGAGAAAACCGCAGAAAAAATCAAGGCGTCCATCATCGCTAACCGGAGCGAAAACTCCGCTTTGTGCCTCCTGCACCTCAATGCTGAACTGGAGCGGCTTCTCTACCGCTATAAGAGCGAGCGGGGGAAGAAAATAACCGATGAGCTGAGGCCCGTCAGGAAATGGACGCTGATCGGGCCCTATGAGCGGTATGGTGCCGGTGATCGCGATTTTGTGTTTAAGCCGGAGATCATGTCAGACAGCGGCGCCGTTTCTCCGCAGAAACGGATATATATCGCGGATTATGACGGGTGGCTTGATCCCGGGAAATACCTGTATCCTGATCGCGGGATCGTCTATGCCAGGGTATCATTCCGCGTCCAGGATGCGGTGAAGATACGAATATATTCCCGATCCGCCTACACGGCGTTCATCAACGGAAAGGAGGCGACCCGCAACACTGCGGATGATTTTCGGAAAATCCGCGTCATACGGGTCCGCAATGTCCGCGGCATCACCGTTTTATTGAAACTGTTCGGGACCCCCTTTGAGCGGGTACGCCTGGTGATCACCGATGAGCGTGATGCCGTGGTTGAGCCGGATACGGAGTACGAAGCCGCGTTCACCGACAGCGGTGAGGTGTCGGAAGAGCTGGATTTCCCCGGCCCATATTTTTTGGATACGGCCGGCGGCGTGCCGGGGGATATCGCGCATCTGGGCGAATACTTTGATAATCTGGAGA
>Ga0154692_123_pt7 | contig 53265 bp, 46 predicted proteins | sample Rifle2008BG13ft_FD_116121 | JGI IMG/M metagenome (GOLD analysis project Ga0154692, IMG submission 116121) | Spirochaetes bacterium RBG_13_51_14
TCTGGTAACTCTTGTGCACCACCTTGACCTGCATGTCCACCGTCTCATCGAACGTGGTGTACTTTATTTCCTTCATGACGGCGACGGCTTCGTCAATATTGTACAGCTTGTTCCGGTCAATCCTGGCGCGCGCTACAGCTATCTTCTTACCTTTATGCATGTCCCCAATACCTCGAATCCATTTCTACGGCAGCAGTTACTGCTCCTCGACATCGACTCCCATTGATCTGGCCGTTCCCGCAATGATTTTAACCGCGGCGTCCAGGTCATTGGCGTTTATATCGGGCGTTTTAATTGAAGCGATCTCTTCCAGCTGGGACCGGGTAATGGCGCCGACCTTCTGTTTGTTCGGCTCGGGCGAACCCTTTTCAATCTTCAGCGCTTTTTTGATCAGTACCGACGCCGGCGGCGTTTTGATGATAAACGTATAGGAACGGTCATTGTATACCGTGATAACAACCGGAAGAATGGTTCCCATCTGGTCTTTCGTCTTCTCGTTGAAGGATTTACAGAAATCCATAATATTCAGTCCGTGCTGGCCCAGCGCTGGGCCGACGGGAGGAGCGGGATTCGCCTGCCCGCCCGGGATCTGAAGTTTTATCCCAGTCACTACTGTTTTAATTTTCTTAGCCATAGTATTCCTCTATTCAGAGTGCATCCCAAAATCCACATCCGCCATTATATTTTGCCAACCTGCAAAAAGTCAAGCTCCACAGGCGTACCGCGGCCGAAAATCTCCACTTTCACCCGGAGCCTGCCCTTTTCAGGATTTACCTCTTCCACAACGCCGCTGAAGTTGTTAAAGGGTCCGTCTATGACTTTCACGTGTTCGCCCACGGAAAAATCCACGACGGTCGATATCTTTTCTTTGGTTTTCTGTTCGCCCATTTGATCAAAAAGCGAGTTTACCTCCTCGCGGGAAAGCGGTTTCGGTTTATTCGACCCGTAAGCACCGACAAAATTGGTGACGCCCGAGACGCCCTTCACCAGACCCCACGTTTCGTCGTCGAATTCCATTTCCACGAGAACATAGCCGGGAAAAAATTTTTTTGACCTGATTCTCTTTTTCCCGTCCTTAACCTCGGGTACTTCCACGGTGGGTATCTTTACCTGGAATATCTTTCCCTGTAACAGTCGCTTTTCGACTTCCTTTTCCAGAGCGAGCTTCACCTTGTTCTCGTGCCCCGAATATGTATGAACGACATACCACTCTTTTGTCATATTCTACTTCATAACCAAATTGATCACATACATTAGGCCAGAATCAACCATCCACAAAAAGAGCGAAACAATCAGAACCGTCACCACGACAACGATTGTATAACTCGTCACCTCATCTCTCGTGGGCCAGGTGACCTTCTTCAGCTCATCTTTCGATTCGCGTATATACGTAATACTCTTACGGACTGTCTCAAGAATTGAATTCACGTCGGTCCTATGCCTTGGTTTCCTTATGGGCCGTATGTTTATTGCAGAATTTACAGTATTTCTTTACTTCCAGCTTGCCGGTCTGGTTCTTTTTGTTCTTGGTGACTGAATAATTCCGCCGCTTGCATTCCTGGCATGCTAACAGGATTATTTCGCGCATATGTTGTTCCTCTGCTTATGACAAATTGATACAAAGAAAAATGCAGTTACCCTGCAGTCAACCAATTAATATAATTGGAAATCCCTCTTGCGGATATGGAACTGTGAGCTCATGTATTAATACACGTTATGAGCCCACGACCAGAATTGAACTGGTGACCTTTTGCTTACCATGCAAATGCTCTACCGACTGAGCTACGTGGGCAGAGGTAGGTGGAAATCATAGAAACCACCCCTTTTTTGTCAATAAAATTTTGTTATTTTATCTGCTCTACGCTTTTTGGAAATATAGTGCTTATTACTGGCCCTGAAGCACCTGCCGATTGAGCCACATCTGTCGCCGCATTAGAAGGTCTATCAAATGAAAATTTCTTTATAGTGAGTCCCAAAAGTATGCATATACAAGTTATCAAATTAAACTATTAGACTTGTTGCAAAACTCAATAATCAATGATTTTTAGGGGGCTTCCTCATAAGTCAGTTCGGATACAACATCCCCCTCCCTCGATGGGAGGGGATGGGGGAGGGATAACTGAATTTCGCAAAAAGTCTATTCATTTAAACTATTCATTTTTATTAATTAAATATGACGGTATATCTTCAGAGGATAGAGTGTCTTTCAGCCTGTTTGCTTCCATTTTAGAATCCAGCCCTTCAATTCTAACCTTGAACATATCATTATCATGTATAATGACGACCGAATTGTTCGTCAACTGCTCGATTTTCATTTTTAAATTTTCAGCGTTTCTCTTGGAATAGAAAGCCCCTGTCTGTATGGCAAAGGATCCCTTTCCAGCTGAAGATTCGCCGCTCCCGTCATCTGACACTGCTTCCAGGCCGCTTTCGCTTTCGTTCTCCCCCTCATATTGATCCAGACCGGCCCCCCTCTTGAGGATCTTGACCCCGACCTGAATTTGACCGTCTTTCAGCATGCCAAGCCTCTTGGCAGCGCTGTATGAGAGATCGATTACTCTGTTTCCGCGATAGGGACCGCGGTCATTGATTCGCACGGTTACGGTTTTACCGTTGTCGAAGTTTTTCACGCTAATGACCGTGCCAAAGGGAAGGGTTTTATGGGCGGCGGTGAGTTTGTTCATGTCAAACCGCTCTCCGGATGCCGTTTTTTTCCCATGGAACTCCCGTCCGTACCATGACGCCATACCGGTCTGATAATATTTTTCCTTTTTGTATGATGAATTCCTGTCGGCCCCATCCGCATCTTCGTTATCAACGTTCGCCTTTTTATCCGAAGATGGTGAGTCCTGTTCACCGTCGTCAAAATTGTAATTTTCTTCCTCGTAATCGGTATCTTCTCCCCGATCGATCGTCGTGGCGTTCGGGTGATCCTGTTTCCTGATAACCGTATTATCCGGTGTACAGCTAACGATAAATAATAGTACCAGCAGACCCGTTATGACAACCGGCCAGCCCGGGAATATTGATCTCATATATGCACCTCCAACCTGCAGCTCTCGATAGGTTTCTCTCTTAAATATCGGACATAATTCACAATGACTTTATAACAAAAAAATCAAACAAGCGTCCGCGAACGACGCTTCCGCGAACACATCTTCATGGAGCGGGGAATTTTCCTGATGCGACATAAAACATTCTTGACCATTTTTAAATAATTTCGTTATTAGTGGTTGGCGACAGCGCAGACAGCTCCGTGGGCATGTGCCGGGGCGCCATCAGAAAGGAAATTGCGTGAGAATCGTATCGAACAGACCAACCATTACACGAAAGGAGCTTGAAGCGGTTCTCGACTGCCTCATCAAGGACGAACTGGTGGCCGGTGAATCGGTGAAGAACTTTGAGGTCAGCATCGCGAAGATGATAGGGTTTAAATACGCCCTGGCGACCAATTCACTCACCTCCGCCTACCATCTGGCGTTTAAGGCGCTTGAAATAGGAGAAGCGGACGAGGTCATCATACCGTCGTTTTTCCCGCAAGCGCCCCTGAGCGCGCTGTCAATGGCCGGTGGGACGGCGGTCCTGGTGGACAATGAAAAAGACTCCCTTTTCCCGTCAACGGCGGAAATCATTGCGAACATATCGGAAAAAACCAGGGCCATCGTAACCGGGCATCTCTTCGGCTTCCATTTCCCGTTTCAGGGCCTGGAGGAAACCCCCGTCCCGGTTATCGAGGACATATCGCATTCAATCGGCACTGAAATCGACGATGTCCCGACAGGAAGGAACGGCGCAATCTCTGTGGCGTCCTTTGACCCTGCGGGAATAATGACGACCGGCAATGGCGGCATGGTGCTGACCAATAACTCGAAATATTACTCTATAATGAAGGATTTCCGCGGCAACGCAGAACACCATCTCCATTTCGATTACTCCATGCCCGACTTCCAGGCTGCCATGGGCATTTCTCAGCTGGCCAAGTTGCCTGATCTGCTGTCCAGGAGAAGGGAAATCGCAAAAATCTACCACGAATCTCTGAGGATTACCTCCCACAAAACACCGTATCACTATAACGACCGGTTCGCATATCAGTCATTCCCCGTCCTTTTTACCGTATCCAACGAAAAAATCGACACCTACTGGAGGAAAAGCAGGATAGCGGTGGGACGCTCGATCGGATACCCTCTTCATCACCTCATGGGACGGAACGGCGCCGACTACCCTAACTGCGAACGTTATTCCAAAAAGCTGTTTTCCGTCCCCCTGTATCCGACGCTCAGCAGAAAGGATGTCGAAAAAATTTCAAAGTACCTTGCGAACTTCATTTGAGCCGGGTGATTGCTCGATATTCGTTAAAAAATTCTGAAAAAAATTATAAAAAATATTGACGAGTTTCTGTTTTTATGTCTTATATGTCTTTAATAAAAAAAGAGAAAGATTTCGAATTGACGAAGTCGTATTTAATTAATTTGAAATTTTCTCAATTTTTTATTGATTTTTTTAGGGCATTATACTAATGATGCACAAAATTATAAAATACAAACAGAAGGAGTACATAGTATGAAAAGAATTCTTACTTTGATTTTCATCTCACTATTTGCTTTCGCTTTCAGCGCAACCTTTTTTGCATGCAAAAAAGACAAACCCGCTGACGAGCCTGCGGTAGAAGAAAAAGCTGAAGAAGCTGCACCCGCTGAAGAGAAAAAGTAAATAAGCCAAATAATTAATCAAAGAAATTAATTCAATTTGAAAAAGGATGCTGTTGAGCGTCCTTTTTTTTTATCCACGCGGCGGTATGCGACTCAGGCCCGGGATGCCAGTATTTCGCGGACCTTGCCCTTAATTTCATCGAGACTGGATGACTTCGTCACGTAGGCGTCCGCGGTCCAGGTCATGAAGTTGCTCTTATAATTTGAATAGGCGGTATAGATGATGATGGGGATTTTTTTATCCCGGGACAAAATTTTTCCCAGCGCTTCGATCCCATCCATTTCGGGCATGCGGATATCCATTATGACCAGATCGTATTTGTTGTTCTTCACCATATCCACGGCCTCTTTCCCGTTGGCGGCCTGGTCGACCTCATAGCCCTCATCCTCGAATTCCATCGCGTAGAGCTCGCGCTGGTGCTTCTCATCCTCGACAATCAATAATCGTGTCATACCGTCCTCCTGAAAAGTTAATCGTTATATCAATAATGTAAAATAATCGGACAATTTTTTCAATCAATTAATTCATCCGCAGCCGGCCCTTTTATCCATATACCGGAGCGCATCTCCCCTATCCCGGTATCGGCAAGCGGATGACAAATTCAGCTCCTCCTTCCTCGCGGTTCGACGCGCGAATCGTGCCGTCGTGATCCTTTATGATTTTTTTCACGATGGCGAGGCCCAGCCCCACCCCCGTGACCTTTTTCGAGTAAAAGGGCTCGAAAACGACGTTGGGATCCTCCTCGTCAATCCCCGACCCGGTATCGGTGATGACGATATCGATGATATCGCCGTCGCTCTCGGTCCTGATGCCGACGGCGCCGCCCGCGGGCGTGGCGTCGATGGAATTCTGAAGCAGGTTCAGCATGACCTGCTTCAACTGGTTAAAATCGGATTTGACGAGCGGGATATCGGCGCCCAGGCGTAGGTTAATTTCAAGCTTCTTCTCCTGGAAGAGGTTCTTCAGCAGCGATACCGTATCGGAAATGATGTCATTGATATTATTGAATTCCTTGATGAACTTCGCCGGCCGAGAAAAATCCATGACATTCGACAGGGTCTTTTCCAGCCGTTCGGACTCCTTGAGGATAATTTCGGCCGAGGCGTCGATTCGTTTGCTGATTTTCGATTTTTCCTTAGGAAGCTGTATGATCCGCCGCGCGTATCCGCCCATGGTCACCAGGGGATTCCGGATCTCGTGCGCCATGTGCGCGGCGATGCGTCCCACCGCGGCAAGTTTTTCCGACTCGACAATGGCCTCCTGCCGCTCGGAGAGCTTCTGCATCTCGCTCCGAACGGTATCCAGGCTCCGGTAACTCTCTATGGACATGGCCGCCTGGGACGCGAAGATGGAAAGGAGCTCGCTGCTCTCCTTGACAATCGGAGCGTTGTTGAACTTGTTATCCGCCACGATGATCCCGATGGCCTTGTTCACCACCACCAGGGGGGTGATAATGAATTCCTTGACATCCATCAGTTCCCGTATCTCGGGGCCGACCCGCGCATCGTTCCAGGCGTCGCCCACATGGATACTTTCCCTGTTGGTCAGGGACTGGATAAAAATATTGCCCGCTTTGAGCGGGAAGCTCGACGAGAGCACCCGATTCAGAAGATTTACTCCGGCCTTCATCTCAGCCGATTTGATCTCGTTGAACGTCCCCTCCGAGGAGGATGACGCGGCGGTCCATATCTCGATAGCCTCCTCGAATGAATCCGGTCCCACGGCCATCTTGCCGATGAGCGAGCCTTCAACCACGAGGAACAGCATGGCGCGGTTAAATCCGAGCCCGGTGCCCGAGGTAACGCCGGTAAGTATCGTGAAGAGGACCCGATCGATTTCATCGTTCTTCTGTATGGACTCGGATATCTGGCTCATCAGTGAAATCTGGTAGTCGCTCCGGAGTTTTTTGGTCACGTCGTCGATGATGATGATGATCTGGTTGGCGTCTTTCACCACAATGTTCGATATCTTGATATCCGCAATAATGGACACCTTGTTCAGCGTCAGGAGGTGGGTCTTCTCCAGCACCGCGGTCAGACCGGTTTCACGAACCTGGGCTATGCCCCCCTTGAGCCGGGCATTGACGAAATAAAATATCTCCTCGATTTTCTTGTTGTATATTTCATCCCGCGGATACTGGAACTTCTTGTAAAAACCCTCGTTGGCAAAGAGAACCCTGTCGTCGTCCCCCAGTACGATAAAGTACGAGCTGATGGAAAAAATAATGCTGTTGTACAGTTCGATGAAATTGTCGATCTCCTTCTTCTGCGCTGAAACAATGCTGTCCATGTGTTTCCCCGCAATCATCAGCTCTTTCAAAATCTCGTCGAGGTCATTGTCGACCTTTTTCACCTTGTATGTCTGGGAAAATTTTCCCTTCTTGAACTCGGCAACGACTTCCTTGATGGTTTTGATGCGGCGGCGGTAAAAAAACAGGCTGCTCAGAAAAAAAAGCAAGGCGCGCGCAATGATAAGCAGAAAAATCACGCCGATAAGAATATACACAATCCTGTTGTGAATAATATGATATTGGGAATACAGATAGAACAATATGACGGCCACGGCCGTGTCCGAGACGAGAAGGAAAAGAAATTCGATAATTGTTTTTATCATAATGCCCTTCACGGCGATGCATCAGTAAATAATATTTGCTAAATTTCCGCCCCTATTTCAATCTGTTTTTCGGGATTAAACAAAAAAAACGCATGAAACTGGTCATCGCAACCCACAACATCGGCAAGATCCGTGAAATACGAAATAAATTCGCCGACATCCCCGGACTCGAACTGGTCCCCCTGTCTGATTTCCCGGATGCACCGGAAGTCATTGAAAATGGAAAGACCTTCAAGGAAAATGCGCACCGAAAGGCGCGGGAAGCAGCGCGGTTCACCGGACTCCCGGCCATGGCGGACGATTCGGGTCTGGTGGTCGATGCGCTCGGCGGCCGGCCCGGTGTACGCTCGGCCCGGTATGGGCAGTTGTCCGCAGCAGACGCCGACCGGAACCGTATGATCCTTGATGAGCTGCGGGACGTGCCGGCTGACAGGCGAACCACCCGCTTCGTGTGCGTCATATCTATCCAGTTCCCCGACGGCGGGGGCTATTTTGCGGAAGGAGCCTGCGAGGGTATTATCGCAGAATCAATGAGGGGTTCCCACGGTTTCGGATACGACCCCATATTCTACCTGCCTGATGTAAAAAAAACAATGGCGGAATTGACCATGGAAGAAAAGAACCGGATCAGCCATCGGGCAAAAGCCCTCGACGCGATGAGAAAAATACTGATAAAACTGGGGAACTAGAAAGCGCGGTCACGTGACCGCGCCTGCATAAATATCGGCATGACCTATGACCATGACAAAAAGCCTATCCGACAAAATCATGACTGCCCTCCGGAGGCATTACGCCGATGTAAAACCGAATCTTCGATACGGCAGCCGGTACCAGCTTGCCGTTGCCGTCGTGCTTTCGGCACAGACCACCGACCGCCAGGTCAACGCCGTAACCGGCGATCTTTTCAGGGACTATCCCGATTTCCAAAGTCTGGCGCGGGCCCGCGCCGCCGACGTTCGAAAGATCATTCGGAGCACCGGATTTTACCGGAACAAATCGAAAAACATCATTGGGCTCTCGAAGGCGGTCATGGAACGGCATGGCGGCAGGCTCCCCGGCTCGAGGGAGGAACTGATGCTGCTGCCCGGCATCGGGAGAAAATCGGCAAACGTCATCCTGTCCATGGGATTCGGAATCCCGGCCCTCGCCGTGGACACGCACATCATTCGGATCGCCAACCGCCTCGCGTACGCCGATTCGCGGGACCCCCTCGTCGTGGAGCGGGCGCTCACCGCGTTCATCCCGGAGCGGCACTGGACAGCAATCCACCTTATCCTGATCCGGCACGGCAGAACCCTCTGCACCGCCCGCAAGCCGCTCTGCGGCCGGTGCCCGATTAATGCGTACTGCGTGAGCGCTGGTAAAATTCGTTGAACTTCACAATGACCTGCGGGCTGTTGATGGGAAGATCGAGGTCTTTCGCCGGCTCAATGCCGCATATCTTGGTGAGTGACGTGTATGCCTCCTGCGCGAGCACGGGATCGATATCGGTCACCAGCGTGAGAAGGAATGGTATCGCTGAAATGCACTTTGACTCAGCGGTAACCCGGATGATCCATATTTTAAAAAACTGGTTCCCCGATGCAAACCGCTCAGTCATGTCGCCGATGTTCTCCTCGCAGTACTGTGAGGTGTACCGCGTGTAGAATACGGAATTAAGAAGAGTTTCGCCGGACTCAATCGACTGCCGTTCAGCGTACGATATGATTTGCTGATACGACACAGTGATATTCAGGTTCTGGATATAGAACGCGATGATGTTGGCGACTTCCATTGAGCCGGACAGAATCAGGTTTTCCCATTCCGTCGGTGTGATCGTCAGGTGTCGGTGATACTCCCGTGAATAATAAATAAGGTCATAGAGCAGATAGGGATCAGATGTTTCAGTAACGATGGACTTGAAATCATTCAGGGGAAATGAATATCCCAGCCGCATGAGTATCTGTCCGGAGCGGGCCTGTGGAAACGAGGCGAAGGGTTTGAACTTGTATATCGTGACCAGGCTTCCCACAAAGGATGAATAAATGAATATGCCGATGAGGACGCCGAAGCCAATCGATTTCAATATTTTCTTTTTGTCGAAAACGAACCGGTCAGCCATGAATTCATAAATCAGAAGTATCAGGGCAAGTGTGATCTGGAAAAATTTTAACCCCGACATCGTGGCTCCGCTGGGGGAAAATAAAAACACGAGCTGATATATCAGAAAGTAGAGGGCTGCGCCGGCGACGAACAGGAGTAAGGTTATTTTCGGTCTCCGGTTGAATTTCAGTATGATGAGCAGGATGAGGGAATAAAAAACCGTATTGGAAAACCTGCCGTCCAGAAGCTCCAGGATCGGGTTCCAGGGCCAGTGCTCCTTGTCCACAAAATTGATCAGCGTGTAAATAACCGTGTTGGAATAGATGATCACAAAGGGAACGATCCGCGTTTTAATGAACAGGATCAAAACGCCGAACCGCCGGTAACCGCTCCGGTATTCATCTTTCAGCGGGTGTATCTCGAGCAGGGAGAAATTATATATAAGATAAAATGAAAATACATACAGGTACACGTTTACAATAATGGGAATGACATCCCACTTGAAATTGAGGTTAGAAATGACATTGATGATAAACAAAATTATCAGGATATAAACAAAGGTTGTGATCTTCTTGAACTGATCTGTTACAATGGATGTGACGGCCATTGATTTGTACCGGAATTACCTATTCATCACCGCTACCCGGGGCAGGCCCGAATAGTCATTTAATACAGAAACGGAATATCCCTTCCCTTTTCCAGCTTTTTTTATAAAATCCATCATGTCATCCCCAATCTCCATGATAAGCACGCCGTCGTCCGTCAGATGGCCACCAGACCCGGCGATAACACGTTCAATGGTTTCCCTCCCCTTTCTTCCGGAAAAGAGGGCGACTTCCGGCTCAAAGGATAAATCTTTCTGTAGCCATAGGGCGCACTTTTTATCCACATACGGCGGATTAACCGCGATGACTTGGAACCGCATGCCCGAAAGCGGCTTGAACAGGTCGCCCCGGTGAAACCTGATCCTGTTCCTCCCCAGGATGCGCGCGGCGTTTTTTCGCGCGGTCGCGAGCGCTTCGGATGATATGTCGGTCGCGTGCACCTCAAGGTCGCTGCGCGAATGCTTGACCGATATCGCGATGGCGCCTGAACCGGTGCCGATATCGACGACCGGAGCGTTCTGCCGCGCGTGGTAGACCGTCAGGTCCACGAGGAGCTCCGTCTCCGGACGGGGTATGAGCACATGACGGTTCACGATAAAATCGAGGGAATAGAATTCCTTCCTGCCCAGGATGTAGGCGATTGGTTCGAACTGCACCCGCCGCCGTATCAGCCGGTTGATCCGACGGAGTTCATCTGCGGTGAGTTCACGGTCATCGACGGCGTGAAGACGGAAGCGCTCGGTATCCAGAGCATGGGAAATCAGCAGTTCCGCGTCCATGACGGGACTCGGTATGCTGCCCTCCCTGAGCTGCGCACCGACAGTTCGAATAATCTGGGAAATGCGCACGGATCTGCCTCGCCGCTACATGGTGATTTTTTTCAGCACTTCTTTAATTTCATGCTTTTTAAGGGGTTCGACAACCGCGTCCAGATATCCCTCCATGATCTTATCCAGCGAATACAGGGTAAGCCCGATCCGGTGGTCCGTGACCCGCGACTGAGGGAAATTATAGGTGCGGATGCGTTCGCTCCGGTCTCCGGATCCGACCTGGGACTTCCGCAGGGCGGCCTCGCGCTCCATACGCTCCCGGTTGGCCTTCTCCAGCAGCCGGGCGCGCAGAACCCGGAGCGCTTTTGCCTTGTTCTTATGCTGCGACTTCTCGTCCTGGCAGGTTACCACCATCCCCGTGGGGATGTGAGTGATGCGCACCGCGGAATCGGTCGTGTTCACGGACTGGCCGCCGTGTCCGGAGGACCGGTACACGTCAATCCGCAAATCATCCGGATTGATGTCGACCTCGTCGTCTTCCGCTTCGGGAAGAACCGCCACGGTCACCGCGGAGGTATGTATCCTGCCGCCGGCCTCCGTAGCAGGAACCCGCTGGACCCGATGGCCGCCGGACTCAAACTTCAGGCGGTCATAGGCCTCGGGGCTTCTGATGGAAAAGATGATCTCCTTGTATCCGCCGATCCCGGTTGCGCTCACGCTCAGGTATTCGATTTTCCATCCCTTCATGTCGGCGTAACGGCCATACATCCGGAACAGGTCCGCCGCAAACAGGGCAGCCTCCTCGCCGCCGGTTCCCGCCCTGATCTCCATGATAACGTCCTTGCCGGAATTGGGATCTTTCGGAAGGAGCATAATCAGAAGCCTGTTCTCATGATCTTCGATCTTTCTCTCGAGCTCGGTGATCTCGTTCACAAGAAGCTCCTTCATTTCCGGATCCCTCTCATCGCCCACCAGGGTCTTCGCATCCTCAAGCTCACGCTTGAATTTTTTATATTCCTCAAAAGTGCTTACAATCGGCGCGAGCCCTGACCGCTCGCGGGTAAGGGTCTTGAAGCGGTTCTGGTCCGCGATGACGTCAGGCTTGCTCATCTCAAGCTCGAGATCCCGGAATCGTTCAGCTATTTTATTCAGTTTCTCAATCATTGGCTTCTCGCGAAAAAAACATCGGCTGCTACCGCTTGTATTGATGCTGCGCTCCCGGGAGGACTCGAACCTCCGGCACATGGTTTAGGAAACCACCGCTCTATCCTCCTGAGCTACGGGAGCATTGTTCATTAACTACCTGGGCATAGCTTTTCTTTGGTATGGCCGTGTCACTGTGTTGCGGGTGCTACTGAAACATATTCTTGCGTCTCGAAGCGACAAGCCGCTGGAATTCCCTGATCTTCTTGACCGCGATCCTATCGCCGAACAATTCAATCTTGTCAGTGCGGCTTAAATGTGTCAATTCTTTTTGCGCATCATCCTCGGTCAAACCGGCCCACCGTGACACGTCCTTCGCGGTCACGTTGAGGCTGATCTCGCTCTGCAGATCGAGGTGCGGGTCCTGCTCTGCCAGCATGACCAGCACGTCCATGACCTTGAGCTGGGGCTCTTCCAGGAGAAGTATCATGAGCCTGCGCTTGGCGTCGTAGATCCGCTTCGAGAATATCACCAGAAGCTTGTACGCGAGCTGCGGGTTGCCGGCCATGAGGGTATCGAAATTGTCCCGGTGAAGCTTGAGAAGCTTCACATGGTCAAGAGCGATCGCCGTCGCCGACCGGGGCTGTTCCTCCAGGATGGCCATTTCGCCGAAAACATCGCCCTCGGTCAGCACGTCGAGGTTCTTCTCCCGGTTCTGTATGAGTTTGACGATCCTGACTTTACCCGATTGTATGAAATAAAACTCGTTGCCGGGCTCCCATTCGCAGAAAATGATTTCGTTTGGGGCGTACTCGACGCCGAATTTCTCAAAAAATTTTTCATCCAAATCCATCGCACACTACCTGCCCTGCAGTTGTTTGATCTTATTCAGCGCTTCACTGTTCAATTTGTCCTTCGGCGACATGTTGAGAACTTTGTTGTAATAGGATATCGCTTTGTCCTTCTGGTTCACCGACTCGAAGATTGTGCCGATGTGGAAAATGGCGCTCTTCACATAGGGCGAATTAGAAAAATTCCGCAAAACCCGTGACAGTATCTCCAGGGCATCCTTGTGCCGCCCCAGTTCAATGAGGCACCGGCCGGCATCAAAGTGGGCCTTCTCGAACAGCTTCCTTTCATCCGGGCTGGTCCTCCGGTCCAATGAAATGATTTTCTGATACAATTTCAACGCTGTGGTGTAATTTCTTTTTGAGAAGGATGCGTCCGCCGCGTCATTCAATTCACGGGGAGAGCCGTCGTCCATTGTCCCGGTATGTGAAAAGTCATCAGGGCCGGTCGAGCCGGTGTCAGAAAGAAAATCGTCCATCTCGTTTTCAAGGGACGTGCTGGCCGTAGCCGGAGCCTCTCTTTCCTCAGGCGAGACGTCGAAATCAATCATATCGGCCGGACCGCTTGATTCGTTCGGTGACTGGTCGTCTCCGCCGCCCGATGGCCGGGCCGGCGATGCTCCGGGGCCCGCGTCGTGAGCGCCGAGATCAGCCGGCGCCGGTTCCCCGGCGTCGATCCCGCGAATCCGCTTCATGGCCAGAGCGGCGTGTTCGCCGTCGGGATAGTATTCCATGTAGCGCTTGTACGCATACTGCGCGTGCTTCAGGATCCCGGCCTTGTAATAGTACTCGCCGATTTTAAAGAGCTCCGCGTCAGGATTCACGATTTCGCCCTCGCCCAGCACCGATCGCTCCATCTTGACGATCCGCCGCAGCTGGTTGCTGAATACGCGCAGCATTTTTCGCACGACATTGGCGTTTTTCAGCACCAGCCGTTCAAAATCAGCCGGGGTCAGCACCAACACCATAGTGTTCCCCATAGTCTGCGCCGTTTCCTCGCGCGGGTACTTGCCGAGCGCCGATTTGACGCCGAAGAATTCCCCCTGACGGACCTCCTCCTTCACCTCTTCGCCGGTGTCCAGCTTGAGCGACGTGAGTACGACCTTCCCGGACTTCAGTATGTATATATACTCGCTCTTGTCGTTTTCAAAATATATGATCGACCCTGCCTTGTACGTCCTGGTTATGATTCCCGATGGCCCCCCAGCGCCGTTCGACATCATGCGACCCCCGTGTCCTATATGTCAAATTCTATCGGAAGGAAGGGGAATTCCTTTTTGAATCCCACCGCCCTGCTTATTCTCCTCAGCAGCCCGACGGGGTCGCCGATGATTATTTTGTCAGCCCCGTCCATTACGATACGCTGGTACTCCACGTCCAATTCATCAAAGACATTCGCGTAATTTGAATCACCGTAGACGGGCCTGCCGTCAATGACCACCAGCATGACGTCCCGCAGATGCGCGTGCACTATCGAGCCGGCAGGCGACCTTCCCCGGTCCCGGAACACGCACAGATCGGCGACAGCTCCCTCTTCAATCCGGCCCATATTCTTCTGCCTGAAGGCCTTCGCCGGGTTGACGGTGACCATTTTCAGGATCGCTTCATCGTACAACCGCTCGCCGTAAATCCTTTCATAAATCATCTGGTCGAACTTCATTTCGTACAACAAATTTTCACCGCCCGTCATGGGAGAATCCGTACCGATGCAGAGGTTGATTCCTTTATCGATAAATTTTTTAACGTCCATCGTCTGATTGTACATCGACATATTGGAATCGCCGCACCATACACAGGAAGCGCCGCGCTGTTTCACGAGGTTGAGGTCTTCGTCTGAAAAGGCAATGCAGTGGACGAAGACCGAATGATCCCCCAGCCCTCCGAGCTGGTTGATGACCGCAATATCCTGCTTTGTTTCATCGTCGAAACCCTCAGCGATGTGCGTCACGAAGGGAATGTCCTCCCTGACGGCCTTCCGGTACTCTTCGGTAATGCCGTCGCCCCAGGCCAGAGCGAATGAAGCCACCGAATGCGCCAGCGCGTACTTTTTCACCGCCTTGGTGGGCAGGATGTCGTAAAACGGATCACCGACAAAATGAGGGATGTGATCGGATACCAGCGTCACGCCGGATATGAGGTTGCGGTACGCGCCGAGGAGGTAGAGGTCCCGGTTCTCAATCCGCTGCCGCTCCTCATACACGGGCGAACTCTTCAGGTCGTTATCCCAGGGTAGCCAGTTGATATAGGGGCCGTTTGCCACCTTCGGGTAATAGGTCCCCAGAAGATGATCGTGCGCGTTGATGAGACCGGGTACGACGACCCCCTTCTTCGCATCTATGGTTATCGGGCCGTTGTCACCGGCGGAGGAAATTTTACTGATCTTGCCATTGCCGATAACAATAGATCCATTTTTGATAGATTTATCGGGGGTCAGGATTGTTCCGCCAGAAATCGACCACTTATTCATTAACAAGACCTTTTATTCTATAATGTTGCGGTTACTATAATTTCGACGTCAGAATATAAAATAATTAGCCTTTGATGATATTTTATTCCCTTCCGCTCAATGCTTCCGCAAAAAGCGGGATACGTCTCGCTCGCATATATTCATTTGCCGGAAACGAATCAAATATTAAAATAGTACCATAAATACGTAGCGTCAAGTAAAATACCTATCCCGATATTTTTATTGACAACGCTCCGCGGCCCTTGGAACAATACGGCATATCTAATAATGTACGGCTCCCATGCAGATAAAACTCTATCATATCGACACACTGGAATACTCGGGTTCAATTATTGTTAACAATCAGGAATGGAAATACGAGGGCGTTACTGACGAACACATGATTTCCGTCACCCGGGGGATGCCGCTGAAGGCGCTTCTGGCATGCCTCGCATCATTCGAACTGGTCTATGACCTTCTTGATGAATGAAACGACAGCGCGGCTGATGAATCGGCAGGTATGCAATCGTAAAAACCCGTCCTTCGAGCAGCCGGGCGGATCCAAAAAATGACCGTTACGAAAACACGCTATCTGAGGAATTTCAGCGCATCTCCGGCTGTTCTCTCAGGAATCTCTTCCATTGGTATATGACCGGCATCATCATAAGTAATAAAGCTGGCGGATGAAAGATCTTTCTTCCAGAGTTCAACGTGCGCGTAGGGTATCCATTCGTCTTTTTTCCCCCACATGATCAGGGTGGGAACCTTGATATTGGGAATGTCTCTGGAAAGACCAGCAGACTTAGTCTGCTCTCTCATCCCGATGAATATATCGACCCAGGCGTTCCTGTTCCCTTCCCGCATGGCGAAATCGAAATATCGCTTTTGAATTTTCGAGCTCACTTTTGACTTGTCGCCGAAGACCTGTTTCACCGCATTATAGATCATGGACCGCGGCATCATACTCCGCGCCAGGGGACGCATGCCCGGACTGCTGGCGAAATCAAGAAGCCACGGCAATTTCTGATTATAGCCCACCGAATCGATCAAGATAAGCTTTTTGACTTTCCGGGGATATTTAAGCGCGTAGTTCCAGGCGACGTACCCGCCCAAAGAATTTCCGGCGAGATAAAACCCATTCACGCCCACCCTGTTCGCGAATGCATCCAGCAACTCAACGCCGCCGTCGCAGGTATCGAGGGAGGAGCACACTCCATGAAGCAGAACCAGCACCGGGCCCCGTCCCTCGTCGCGATATCGGATTCTCATCCCTTCATAGGTAAGATATTTATCCTCGCTTGATCCATACCGCTTTTCCAGCTGGTCCAATGGTATGGTAATGGCGCCCATAGAAGTACAACCGCCGGTTACCAATACGCTGAGAAAAAAAACAGGAATCGCGAAAAACAACCAGTCATTATTAATCATATTATGTTCTTCCTCATTATGATGAGTGTGTCAAGGTCATATCACGCATAACTCATTCCAGACCGCCATGTACCCGGGTCCGTGAGCAACGGCGTCAGCTCGCAATACGGAAATACCGCTCACGTTGACACGGAGGATTGCACCGTCAATGCCTGATGATAAAAACATATTATCCAGAAGGCTATTCGTCTCGCCAGAAATTGATATTTCAGAATCTGTCTTTGCGCAGCGGCTGGAAAAAGCGAGGAACACGGATGACAATAACGGATTAATCCGAAACTGGCCCCGTTATAAATGAGGCGAATTATTCAACGATTGCTTTTTTACTCATTTTCCGATATTTCTCCGGGGTCGTTCCCATGAATTTCGGGAAAATTCGGTTGAAAGTCCTCAGGCTTTCGAACCCGACAGAAAATGCTATATTGATAATGGTGTCATCGGTTTCAGTTAACTTTTTCGCGGCGTCCCTGACGCGGAGTTCATAGATATAATCGCCCAGCTTTTGACTGGTATAGCTTTTGAACAGCTTCCCGAGGTTATCCGGATGCACGTCAATGGATGCGGCCAGTCCCTCCCGCGATAAGTCGGATGTGTAATTTTGCTCTATATACTGTTTTACTTTTATTATCTTTTCCTCTGTTTTCGTGGTTATGGTAACCGACGGGCTCTTTTTATGAGATTGCGATTCCTTCAGCTGGTCGTTCAGAAGCGCGTTTTCGATAACGAAGTTTTCCAGACTGGTATTCAGATCCTCTATCTCGTCCGTCATGCCGATGAACCTTGATACCAGGACCAGAGAAGTGCCGATAAAGAGCATCGCAGCACCGTATGGGAACAGCATGTATTTAAAAAGAAATCCCCACTGAACGTCGATGGCCAGGAATTTAACTAAATACACGAAACCGTCATGTATCGCGGTAATGACCACAGTGACGCCAAAGAAAGCGAACAGCTTTGCATAAGGCCTCTTTTTATAAAGAGCGGAAAAATTACAGGACAAATTATACACGCCGATACCGGTTGTCACTAGGATCAATAAAACACCGTGCACCCTCAGCCATGTAATATTGGTAAACACCAACGCCATAAAAACGACAGCGGCGAGGTAAAGCCAGAGCGCTTGCTCAATTAGCGTTCTTCTTAAGTCGTATATTCGGTGAAGAAATATCGGATGCATCACGTTCAACCCGGCCCACCCTATCCCCAGGATCTTGAACCGGTTCAGGTTGTTGCCGTAAATGTTCCAGTAGTTGCACAGCTCCAGGATGATGACGAGACCGAACGCGAGCTGAAGGCAGTAGAAGAGGTATTCCGGCGACGACCGGCGTCTGATAAAAAAGAAGAAAAATATGATGAAAAGGGGCATGCCGGCCGCGATGATGATGTAGTTGACCATTATGAGCAGAAAATTATCGAACGTCCTGCTGTCCTGCCAGTCCTTTATGTCAGTGAGCGCGAGAGTGCCCAGCACTTCGCAGAACAGGTAGTACCATATCCGTACGGCGATGACGTTCTTCCCGCCGGGCCGTACCAGCGACGCCGGAACCTCGTAATACCGGGGATGATTCCACATGGAGAACTCATGCGGGGGAAACGAGCCCGTGCCGCCGATTTTCACGCCGTTGAAATACGTCTCATCGGCGTTGCCGATCCTGCCCAGGATCAGGCCGATGTCCTGCTTCGGGATGACACGGTCAAGGTAAATCGTCCTCCTGATCCAGAGGATTCCCGTGATGCTTCCGGCTTTATTCTCGGCGTACCGCATCATGCTGGACGGCAGCCGGACCGTGTCCCACGATGAGTCATCATAGTCCGCCCCGGCGTAGCGTTCGTCATCGCTGACCTGTATTTTCCAGGGGCCGGCAAGAGAGGTGCGATTACCCTCAGAGGTAGCTGCATCATGCGCGCATACGCCTACGAACAGCATCATGCCCAATGTCATCAATATTACCACCAGCGCCATGCTGTATTTGAATACAGTCTGCCTGTTTAATGAATTAATTAACACTCTTATGTAACCCGAAATCTCCGAGATCTGGAAACTCATGCGATATTATTTATTTAGATGTGGCTTTTCCATATAATTATCGATCATGTTTGATGCCGGGAGGCGAAAAAAATCATTATTTTGATAGAATACTGGTCTGGCTCCAGGATTTGCTCTGACACCTGGATTTTGCTCTGACCCCGGGATGTAAATATAGGCGACATTGTTAAACTTCACCTTAATCTAATAAAATTACTCTGACCCCAATATTTTATCCAACTCCATTGTCATAAGATATGTGTTTAAATAATTATATACAAATAAATATCTATGTCTATTACACTCCGTTAATACCTCAAAAAAAATCCCGCACGTGTGGATTTTTTTTATTGACGATTGAGTAGAAAAATAATACATTAAATCTGGTTTTATTTTATAATTTTATATTTCTATTTCTACTCTTTGAATACATAGCGTTGGCTCGCGGATTTGTGCAATAATCAGGCGAATCAGCTTCCGGCATGCAAGGTAACGCGTTCGCAATATTCGGAAATATTTAATTCCTTCATGAAAAGCTGATTCTATGCAAGGGGGTCTCGCATATGATTAACAAATCCTGGCCGATAATTGTATTCGTCGTTTTCAACCTCATCGTGAGCTGCAGGGACGGACTGGAGTCGAATTCTGCTACCCCGGCGTCGCTCCTTAAAGTCAACACCACACCGCCGGCTCCTGACACAACCCCTCCAACGGTCGTTTCCTGGTCACCCACGGGCGGAGGAGTATCGCTCACGCCCACCATCAGGGTCCGCTTCAGCGAGCCAATGGATCCATTGACTATCGATTCCTCTACTTTCTTACTAACAGATGAATTATCTATGCCGATTACTGGTACGATCAGTTATATTTCTATAACCAGGACCGCGCAATTCGTGCCGGATTCTCAGCTGTCGTATTATAGCGATTATACCGCACAGGTGACCATGGGCGTCACCGACGTTGCCGGAAACACTCTGGATCAAAATTATACATGGACGTTCACCACCGTGGCTCAGGGTACTGTAGGAGCGCCATCTTTCTCACCGACACCCCCCTATACTGAAGTAGGCGCTCTGGATGTGACTCTGGACGGCGATACGGGGTCGACCATTATCTATACGATAGGTACGATCGTTACACCACCCCCGGACCCCGATCCTCTAACTCCTATCGGCACAACCTGCCCGCCGGGAACCATCATTACCCTTACCTCAAACACGACCATCAAGGCTCTGGCCTTCAGAGACGGGTGGGTAAACTCGGCAATCATGACCGGCGTGTATACCCTGAAGGCGCCCCAGCCAACCATAAGCCCGACTACATCTGTTACCTATGCTCCTGGATTGACCGTCACGATCGATGACCCCGGATACTCCATACGGTACAGGATTAATGGCGGCACGGAGATTGATACATCACCTCCTGCTTCATTCATCATCAATACAAGCTCATCGATCACGGCATATGCATATATCCCAGGTATGGATGACTCCGATATCACGACCGCAACATATGCCATCGACGGAACCGGGCCGATAGTAGTCCTCCCGACAACGCCGGCTGATGATGCCTATTCCGTGAACACGGGGTCACCAATCGTAATAACCTTCAACGAGGAGATTGATTCAGGTACGGTTTACGTCAATACGGCAAATAACTCATGCAGCGTCGGAACCATACAGGTATCATGGGACAACTTCAACAACAATACCTGCGCAAAATTCAACAACGGCGTTTCCCCAGACGTAACAAAGACCATCTTTACCATAAATCCTTCCTCAGGCGAACTTGATTTCGGCACGTTCTATAAAATAAAGGTAACCACCGGCGTGAAAGACGCATACGGCAACAGCATGGCGACAGAATACGCAATGACCAATGGATTTCTGACCGATACCATGGGCGTCCCTGACGCATCGTTCGACAGCGACGGCGTTGCGACAACAGCCCTCCTGGGCACCGATTACGGCAGGGCCATAACGGTTCAACCCAACAACAGGATAGTCGTTGCCGGCGAAACAGGTACCTATTACGGACTGGTGCGATATCTTCCTGATGGCTCCCTCGACACAGGTGAATTTCAAAGTCCGAACGGCATATTCACCGACGATTTTGGGGGAACAAGTATATGCACATCCGTCGGCATCCTGCCCGCCAATGGCACAATCGTTGTTGCAGGCCACTGGTATAACGGGACAGACTTCAACTTTGGATTGGCTGGATACAAGATGATCGATGGATATCTTGACTCGATGTTGAATAAAAAATCCTATGATCTAAGATTAACCGGCAATGACGATCAGGCCTACGCGCTTGCCGTCGATGCTATGGAAAGATTTGTGGTTGTCGGATCATCGAGCAATGGCTCCAACGACGAATTTGCCGTCACCCGTTTCATGCCGGATGGAACCTTTGATGGAAGCTTCAACGGCGGAAAAATCTTTGAACAGTTTGCTCCAGCCGTAAATAATGTGGCTCATGCGGTTGCGATAGATCCCGGTGTTAATCCTTCAGACCCGATGGATGACAGAATTATAACTGCAGGCTGGTTCGGCTTCCTTGCAAATCAAAACAGGTTTGCGATTGCCTGTTATGATAATAACGGCAATCTTGATACATCATTCAACGGAACCGGCAAAAGATCAGAAAACTTCGGCTTTGGCGGCAACGACGAAGCATATGCCGTGGCGGTACAGAGCGACCACAAGATTATTGTCGCAGGCAACACAGAAACCGCCCCGCTGTCAAGCATCTATGACTTCGCCCTGGTGAGGTATAACACAGATGGATCCATTGATACATCATTCAACGGAGGAAAAGTCACGCTCGATATCGGCGGCTACGACCGATTGACCGCCATCGCAATTCAGCGGGACGGCAAAATTGTGGTTGCCGGTTATACCGACACCGGAACGAATCCCAATAACATAGTGCTTGTCCGGTTGAACTCAGACGGAACACTTGACTCCAGCTTCGGCCCGCCTACTTTCACCGGCATAATCATCACCGATCTCACGGCCCAACCCGATATTGGCACTGCCATGGTGCTGCAGCCCAACGGAAGGATCGTGATCGCCGGCGCCACCAATAACGGCGGAGACTGGGACTATCTTGTAATGAGGTATAAATAATAGATCAACATCAATAACTATTGCATAAAAGCCAAAGCCTCTCATACATACATGTTAATGCCACCGCTGCCGGGCAAACCCCAAGACCCCCACCCGGTAGCGACGGCACTATTTTTTTCTGCGTGCACTCTGATCAATATCAGACAGTTCTCTATCAAACAATCCGCCTCACCCCCCTGTCTTTTTGATTGACACAATAGCGACGATGTAATATACTCCGTGCAAAGGAGAACGACATGGACCTCTCGAAACTCGAACGGCTCAACATCGTCCTCGTGTGCGGTCTGTACGGCTCGGGCAAGAACGAATTCGCGGCCAAGTATTTCCTGGACAAAGACCGGAGCCGCGTCAGCCGCTCCGACATCAGGAAGGCTATGTACGAGATGATCCATTTCGGCGACCGGTGGGAGGCCAACCGTTTCACCGAGGAGAATGACGCCCTGGTCAAGCACATCGAGCGGAAGGTCGTGGAACACTTCCTTCAGCTCAAAAAAAACATCCTGATCATCAACACCTTCGCAACGAAGAAGTCCCGCAAGAGCATCGTGGATATCGCGCGGCAGTTGAAAAGGACCATCGGCGCGATATATCTGCAGAGGCCGCTGGAGCAGTGCCTGGAGCGCAACAAGCAGAGCGCCGTGGTTGTGCCCCCGGAGGTGATATACAGCCTCTCCCACAGGATCGAGCTCCCGGAGAAAAGCGAGGGCTTTGACGAGGTGATGATCCTCGCCTATAAATAGCCATCCGCAAGGTCAGGAACCGGGATTATATAACCAGACCCCTCCCCTTTCTCCGTATCAGGCCTTCTTTGATTAGTTCTTCGATTATCGGATACAGCTCATCGGCAGGTACGCCGGCGCGCAGCGCGAGCCGCCTCAGGGTGACCCCGGGGCCGGCCAGGACGGTCCGTAGTACGAGCCCCCTAAGCTGGCGCCGCGACCCCTCGAAGGGCGCCTGCTTCTGATGGTGGGCGCTCTTCCTCGACGGGTTGGGATGCCGCTTCTTGAGCATGGCGCCGTAGTCCATGAGCGCCGAGTACCAGAGACGGGGCTCCTCGCCGTCGAGCGACGCCTCGACCAGGGGGAGGATATCCCTGTCGCTGACTTTTTTCCGGTCAGGGAAGAAGAAATGAATGAACACGGATCGGATATTCGTCTCGATGAACGCCACCGGCCTGTTGAAGGCGAAGGCGCAGATGGAGGCGGCCGTCGCACTGCCGATGCCGGGGAGAAGAGCGAGCTCCTCCGGCGTGTCCGGTATGCTGCCGCCGTGCTCTGACACCACGCGTTTCGTCAGCTCGTGCAGATAGCGGGCGCGGCGGTTGTATCCCATGCCCTGCCACACCCCGAGCACCCGGTAGAGTGGGGCCTCGGCCAGGGCCTCCACCGTTGGAAAGGCGCTCACAAACTCCGGATATTTTTGCGCAACGCGGCCCGTCTGCGTCTGCTGGAGCATTACCTCGGAAACCAGGATATGGTAGGGGTCGGCAGTGCGTCGCCAGGGAAAATCGCGTTTGAATTCGCGGTAATGGCCGTATATTATGGAACGGAATCTTCTCACGGCAGCGGTACCGGTCCGGTTCCGTTTCCCGGCAACGTAGCGGCCGCGGAAATCGCGGACGACCGCGTCGTCGCGGTCGGTTCCGGAGTCGCGGGACTGCTTCACAGCCGGACCCCGGCCCGTATCAGCGCCGACCTGGAAAAGAGCGTAAAGGTGCTCTCAATGTCGCGCTTGCCGGTGATCACATCGTGGATCATGTCCACGGCGCGCTCCACGATAAGGTCGGCGTATGCCCTGCCCAGTACCTTCGAGCTCTTCCGGGGGAACCCCGCATGAACCGGCACGGGCCCGTCCGGCAGCACGAACATGTTTATCATTTCTCCCATGAAGTAATAAAAGAGCCGCGTCTTTTCAGGGTCTTTTCGATAGGAGGGGAATACCAGCACCAGCCGCGCCAGCTGGTTAAAGAAAGAACGGACGGCCCGGTTTACCAGCCGGTTTGACGTTCCAAAGGTATTATCGGGCAATTTGCCATAGTCCTTTTTTATAAGCTCGGGCATAAACAGCAGGCCCAGGGACGTCTCCAGGGCGCCGGCGTGGACATCGGAGGGAAGGAGCGTGTCTATAATTTCAGGCGCGACGATGCCGCGCAGCCGCTCCTTGAGATCCTCGGTGATATCCCCCAGCATGACGTACAGGATGACGTCGCCGGTGGGCGTGAACATCTGCACGTCACGGTGCCTTCTCATCACCGCACGGCAGGCCAGTTCGAGAGCTGCGTCATGGCGCGGCCCGCCATGCGCGCTCAGGAGCGCGATATGCCTGAATCCGTGCCGCGCCAGGGAACAGCCGTAATCGGTCATGAGTCCCTTCAGAATCCTCGGGCGGATTTCAATCGACCCGGGCAGGGGGAGCGTATCGGAACCGACGGGGAGCGTCGGGGAGATAACCGCGTCCCAGCCGGGAAGCCTCGTGCGGATCGATTTGGCTGCCCGTTTGAGCAGGGACTCCACGGTGAAATAATCGGTCTTGAGGGGCATATGGGTTCCATGGACCTCCACCGGGCTCACGCCCTGAAGGATGAGGGTGCGGTCGCGGTCCAGGGCGTTAAACTCGGGATAGGTCATATCGGACATGTTGTATATGTTTCCTGCCATTGATATGTCTCCTATTAATATTTATGGCCTCGCTGTACTTTGTCCCGTATTTTTCATATCGAGAGCAGATTGAAGCCGAATCGGGCATACCGATAGACAGTTATCGGTCGTTCTATAACCCCCGAACAAACTGACAGGCTGAAATCAAATAATTACCGATAACTATCGGAAAAACGGCTTTTTGCCAATCCCCGGCGCTGGAATGACTCTTCCTTGCCGCGCCATGCCTATTGTCCGCGCATTATTCCATGGGTAATAAAAAAAACCACTATTTTTTAGATAAACAGCCTGATTATCCATGCCACGAAATAGGCGCCGGCAATGAGCAGCGCCGGCATTGAAGCGAAGAACAGGGCCACTTCAATCGGATGAATTACCGACTTATGCAGCACTTTTTTTCCAAAAAAATTGTAATGGTAGTTTTCCGGCATCTGCGCCCGGCAGTACACTCTCACGAAGATCATTATCTGGAGCGCGAGCATGATCGCCATGACCGCCCCGGATATGAACCAGACGAGCAATGAGACTCTTATTTTCTGTAATTGCTCCGGACTGCGGATTGCGATTATAATAATGATGGCTGCGGTGAAGATATTGATAACCGCGGTATTGATAAATCTCCGCAGATTTGTTTCGTCACGCGCACTGACATATTTTATGAGATAGTATAAATGAAAGAAAATCGAGATTGATAGGACTGATAAGAGGCCGATAAGCATCAACGAGCTTCCCCATTATCTCATTGTATCCCACTGAAAAATTCCCAGATTTCGTCGCAGGCGTTGATGTCGCGCGAGGTATGCCCGATGATGCCCGTGAACAGGTAGCGCACTCCTCCCGGCCAGGTGTGACCGCCGTTCTCGACCCGGTACAGGACCACCCGGGTACCGGCGCCGCACGGCCCGTATGAAAGCCTGCGCACCCTGGTCCGGTCGCGCGGGTCGCGATCCGGCAGATCCTGTGTCTCCGGACCGCCCTGACATCTGTTGAAACGGACCCAGAAGCGCACCGTATCGTCAGTGGAGAGTATGCTCCCCCTGCCCGCGCCCATGAGCGTAACTTCGCCGCCGTTATAGTGAACAATTGGGTCGGTCGTGCCATTAATAATCAGTACGTTCATCGGCCGTGACGGCGCGCAGTTTTTCTCCTGATCCACCGGGTGCGTGGCGGTGACCGCGGCGATGCCTCGTATTTTACCCGAGAGCTCGCACGCCAGCCGAAATGACATAAATCCTCCGTTGGAGATCCCGGTGACAAATACCCTGCCTTTATCAATGGGATATTCCGCTGCAAGACGGTCGATAAGGCCGGAAATAAACCCGACGTCATCGATCTTTTTCTCATGGGCATAGGAACTCGTATCGTTCCGGAAATCATTCCAGCTACGCTTCAGGCCCTCGGGATAGGCAACATAAAACCCGGCGATATCCGCCAACTCATTGAACCTGTTCTTCGTCAGGCCCGCCATTCCGCGGGGAGTTCCGCCGCCGCCGTGGAGGACAATAAGAAGCGGACAGGGGCACGAGGCGGTTTGGAGGGGGATATGGAGCAGACTGTGCCGTGACCTGCCGCCCTGATCGACGGTGATTTTCCGCGTCCCGCCCGTTCGCTGTTTGGTTCCTGCCGTGAGGCACCAGAGGAACGGCAGGAGAACCAACGGTATGATCAGAATTTTTTTCATTACGGGTCAACCTACGTCTATGCACCGCTTTCCGGTCTTCTTCTCAATGAGGCCCAAAAGCTGCTGGAACCAGATCGGCGGTTTGAACCAGATACCCAGGAATCGATGGCTTATGAACTCCAGAATAAGGCCGTCGTCTCGCTCAGTGTCCATGTAGGCGAAGTCGATGCTCAGCGGCCCCATGCCGAGCTTGCCGCGCACGTACACGGGGTATCCCGCGTTAACGAGCTTATTCGCCCACGCGTCCACGTCCTTCACGAGGAAGCCCAGGTGCTGGATCAACGGCCTGCCGCGCTGGTCCAGGCTTCGCCGGTAGAAGTCGGTGCCCTCCCCCGGCTCAAGGAGCTCAATTTCGATGCCCCGGTGATATCCGAATCCGAGCCTGCTCCTCATATGCCCGTCAACGCCCCGTTCGCTCCAGCGTTCCGCCGAACCGCCCAGGAGCAAAAAGGGCTTCATTCCCTTCCGCTCAAGCTTTTCCGCGGCCGTCTCCACATTGTCCACCACAACACCGAGCTGGTAGACCGGCGCATCAATGCCGAGCTTTTTCCGCAATTTCAGGGCGAGCCCCTGGACCCGTGAATCAAAATCATTATCTGACAGTATTTCAGCAAGCAGCATAACTCGCCTCTCGGCACAGTAATGTTTAAGATCGATAAAACGCGAAATCCTCAGCCTGATCTTTGTTCAGGTGCGCATTGTCGCTATAGTATGGGGAATGATACGTCCCGTCAAATAAAAAAGGTCCGCGGCTTGAGCCACGGGCCTTTCACCATATATGTCAACCGGCTTTCCGCTCGTCATCCACAACCTCATATTCCGCGTCGTATACCGTATCTCCGGAACCTTTTCCCGGTGCGGATGAAGATCGGTTGTCCTGCCAGGCTTCTGCGCTGCCGGTCCACGCTTCCGGTTTACCGGCATTCTGATGTTCTGCGGCGCCCTGGTTGAGCCTGCTGCCGAACTCGCTTGCCGCCTGCTCCAACCTGGATCGTGCCGACTGTATCACGCTGACATCTCTTCCTTCCATGGCCTGCTTCAACTGCGCGATCTCGGACTCCATCCTGCTTCTCTCATCAGGAGAAACTGTATCGGCATGCTCCTTCATGAGCTTCTCGAGGGAGTAAATGACCGAGTCCGCCTCGTTACGCGCCTCGATGAGCTCGCGTTCCTTCCGGTCTTCCTCCGAGTGGCTTTCGGCGTCCCGTACCATCTGCGAGATCTCCTGCTCGCTCAGTCCGCTGGAAGATTCTATTCGTATTTTCTGCTCCGTACCGGTACCCAGATCCTTGGCCGACACATGCACGATGCCGTTGGCGTCGATGTCGAACGCAACCTCCACCTTGGGAATGCCGCGCGGCGCCGGCGCAATTCCCATGAGCTCAAACCTGCCCAGGGTCCGATTATGCGTGGCCAGCTCCCGCTCTCCCTGCAGCACATGCACGGACACCGCGGGTTGGTTATCCTCGGCCGTAGTGAAGATCTGGCTCTTCCGCGTCGGTATGGTGGTATTCCGCTCGATAAGCCGTGTCATCACGCCGCCAAGGGTCTCGATGCCCAGCGACAGCGGCGTGACGTCAAGCAGGAGCACATCGCGGACATCGCCCGCCAGGACCCCGCCCTGAATGGCGGCACCGACCGCAACAACCTCGTCCGGATTAACGCTCCGGTTCGGCTCCCGCCCAAAAATCTTCTTCACCAGTTCCTGAACCGCCGGAATGCGCGTTGAGCCGCCTACCAGGATGACTTCATCGACATCCCCAGCGGTAAGACCCGCGTCCTCAAGCGCCTGCACGCAGGGGCCCTTGGTCGACTCGATCAGATCTTCGATGAGCTGATCAAGTTTCGCCCGGGTCAAGGTGACGAGCAGGTGTCTCGGCCCGTTCTGGTCAGCGGTCAGAAACGGAGCATTCACTTCGGTCTGCGACTTGCTCGACAGTTCGATCTTCGCCTTTTCAGCCGCCTCTTTGAGCCGCTGGAGCGCCATCTTGTCATGAGAGACATCGATGCCGGTCTGATTCTTGAACTCCTGTATCAGCCACTGTATGACCCTCGCATCGAAGTCATCACCCCCCAGGTGCGTATTCCCGTTGGTTGACTTCACCTCAAACACGCCATCGCCCAGCTCAAGTATCGATATATCGAACGTACCGCCGCCCAAATCGTACACGGCCACCTTTTCGTTCTTTTTACCCTTCTTGTCCAGGCCGTACGCCAGCGCCGCGGCAGTGGGTTCGTTGATGATGCGCTCAACTTCGAGACCGGCAATGCGGCCTGCATCCTTGGTTGCCTGCCGCTGCTGATCGTTAAAATAGGCGGGCACGGTAATGACAGCCCGGGTCACCTTCTCTCCAAGGTAATCCTCCGCGGTCTGCTTCATCTTCTGAAGTATCCGGGCTGATATCTCCTGGGGCGTAAATTCCCCGGAAGCGACACGCACCGTGACGCCGTTCCCGTTGTCGATCACCTGGTAGGGAACAATCTTGATTTCATCTTTCACTTCATGGAACCGCCTTCCCATGAACCGCTTTATGGAGCGGATGGTATTGGCCGGGTTGGTTATGATCTGGTTCTTGGCCACCTGTCCCACGAGCCGCTCGCCCTTATCGGTAAAGGCGACAATCGAGGGCGTCGTTCGCTGTCCTTCTGAATTCTGTATGACCACCGGATCTCCCCCGGACATGACGGCCACGCAGGAGTTGGTTGTTCCCAAATCTATTCCTATAATTTTGCTCATAATTTTCCTCCTTAATTCTGCTTAGTGAAAGAGAAGGCCCGGCTTGTAACTCAAACTCGCACCGGGCCTCTTCCTAATGCTTTTTATCCCGTGTATATACTTTAATGTTTCCATCGCTTGAAGCGGTGGGTGCACACCTTTTAGTTAACGGTGATATCAATCTTCCTTGGTTTGGCTGATTCCGCTTTGGGGAGTTCAATCTCCAACACACCGTTTTTATAGTTTGCTTTAACCTCATCAGCTTTGATGCTGTCCGGCAGTGCGATAGTACGGCTGAAGGAACCAAATCTGCGCTCGCAGTAATAGTATTCCTCGTTGTTATCGCCTTCAGTTTTTTCTTCTCTTTTCTCTCCCGCTATAGTAAGCAAGTTTTCTTTTAGAAATACAGTAAGGTCTTTATCATTCAGACCCGGAATTTCAGCCTTCACATAAACAGCTTTATCATCTTCATGTACGTCAACTCTCGGATTTAGTTCATCGCCAAAAACGTCAACCGGCATCATCCTGAAAAAATCATCAAAAACTCTGGTGAAAGTTAAATCACCATTATTTAATTTAGTTAAACCCCATTTCATAATAAACCTCCTAAACATCTTGTTAGCACTCATATTTAATGAGTGCTAACAATTTCTATAATAAATATACAAAGATTGTGGGCAATCGTCAAGGGTAGATAAAAAAAATTATTTTTTATACCCTGGTATTGCTGATTCTCTATGCATCTTGCGGGTTATTTTATAAAACGATAAGGAATGTTTTACTCTGACCCCTTTTATGCATTACTCTGACACCCCCGCTTGCAGCGGTTTGTGATGTCTCATTATGGCCGCTCCCCAACGGATATGAATAAATTCACCTTCACCTTGTCAACACCGTACACCACGTGGTGAACGGATCATCGAAAAACGGGTTACGCGGCAGTTTCACCGTTTACTCGGTACTAATGTATACCACGCGATGCTTATTAATTTCGAAGATTTTCCGGAAGGTGTCCTGCACCTTTACCGCGTCGGACACCTTATCTCCCCTCAGGGGGGATTCACCCGACGCACCAAAGAGAGTGCCGCCACCGCCCGAGCAGAACAACAATGATAACACAATAACGACTGATACCGTTGGAACAGCCAAAGCTAATGATAATAGCTTTTTCCCCTTCATTCAGGACCTCCACTGTAATCAATTATAAATTCACACACTACTCCCCGTAATGGACTAATGCGACAGGTAGGCATGTTTTATCGCCCGCTATACTGTTTTTTGGTTATTATACCGATTAAAAAGTTACATAAACCCGGATGATAGAAATATCGAGAAGCCTCATGCGCTGTTCATGGCGTCTCACCACCGCAGTTATCGGAGGCGGGACAATAAGATAGAATTTTCAAACCAGCCTAATAATTTCTTGCAATTTCTATATGTTAGCCGGTAGAGTACATTCAAATGGTGAAGGATTACCGCCGAAGACAGCAGTCAATTATGCGGAGTGTTAATAGAATAATCCAATCATTAATATCCGCATACAACAGGGGACGCCCATGATCGGACGACAATCGGACTACAATATCAGTATCGGATTTTCGACAACACGGCTCTTCATATCTCGGATCATTCGTTGGGCGACCCGATCGTCTTGCAGCCACGCGTTTATCGCCTTTGATGATGCGGCCCTGAAGATGCGGATGGTGATGCAGGCCGAAGCGTGGGGATATGAGCTTCGTCCCTGGAAGCGTTGGATACGACACAACACCCTGGTGGCTGAATTCCGTCCCGTTGGTCCCCGACTCGACGAGGCGCTGCGCGAAACCGCCACGCGTCTCGGCACGAAGTTCGATTACTGGAGCGCCTTCATCATCGGCATTAAAAGCCTATTCCAATCCTGGTCAAGGAACCGTTACTCGCTCAATCTCAACCAGAGTCCCTGGAAGCTCACCTGCTCCGAGGCGGTCGTGAGATTTTTAATGCACGGCGGCTATACTGCCGTAAAAAGACTCGACCCTGAGACCACCAGCCCGGGATCGCTCCTGCGCGCGGTGCTGGCGAGCAAGAAGGAGTTTGAAGCGCTCTTCCTCAAGCTGACATACCTCCGGTTCGACCGGTCTCTCACGATAGAGCCGAAGATATATAAAAAATCAGTGTTTTTATTCAATAAAAAGCGCGACTCGCTGAGATAACCCTTCTCATCATCTGTTCTTACATCTCACCGCCGGATCCGGTCCTATTCGCTTTCCGGAATTCCTTATAACTCCAGCTCGATTGACGCCGATCCACACCAGCCGGCTTTTCGCAATTTATAAAAACACCGCATACTGAAAAACGTATTTGAGTTGATAAAAAACGAAAGATGAGTTAGATATGGATACGATGAAAAATACAGGATGTATCTCGGGGGCTGTTTCATGAGCGCGGTAGACTACATGAAGGTCATAAAGGTGCTGTCAAAAACACTGAAGATGGAAAAGTACGATGTTCATTTCCCCGAAGAGTCAACCAATAAACTTATTGTCACCATGACCGGCGAAGAAAAGGAACAGAAAACATTTAAATTAACCGTCCAGGGTCATGCAATCGAGCTTGCTTTCAATAAGCACTATTTTTCCGACAGAGATTTTAACCGGTGGTGCGCATCCTTCGAATATGAACTTGAGCAGGCTTTTGTAAAGAATATCAACGTTCATGTCAATATCGATGTCTTGAATTATACTGTAAAGATTATGTTTTGACAGTACTCATGAGAATGTCATCCCGCATCATGAAGGAGTCACCCATGTCATTATATCTTGTCCAGCACGGTAAATCCCATTCAAAAGAAGCCGATCCCGAGCGCGGGCTTACCGATGAAGGCCGGGCCGAAGTGGAGCGTATCGCTTCAGTGGCCAATGACTACCGGGTTATGGTGAGCATCATTTTTCACAGCGGAAAGAAACGCGCCCTGCAGACGGCTCGCATTTTCGCGGAAAAGCTCGGTCCCGGCATCAGCGTTGAGGAGCATCCTGGCACGGATCCCAATGACGATGTTGTTCATTTTGCCGAGCGTCTCGACGCGACCGGAAACCGGATGTATGTGGGACATCTCCCGTTCATGGAGAAACTTGTTTCCCATTTAATAACCGGCTCTGTTGAAAAACCGGTGTTTAAATTCCAGAACGGCGGCATTGTATGCCTGGATATATATCCCGGCACAGTCCGCTGGGTGATAAAATGGGCGCTGATGCCGCATATTAATTAGCGGCTTGCTGAAAAACAGCAAACCGCCAAACGATACGTGGAAGTATCGCGGTTTTTCAGTTAACTGTTAGAAGAAGATCCCGCGCAGGATCGATGCATTGCACAGTCTGCAATAAGGAATCGGAAAGGCACCGGGATCTCACCGGCATGGAAGACCAGAAATTCATGGGGTCATACATGCCGCAGGTGCTCTCGCGCTAGCCGTACCAACCGCGATCAGATTACCATTCTTCTACCTTTTTCTGCTCCTTTTCAGCCGCCCCGCTTGATACGTAATCCCGCAGGTCCTCCATGTTTTTTTCAAGCTGTTTCCTTATCTTGTTTATTTCAAATTTGAACTCGGCCCGGCTGGCCGTGAGCTGCCGCTCATCATAATACACGACAAAATTATCAAATGTGACACGGTAGCGGTTATCCTTAATCTCGATCGTGATGGTGTAGCTGAATTCCCGGTCCACCAAGAAGTCGAAATACTCGGAATATTTCCCGACACCCTTTCCGATGATTTTTCCCTTCTCCTTGTCCTTCACGACGATGGCGTCATTGACCGTAACGAATTTCTTCGCGCACCAATCCAGCGTCCTGTCGAATATCTCGTCTTTCGAGAGCTTGACGCTGAATACCTGCCTGATCATGCGCTCCTGGTCCTGCACCTTGACCAGCCTTCCGCATCCGTAAAGAGCTATCACGCCGATACAAATCAGATGAATATATTTCATAATCAATCCGCCTTTTTAAATGGGGTTGTCTGTATTTACAATAGGCATTGATAAAATCAAGAAATAAATAGACATGTTGCTACCCTAAAATAATAATTAAATCTTGCCCCCGCCGCCTGCGGCGGCGGGGGCAAGTATAAATTTTTATTTCAATATGCAACAAGTCTAATAAAATGCTTCCGGAATGATGATGCATCATCATATATTAAATTATCAGTTGACGTTTTGTTATATTTGCCGTATCAATTATACTATCCAAGCAGATTTACCGGAGAAGCGAATTGTTATTCATCAGCGGTTATGACACTATTGCCGAGACACACCGGGGCACGAGGCATATTACTTACACCGGCGTTCAATCCACCACCGGTCGGCAGGTCATCATCAAATACTTCCCTTTCGATAAACTGACATCGTCCCACATCGTCCAGCTCACCTACGAATACGAACAAGCGAAGCATATCGACTCCAACAATGTTGCGCGGGTCTATATATTCGAAAAGATCCGCGACCAGAACTGGAACGGGCTCATGTTCTTCATCGAAAACCCGACCGGCATCACCCTCCGGGAGTATTCGCTCCAGAAAAAGATACAGCCGCGGGAATTTCTCGATATCGCCATACAGATTGCCCGGGGCCTGAAAGAAATCCACCAGAATGAAATCATCCACTCCGATATAAACCCCGGGTCAATAATCGTGAATCCTGAAACGCGGAATGTTAAAATACGGGATTTCGGATTCAACTCCATCACGGCCTATAAAACCGAAGATATCTACAATCCCGAAGTCATTGTGAACAACCTTCCCTACATATCACCGGAACAAACCGGCCGAATCAACAGGAGCATCGATTACCGCTCGGACTTCTATTCCCTCGGCATCACGCTGTATGAACTCCTGACCGGGGAGCCGCCCTTCCCTTCTTCGGATCCGTTGGAAATCATCCACTCCCACATGGCGCGGCTGCCCCAGCCGCCAACAGCGGTCAAGGAGGACATCCCGCAGATGATCTCAACCATCATCATGAAAATGATGGCCAAGAATCCGGAAAACAGATACCAGAGCGCCCACGGTATAATTTCCGATCTCGAAGAGTGCATGCGTCAGTTGAAAGCCACAGGCAGGATCGAGCTCTTCACGCCTGGTAAAAGCGATATTCAAGATAAGTTCATCATCCCTCAAAAGCTCTACGGCCGAACTCGTGAAATCGACGCGCTGATCTCCCTTTTCGACCAGACCCGCCAGGGCCCCATCCGGGTCTTGTTGGTGTCCGGTTATGCGGGAATAGGAAAAACCACCCTGATCCACGAACTGTACAAGCCGGTAACGCGGCACAAGGGGTATTTCGTATCGGGTAAATTCAACAGCCTTGACAGCTATATTCCCTACAGTGCGATCATGCAGGCATTCCAGGCGCTCATCAAACAGATACTTTCCGAAAACGGGGAACGCGTGAAGGCCTGGAAACAGGGTCTCATGAGCGCGGTCGGCCCTAACGGGAGAATAATTACCGATATACTGCCGGAGACGGAGTCGCTCATTGGGAGCCAACCCGAAATCCCTGAAACCGGTCCGGAAGAATCGCAGAACCGGTTTCGACTGGTGCTAAAGAATTTCATAAAACTATTCGCCGCTGAGGAACATCCGCTGGTGATGGTGCTCGAAGATCTCCAGTGGGCCGATTCGGCAAGCCTCGCTCTGCTCAAAACCATGGTAGCCGATCCTGACCTTTCCCACATTCTTTTCATCGGGTCATACCGCAGCGATGCAATCACTGATCCCCACCCCCTGACCGCCTGGCTCGCGGACATCCGGGAGCAGAACACCGAGTTGCACGACCTTCAGCTTGGGCCGCTCACGCCGTCCGCCGTGAATGAATTGATCGCCGACACCCTGAAAAGCGATACCGGGGCCTGCCGGGAGCTGGCCGAACTCATTTACCATAAAACCGGCGGAAACCCCTTCTTTCTCCGGCAGTTCCTCAAGCGACTGCATGATGATGGCATTCTGATTTACTCATCCGTTGCCGGCTGGCACTGGGACATGAACCGGATACAGAGGATGCGGGCTACGGAAAATGTCATCGTGCTGATGAGCGAGCGAATCAGCCGGATGCGCGAAGAATCACGCGAAATTCTGACAATCATCTCCATCTTGGGCGCTCGCGTAACTCCTGAAATCCTGTCAGAAATTTGCGGCAGATCGCTCGAGGAAATAATCATCAGTCTGAACGATGCGGTCCAGAATGAGCTCATCATTACGACGCCGTTCGGATACGCATTATCACATGACCGAATCCATGAATCAATCATCTCAATAACATCCGTGGATGACTTGAAGAAACTTCACTACCGGATCGGGAACACCCTCATGAAACATGCGTCACTCGAGGATCTGCCGGAAAAAGTATTCTCCATTATCGATCATTTCAACCAATGCCTGGATCTCATTTCAGACCCGGATGAAAAATGGGCAATCGTGCAAATAAACATCCTGGCGGCCATTAAAGCGAAATCGTCCACTGCTTACCTCTCTGCGGTAAAATACTTTGACCATGCCATCAGCCTTCTTCCGGACGACGTGTGGGAGGAGAATTACCCGATGGCATTCTCGATTTTCATGGAAAAGGCCGAGTGCCATTATCTTGCCGGAACAATGACGAACGATACAACCCCCCTCTATGTTTTGTTGAAACGTGCGCGTACTGTCATTGACCGGGCGAAGATATACAGCCTCCTTATCGTATTGTACAGCCACCAGAACAGGGTCGATGAAGCGATAGAGCTTGGTCTTAAAGCCATGGGAATTTTTAAACTGAAGCTCCCGAAGTCCCCGAGCGTGGCGTACATGGCAAAGGAGCTTTATTGCACCAGGATCGCGTTGAGAAAGAAGACCACCGACTATCTTTATAACTTGCCCCTTCTGGAAGACCGTGCCATTCTTCAGATGATGGACATCATGATGAAGATCACGGTCCCGGCGTATTATTCAAATAAAGAGTCAGATTTACGACTGATCATTCTACTGGCCCTAAAAATCATCAACATGACCCTGAAACACGGGAATTCGAGGTACGCCCCCTACGCGTACGCCGTCTACGGCGCAGTGGTGGGCACGCGTCTTCAGGAATACACGGACGCGTATGAATTTGGACGGCTGGGACTGGCTCTCAATGATAAGTTCCATGATAGCGAATTTAAAGCCAGGCTCCATCACATCTTCGGAGCTTTGATTGCCTGCTGGAAGAGGCCCTATCATGAATATATCGAACACTTCGCGACCGCGCTCCGTGCGGGCATGGCTTCCGGAGACTTTCTTTTCACCAGCTATGCTATAACAAACATCTTGAGCCATTCCATCAGGAAAGGGAGGGATATCAGTTCATTGATTTTGATCTACGAGACGCATCTTAACTTCATCAATCTGTCACGGTTTACCGTGGCCCAGGACGTTTTCAACATATTTTATTCAATGATCCAGAGGCTGAAGGGACTCGCTCAGGACGATCCGGGAAGCGATATCGACGAACACGATGCCTCGCCTATGATACAACGCATCCGGAAAAACAGGTACGTTCTGTGCCTTTTGCAATTGACCCGAATAATGTCCGCATACATTTTCGGAGATTATGAAAAGGCCTTGCAGATGGCATCACGCATCCATCATGAGGCCGACAATTTTCTGAACGCTTCGATACATATATCCGAATACTATCTGTATTTTTCACTTTCAATCGCGGGGTCCTATCACCGGTTAACGCCGGGAGACCGAAAGCGGTACCTCCCGGTGTTAAAGAACAGCGTGCGGAGGTTCAAGACCTGGTCGGATCATTGCCCGGAAAATTTCATTCATCTCTACCACTTGCTGCAGGCCGAGCTTCTCCGAGTCACCGGGAACGGCCTCTCCGCCCTGCGGTCCTACGGTCAGGCGATACATTTCGCCCGGAAAAACGGCTATATCAACCACGAGGCCATGATTTTCGAGCGGGCGGCCGATTTCCATATCCAACTCGGAAATGAAACTTCCGCCATGGCGCACATCAGGCAGGCGCATACCTGCTACCGTGAATGGGGGGCCGACGCAAAGGTGCGGGACATAGAGAATAAATTCGCCCCGTATCTCAATGTGACGGCAATGACAGAAGCGACCGCGGCGACGCGGCACCTGAACTATACGAGCATCGTGAACTCCCTGCAGGCCATATCGAGTGAAATCATCACCGAGGATCTGCTTAAAAAGCTCATGAAGATAGCGCTCGAGAACGCGGGAGGAGACCGGGGGTTCTTCATCACCATGGAAAATAATTCTGCGGCTATCGTTGCTGAAACGACCCTGATCGACGAGGTGAAAACCACCGTCAGAACAACCCCGCTGAGCGAAAAAAAAGACCTGCTCGTTCCCGTCATTAACTATGTGATCCACTCAAAGAAATGCCTGGTCATCAACGATGCCCGCAGGGAGGATAGCCTCCCGCTCGGACAGTACCCGCCGGAAAACCGTCCGCTTTCCGTTCTGTGTCTGCCGGTGGTACGTCACTCCGCGCTCACCGGAATCCTCTACCTGGAAAACAGGTTTGTCGCCGGTGCTTTCACCATAGACCATATTGAGATCCTCGAGCTACTGGCATCACAGGCGGCGATTTCTCTGGAAATTGCCCAGCTCTACGATAAACTTACCCAGGAAATCACCCAGCACTGGAGAGCCGAAGCGGCCCTGCGGGAAAGCGAGGATCGCTACCGGCTCGTGGTGGAATCAATGAACGAGGGGATCTGCGTGCTCGATGACAAGGGACTCATTCAGTTCGTGAATAACCGGTTCTGCGAGATGATCGGATACGAACGGGATGAAGTCATCGGACGCAACCTGGAGCATTTCCTCAACGAGACGAACATCATGATTCTCAAGCAGCAGCTTATGCGCCGGCGGCGGGGGGAACATGAGCCGTACGAGATCGAGATCATGAAAAGGGACGGCGGCACGATAGCCACCATTGTTTCACCCCGGCCGATATACGACCATGACGGCAATTTCTCCGGAAGCTTCGGGCTGTTCACCGACATAACCGAAAAAAAGAGAATGGAAGAAGATCTTCAGAAGGCCTCGAAAATTGAATCCCTGGGTGTGTTTGCCGGCGGTATCGCACACGACTTTAACAACCTGCTCACCGCCATCATAGGCAACATATCCCTGGCGCGGCTGAGCATCCCGCTGGACGACGACACTTCCGACATACTTCATGAAGCGGAAGCCGCGTCGCTCAGGGCCAAGGACCTGACACACCAGCTCCTCACCTTTTCACGGGGAGGCGCGCCGATCAAGAAGACCACATCGATAAAGCACCTGCTCCGTCAGACTATCGACTTCGCGCTGAGCGGATCGAACATCGTGTGTATCTACACCATTCAGAACGATCTCCAGAATGCCGAAATCGACGAAGGCCAGATCACCCAGGTTATTCACAACCTTATCATTAATGCCATGCAGGCGATGAAAGAAGGCGGCGTCATCGAGGTGAAAGCCGTGAACGAAGTGGTTGATGAACACTCCCGGCTTCCGCTCAAACAGGGACATTATATACGGATAGAGTTTTCCGATCACGGCATCGGCATTCCCCCGGAAAATCAGAGGTACATCTTTGACCCCTATTTCACCACCAAAGAAAACGGCAGCGGTCTCGGACTTACGGTTTCATATTCCATCATCAAGCGTCATGAAGGACACATTTCCTTCGAATCCGAACCGGGCCGCGGAACGACCTTTATCATATATCTTCCATCATCGAAAGATCAGGTTCGTGTGGAGGAAACCGAGGAACAAAAAAGCCTGCTCGCCTCGGGCAGGGTCCTCATCATGGATGATGATGAGGTGGTGCTCCGGGTCGCGGGCAATATGCTTTCACACCTGGGGATGACTGCTGATTTCGCAACCCACGGCGAGGAGGCCATCGAATTGTACCGAAAATCGATACAAGCCGGACGTCCATACGATATCATTATCATGGATCTGACGGTACCGGGTAAAATGGGCGGTAAAGAGACCATCGCCAAGCTCAAGGAGATCAACCCGGCGGTAAAAGCCATCGTATCCAGCGGCTATTCAAACGACCCGGTCATGGCGAATTATTCCAGTTATGGATTTATCGACGTGGTCGCAAAGCCGTACCGGGTTGAAGACCTCAAGGCAGTCATTAACAGGGTTTTATATTCCTTTTAGAGGCAGTCTTTACATCAGGGTGCCGGGGTCCGTGGCTGAAACATCAAAAATTATTTAACAGTGATTTCAGGTTGGCGGCAGAAATGTGTTCTTTTTTAGGAACCGTCACCTCAAGCGGACACATGACAACAATCGGCTGGCCCTTTTTGTTTTGCGTAACAACCTGATAATCAAAACCGCCGCTGTATACGCACAGAATATCATCGAGTTGTGATTTATAATGATATTCGCACTTTTTGCAATCTTCCAGTTTCATTCATCATCCTCCGGACAAAAGCTAAAGGGGCCGGGCGCGCGTGATACTTATGAGACATAATACAATAAAATAGCGAATATACAATTCTTTTTCAACTTTTTTTAGCGGTTTGCTGAAAACAGCAAACCGCTAAACGATACATGGAAATATCGTCGTTTTTTAAGGCAAAATACCTCGAAAAACATAAGATTTTAGGGTAAACATCTGAATTATTTTCTCCCTTCCCCTGATGGAAGGGGTGGGGATAGGGTGATTCCAGCAGTATTTTTGAAATATTTGAAATGGGCCATGTATGGCGCGGTGCAGAAATAAGACAGGACATCATGAAAAGCGTCTGCGACCTGAATATAATTCACGTCCGACATCATTTTAATTTACATCCGCGACGGGATTGGGCTACCACGCTATCCGACTGGCAATTTCATCCATCGGCGGTAATTGACGGGCGACTATAAGAATAGCGCTCCTCGTTTATGTTAAGATTCCATCAAGCGTGCTCATGTACGGGAAAGGAATAAATGCCTTTTTATAGAGGTAGCTTCGGCTTTTTGGCTTTGCGCTTCCCACTCATCGCTTAAAAAAAGTATGGACAAACAGCGCCGTGGCGGCTTATACGAATAATTGAAATGTATTTGCTCGACAGAAATTTTCTTGTGGATTCCATATCATGCCAACCGGGCTGATCAGAGCATCGAAAAAAAAGCTCACGCTTATACTCGCACTGCTTGCGTGCACCTTCTGGATCCAGGGATATGCCGGGAGCGAACGCGTATGGAGACCCCAAGACGTCGAGATGTTGCGAAAGCTCGTCCATGCGAAAAATTCCGGTGAGCTGAAGAAGCTGTCCGACTCGAACAGCGGCATCATAACAGAAGAATGGCTTTTCGAAGCAGGAAATCACGCCTCCTCGCTGGAAAGCAACTACACCGACGACGCCGGCCTCCGCATAACCGTGGTCCTGGAAGAAATCGCCCGCCGGAGCGGTCTTTACGGAAATGCCGCCGCCGCGCTCTACGCACGGGGAGATATCCTGCTTGATTATAAGTACCGATACCGCGATGCCGAACGGTCGTATGCCCGTGCCCTGGCGCTTTTTAAAAAAGAAGACCGCATCCTCTGGCAGGCGCGCTGTATCAACCGGCTTGGCGATATCTTCTTACGAAGGCTTGACTATAAGGGCGCCGGCGAAAAATTTCGGAATGCTCTTCTTCTCTTCCACAAGGCGGGTTCGATCTTCGGCGAGGTCAACTGCGAAAAGCGATTCGGGGACATTTCTCTCGCCCTGGCAGACTACGACAAAGCCGAGAGACAGTACCGACAGGCGCTTCCCCTGTATAAAAAACTCGGGTCATTGCTGGGCGAGGCCAACTGTGTCAAGCGGATCGGGGACATCGCGTTTTTTACCGATAAAACCAGCGTGGCCCGAGAGCGCTACGAGCGGGCATTATCGCTCTATTCAAAGGCCGGCTCGATACTCGGCCAAGCGAACTGCCTGAAAATGCTGGGCGATATCGCCTTCGCCGAAAAGAAATTCCGGGACATGGAAAAAGAGCTCAATGAAGCCCTCACCCTGTATCGAAAAATAAAATCATCGCAGGGAGAGGCCTCCTGTCTGATGCGTCTGGGCGACCTGATGCGCGCGAAGTCCGATCTGCCGCAGGCTGAGAATCTTTACCGCCGCGCCCTGGATTGTTACAGCATGGACGGCACGTTCCCTGAAAAGGCGGAATGCATCAGGCGTCTCGCCGAACTGGCATACGCAAAGCAAAACCGGCGGGAAGGCGACCGCCTCGGCGAGCAGGCGCTCCGGTCGCTGGACGAATCGGCCATCGGCAGAAAAGCCGCGGAGGCGTTGTATGGCCTGGCAGGAATCGCCTATGACAGCAGGAGCTATGGCAACGCGGAAAAGCTCTTCAGGGAGGCGGGATACCGGTACCGTGAGGCGAACTCTGACATCGGGCTGGCGAACTGCCTCTACCGGATCGGCGAGATTCACTTTTATAGAAAGAACTTCACGGCATCACGCAGCTTCGTTGAAAAAGCACGTGCTCTGTACCGGCGGGAGGGGTCCGCTCTGGGGAAAGCGAACTGTCTGCATCTGGAGGCAGATATTCTTCTCCGTACGGCTTTATATAAGGCGGCCCGCAAGCTCTATGAACAGGCACGGGGTCTCTATAGCCGGGCCGGTTCAATCCTGGGCGAGGCCAACTGCGTCTTCGGCCTCGGGGATGCCGCCTTCTTTGTGAAACACTACCGGACGGCGCGGGAATTATATCTGAATGCAAAACCGCTGTACACACGCGCCGGGTCCAGGCTGGGGGAGAAAAACTGCGATAAACGCCTGCAGGAGCTGGGTCCGTGACGACCAACGCGCATCTCCCCCTTGTATCCTATCATCTCACCTCAGGTACGTCAACCCGCGGCTTATCCGGAAAGCCTTTCGGCTTTCTGTCCGTGCCGCCAATGGACACGGACGCGTCATTCCTCGCCTCAGAGGCTCCCTTTTTTAATGAACCGGCCCTATCAACACTCCGTTTCATCGCGGTTGATTCCTTTTTGTGATCGGTTTCACTTATCCGGACTCCCTTTTCGCCGCCGGACTCAAGGCCCGAATCGCCCGATGAACACCGCACAACGCCATGAAGGCGATTATCGTTTTTTTCAGCACACGGAACGGAGAACAGGCATACCGTAATCAACGGAACCAACATTTTTTTCAAGCCAGCCGATTGAATGGCCCGGTGGGATGTATCGTGTCGATTATCCTCATTCGAAATCAAAGGTGTATCCTTATTTCTGAACATCTTTGGGTATATACTTATCCACGTCGATATTGTATTTCTCGAACAGGATGTTCCGCGCCACGTCAAACTGCAGAAGGGCGATATTATATCCCACCAGGGCCTGAAGCTCCCTTTCGCGGCTCTCGACAATCGCATCGAGCCCGTTTTTTACAACGGCCGAGTTCAGGCGTCCGAGGCCCAGATCCCTCAGCATGCCCCGGTAAAACAGCTCGGACTGCTTTCGCGCCTCCATCGCCTTCTGGTAGATCCGGAAGCTTGTCTCGATGTTGTCAGTCGCGTTCATTATATCATCCTTTACGGTCCGCTTGTATTTCTCCAGCTGGATCTCGGCCTGCCTCACCTTGAAACGCGCGTTCCGTTCCTGCGTGTAAATGTCCTTGTCCCCGATCGGGTATGACAGTTTGAGTTTGCCTTCCATCCCCGGGAACAAGAAACTGCCTATCTGACCATAGGCGCTGGTTATTCTACCATGCTCGGAATTCAACGCCGCATTGAACTCTGCGGTCAGGGACGGCAGGGACCCGTTCCGGGCGACCTTGATCATCATATTCGCGGTCTCCAGATTCAGCACGGCATTCCGGTAATCGGCGCGCTTCTGGTAGGCGGTCTTCAGCGCCTCCTCGACATTGACGGCCGGATATTTATTTGAAAAAACAGCGGTCCCTGTCACGTCCATATTTTCGTCAACATTGATGGTGGTGAGGAAGCTCCGGAGAGCTTCCCGGTATTTCTGGCGGGTCATGGTCATGTTCGCCTCTGCACCGGCGAGCATCGCATTGTACATCCTCATGGTGTAGTCATCAGCAAGGCCGTACGCCGCGTTCCGGGCGGTGATGTCCCGGACCTTTTTCGTCTCCTTTACCTGGAGATCAGCGTTCTCCAGCGACACCTTCGTGATCACCGTATTCCAGTACTCGCCGATGACCTGGACTATTACCAAGGAAAGCTGGAATATGATCGCCTCCTTTTTCATTTTTGAGGCATTTTTCAGGATCTCTTCGGTTTCCCGGTCGCTGAATCCGAACGCGTTCCTGAGAAGCTCCTGCTGAACTGATATAAACACGCTCGGCTTATGGGCCCTCGCCGGTCCAGTCATACTTGAGAAAAGACTCTGATCACGCTTGATCCTATCATACTCGTGATTCAGGCCGGCAACAACGGTTGTTCCCGATGAAAAACTTTTGTACAGTGACGCCCCGCCCTTAAAGGATGACTGGTTTTCGCCGGTAAAGCTCCTGCCACCCGGAGTAAATGAAACATAGGATCCTCCTCCCTCGGCGGAGAGCATCGGGGCGAATTTTTTCAAAAACTGGTTGTACTGCGTGTCCACCATGGCAACGTCATAGCTCACCGACATCATGTCGAAATTCTGCTTTACAGCCCATTCCATTGCCTGGCCGAGGGTTATCTTCAGCCTGCCCAGTACCAGGGCAGGCTCGTCCGCGAGCTCAATGTTGATCCGCTTCGTCTCCCTGCTCGACCATGCGTTCGCGTCGGTATTTGTATTGGCCGCCATGCCGGTATCCGCAGCGGTATTTTCCCCCTCCTTCATAATCTGCGCACCGGCGGCAGAGGCCAGACTCAATACCGCACAAATTAAAATAGCATGTTTCATGGTGTTTTTCATCTCATTCTCCTGTAGCGAGTGGTCGCATCAGTGATGTAAAATGGTATCGACTTTCAACTCCCTCCCTAACAACGCTGGATAATATCTTTTGCCGGGGCATGCTGTATTCCATTATGAGGGCATCAATGGAGCGTTTCCCCTCGGCTGATCCTTTTTGTCTTTTTGTTTCAACATTAACCTTATGTTTAAAAAATTTAACCGTATGGTTTAATTGGTAAAAAAACGTATGTTGTCAAGAAATTAATTCACGCTCAATTGAAGCGACTCATACTTAAAATGGGGAATCGGCGATACCGCGGCCCGGGACGAGATCACCGTGATAAGAGAAGTGCTCCTGGTTAGGTCCCGGCAAGCGGTGGCTCGAAACAGCCGAGCTGAATAGCCATTGGCCGGTTGAGGCGTGCGCCTCCCGGTACCTCCTCGAGTTATGACGCGAATGATATGCAATTAATGAAAAAATTGAAATGATATCGGAAGGCGGGGTTGCGCAACCGCGCCTTCTCGTGCATGACTACATCTTCTCGATAACATCCAAAAGCTTCTCGATAGGCTGAACCCCCACCATGCTGTGGCTCTCATTGATGATGATCCGGGGAACGCCGCTCACCTGGTGTTTCTGCACCAGGTGCGGAAACAGCCCGGCATCAATCATATCGGCTTTGATCCTCTTATTTTCCATAGCGAGGCGGTGCGCGGTGCTCACGGCACCGGGGCAATAGGGGCAGGTAAGAGTGACAAAGACCTGGATATGCACGTCTTTGTCTACGGCCGTGATCCGGGATGCGATGTCATCCTTGAGCGGCTCCCGGAGTCCCGATGCCTCCATGAGGCTCCCAAGAAATGAATTGATCTCATATCCGCCGGGAAGTCCGTAAAACGTGACGCCCAGGTGATTATTATCCTTGTCATTAATGACGATTGCCGGAATCTTGTCGACCCCGTACCTGTCGGCCGCGTCCTTATCCTTCTGAAAATCGTATATCGCCAGCTTGATCTTTTCAGACAGCGAAGCGATCTCCTCGACAAAGGACCGCGTATCGCCGCAGGCAAAACATTCGAATTCCTGCGTAAAAAAGGCGAGGCTCACGTCATCCTTCATGGCAGTGAGGATATCCTTGATCTGCTTTTTTACCTTTTCATCAAACAGAGCCATTAGGTATCCTCCTTATTTCGAGGTGGATCTCAGCATATCCACTGGTTCAACCGATCATCACACGACATGACCATTATTGCGTGCAACAACCCCTGGATTCCCGGGATCATTCACCTGTTCAATACATAATTACACGCCGTCAGCGCGGCCTTGGCGCCCTCGCCGCCCGCCACGATGATCTGCTTGAAGGGAACATCGGTGACGTCGCCGGCCGCGAAGATACCCGGCACGCTCGTGCGGCAGGAACAGTCCACCATGATCTCGCCCGCCTGATTGAGCTGCAGCAGCCCTTTCACGATGCCGCTGTTGGGAATCAGCCCGATCTCAACGAAAATGCCCTGGGCGGCGATCTGATCCACTACGCCCGTTTTACGGTTCTTTACCGAGACCGATTCCACGCTGTCCCGCCCGTCAATGCTCGTTACTTCGGACTCATATATTACCCGCACGTTTTTAAAAGCGCTGAGTTTATCGATAAGTATTGTATCGCCGGTGAGCTTCTCGAGGAACTGCACCATGGTCACCCCTTCTGCAACTCGCGCAAGGTCAATAGCGGCCTCGACTCCCGAGTTGCCGCCCCCCACCACGACAACGTTTTTCCCGGAGAAGAAGGGAGCGTCGCAGGTCGAGCAATAGGCGACGCCGCGCCCCCTGAACTCCTCCTCGCCGGGAACGCCCAGCTTCCGCCACGATTTGCCGGTGGCGATGATGAGCGCCTTCGCCGAAAATACCCTGCCGTCCTCGAAATGCACCTTCTTGATGTCGCCGGCATCTATGGACTGCACGGCGGTCCCCTCGTCATAATCGATGCCGAACTGGAAGACCTGCTCCTTGAACTTCTGCACCAGTTCCACGCCGTTGATGTACCGATATCCCATGTAATTTTCCACGCCCGCCGTCAGGGCCACCTGCCCGCCGATCTCCTTCACGATGAGGCCCGTGGACACGCCCTTGCGTATGCAGTACACCGCGGCGGTGAGTCCGGCGGGACCGCCGCCGAGTATCATCACATCATAGGTCTTGTCAGAAACGAGAGGATTAAAATTGAGCTCGGAATCGAACATACCGGCGCTGAGATTGAAGTCCATATCTGGGTCCCTTTTGCTGTATTGGATAATATATTAAAATTTTTTATCTTTTGTCAACACTTTCACGATACCGTCAACAGCTCGTAATCCGGATTGCCAAAACCGATCTCCCGCGCATAGTCAATCTGGAAGCGGTATGGTATGTCGTAGGCCAGCTGGGACAATTTTTTCCCGGCCCGATTCTCAACCAGATCAAGAGAGGCCGCGTCCGCCGCCACCGGGTCGGCGGATATCACAACGCCGATATCGGGCACGATGGGGTCGAAGGATGTCATGCAGTCGCAGTCCTTTGACATCCGTATCAGAAAATTGAAACATATCAACTTATCCTTCTTCCCCCGCGCTACGCCCCAGGCGTGCTCCGTCACTTTCTTCTGCAGCTGCTCGTATGTGGCGCCCCAGTTATAGGCCACGGCGTCGAATTGGCATACCGCAAGGCACTGGCCGCACCCGATGCAGACGGCGCTGTCGATGACGGCGCTTTCTTCACCCATGGTGATGGCCGATTCCGGGCACCACTGGACGCACAGGCCGCAGCGGGTGCATGCCTTGACTTTGATCTTCGGCTTGGCCGTGGAATGCTGGTTCATCTTTCCTTTTCTGCTTGAGCAGCCCATGCCCATGTTCTTCAGGGCGCATCCGAATCCGGCGGCCAGGTGTCCGGTGAAATGGGACACCATGATCAGGGCGCCGGCCTTGACGATAATAGATGCCAGCTTCACCGACTGGTAAATCTTCCCCGGCAGTGCAACTTCCACCTCTTCGTCACCGTAGAGCCCGTCTGCCATGATGATCGGCATGCCGGTGTTCTCGCGTCCGTATCCCTGCGCGTGAGCGTGGTTCAGGTGCGATACCGCATCCGCCCGGTTCCCCTTGTACAGAGTCTGGGTCTCGGTAAGAAAGGGGCTGCCCTTCTTTCCACGGACGAGCTCTCCCAGCATTTTCAGGTAGGAGGGCTGAATGTGGCCGGTCTTGCCCCCCTCGCCGAAGTGTGTCTTGATCGCCACCATATCCCTCTCGGCAATGAAGTCGAGCAGGCGATGCGATTCGATAACGTGTCTGAGCCGCGCGCATGCCGACGCATCGTCAACCGGCGTTGTTACCGGGATAAAATAGACCTTCTGTTTCATGGCCGTGCTCCTTCGATCGATTTATTCATGATGTTAAGGTTCTCTATAATCATGCTGCGCACCATCCCCACGGTTTCCTCAATCGAAAGATTCTCAAAAACCCGATGCGGTATTTCATCGAAGACCTTTACGAGAATATTCTGGACGCCGTGAAAATTGATGCTGTACTTCGGCAGCGCCTTATGTGTTCCGGTGATGACGATCGGAAGGATGGGGATCTTTTTTTTCTTCGCGATCTGAAAGGCTCCCGGCTTGAAGTCCTTCACGGTGCCGTCTGGCGAACGGGTCCCCTCCGGGAAGAAGAACACTGAGCTCCCCTCGTCGATCCGCTCCTCGCAGTCCTTCATCATCCGCTCGATGCTCTCCCTGTCCCCGCGCTTGAGCCTGATGTACCGGTTGAGCGTCATGTTCCAGCCGATAAGGGGCACCTTGAATATCTCGACTTTCGAAACCCACTTGAAATGAAAGAAGAGCCGGAACGCAACCAGGATATCCAGCTGCGACTGGTGGTTCGAGACCACCATGTAGGTGGCGTTTTTCCGGATTTTACCGCGCCCCTCGACCCGTATCCGCCAGGGCGGCATGATCCATGTGTAAAGTGAGGCCCAGAAGCAAGTGAAAAGGTGGAGAAGACGGAGCCTTTTGTCAAACGGATAGGTGACGAGCCGCACCAGGACCGCGACGAGATAGAATACGATAGATGTTATTCCCACGAAAGTGAAAAAGCCATAGGCAATAATACGATTAAACATAGACACTCTACTCCCTGAAATTTAAAAATCTTATCACCCTGCAATCAGCGTTTCCCTGTATGCCGGGAGGGCGGAAACTCCAATTATTTCTCTGATATTCTTCAATCGTAATATGAGTTTTTGTCAATGGAATTTTAGCGTATGAAATATAATATTATCCTTGATTAATAACTTGATGGACAAATACCCTGTCTGTGTTCCGGCGAGATATTGTATTCTTAAATTAATCGTTTTTCTTTATATCTTTTTGTAAAATCCCTCATCTGTATTCATATTAATTACAGATATCTGCATGTTAATTCATTCACTTGACTTAGGTCAATGCGCTCATCCGCATAGTGTGATACCATATCTTACCGTACGGGATGTTTTCTTGATTTTCATGATATTCAAACAGTTAAGGAGGCACTGATGAAGGGTTTAAAAATTGGGGCGATACTGAGTTTCGTCATATCAATTTCAGTATTGCTGGCAGGGGGTTACTTCTCTCTTGATAAAGTTCCGCCGATTCCTGACTATGTCAAGGACGGAGATACGGTATTTCTCGATGGAGCAACAATCAAGAGGGGGCAGGATGTTTATCAAAAGTACGGGCTGATGGATCACGGCAGCGTGTGGGGGCACGGAACCCTGCGTGGGCCCGATTTTTCAGCTACCACGCTCAACCTCATCGGCCGGTATATGCGCGATTTCTATGCGCGGGAAAAAAATGCCGAATACAGATCACTGAGTCAGGACGAGCGGAGCACGATCGACGCGCGGGTTATACGGGAGGTGAAGAAAAATACGTACGATGCGAACGCCAAAACGCTCGTGCTCAACCCGGCGCAGGAATACGCCTTCCGGGAGGTGATCGGATACTGGGTCACGGTATTCAAGGCAGGGGACAAGTACAGCGGATTCTTGCCCGAAACGATCAAGGACGAGAACGAGCGCAGGGACATCGGTGGTTTCTTTTTCTGGACCGCGTGGGCCGCTTCCACGCTCAGACCGGGGTCGAACAGCACCTATACCAACAACTGGCCCCATGACGCCAGCGTGGGCAACGTGCTCCCCGACAGCGCGTTTCTCTGGTCGATATTCTCCATTCTCGCCATCTTTCTCGTGCTGGGTATCATCATCTACGTGATTCACCGGTTCCAATTCTTTTACGGCGAGGCCAAGGGCGTGCAGGTGGGGGAGAAGCTGATGAACCTGCCGCTGACCGGCAGCCAGGTCAAGGCGGCCAAGTTCTTTCTCGTCGTCATACTGCTGTTTATACTGCAGCTCATGATGGGCGGCCTGCTCGCCCACTACACCGTGCATCCGGGCACGTTTTACCTCGCTATCGTGGGCAAGCTGGTGCCGTACAGCTGGGCCAAGACCTGGCACCTGCAGCTCGCCATCTTCTGGATAGCCACCTCCTGGGTGGGTACCGCCATTTATCTCGCGCCCGTCATCGGCGGCAAAGAGCCCAAGGGACAGGGATTCCTGGTAAATCTCCTGTTCGTGGCCGTGCTCCTGGTGGCCGTTGGCAGCCTCACCGGCGAAGTCCTGGGCATCAAGGACAAGCTGGGAGAAGGCTGGTTCTGGTTCGGCCACCAGGGCTGGGAATACCTCGAGCTGGGAAGGCTCTGGCAGATTCTCCTCTTTGTCGGCCTCATCGCCTGGCTGGTGATCGTATACCGGGCCCTGAAGAACCGGCTCTACGGACCCGGCAAGGACGACAGCGGCCTAGTGCTCTTTTACACGCTGAGCGCCATTCTCGTAGTCGCCTTTTTTGGATTCGGCCTCTTTTATGGAAGGGGGACGCACCTGACCATAGCTGATTACTGGCGGTGGTTCGTGGTGCATATATGGGTCGAGGGCATTTTCGAGTTCTTCGGAGTGGCCATCATATCCCTGTTCCTGGTGACGCTGGGACTCGCGGACAAAAAGTCGGCGATGCGGGTTGCCTACCTGACCGCGATCCTGGTGTTCGCCAGCGGAATCATCGGCACCGCGCATCACTACTTCTGGTACGGCGGCCCCACCTACTGGATCGCTCTCGGAAGCGTGTTCTCGTCCCTCGAGCCGATACCCCTCATCACCCTGGTCGTCAGGGCATGGATGGAATACAAGGGAATCCGCGACGCGGGGAAGGAGTTCCCCTACCGGTGGCCGCTCTTTTTCCTGGTCGCGTCAAGCTTCTGGAATTTCCTCGGCGCCGGCGTGTTCGGTTTTATGATAAACCTGCCGGCGTTCAACTACTACGAGCATGCCACGTACCTGACCTCGAACCACGGGCACACCGCTCTCTTCGGCGTGTACGGCATGCTTTCCATATCGCTGCTCCTGTTCACCTGGCGGTCCCTGGTAAAAAGCGAATTCTGGAACGAGAGGATACTGAAGCTCTCCTTCTGGGGGCTTAATGTCGGGCTCTTTCTCATGTTCTCGACAATGCTCCTGCCGGTGGGCATAGCGCAGGTCATGGCAGGATACGAGCACGGGTTCTGGTACACCCGCAGCGCTGAATTTTACAACTCGCCGCTGATCAAGATTCTGGGGCAGTGGCGGATCGTGCCGGACACCATTATCATCGTCTTCGGCGCCATTCCGCTCCTCTATTTTCTCGTGACGACCTATTTCAGGCTCAAGCCGGGCAGCATAAAGGGGGGCCAGAAGATATACCAGGACAACGAGCGCATCATGTAATGCTCGGCGGATCGGCAATCAAGGCGCGGGTATCGATGATGAGCGGTCGTGATTCGAGAATAGTGATCGAGCGGTGCAGAGGCGGAAAAGCATGTCCGAGCGTTGCAGCATCAGGCACCAGGCTTATCCGCGATCTGACAGCCTTGTCCGAACGACTGGCCGGATACAGCGGAATTTCCGGTGAGGAGGAGCGGGTACCTCACCGGAAATTCACCTTATCATTATCGCTTTGCCCTAACGGATGCTCGCAGCCTCAGATAGCCGACATCGGTATCATCAGCGCCGTGGTCGTGCGCGCGGATCCCGATGCCTGCACCGGCTGCGGCGCCTGCATCACCGCGTGCCGGGAGCGCGCAATATCGCTGGATGAGCGTTTCCTACCGGTCATCGACGGCCGCTGCCTGCAGTGCGGCGACTGTCTGCGCGCGTGCCCCTCAAACGCCCTACTCCCCGGCTCTACCGGATTCAGGATATTGCTGGGGGGGAAGCTCGGCCGTCACCCGCAGCTGGGAAAGGAGCTGCCGGGTTTATTTTCCGAAGAGGATGTTGTTGAAATTGTCTCCCGCGGCTATTCATTATTCTCCGAATATCAGCGCTGGATCCGTCTTGGCGACGTCATCAATAGGCAAGGGCTTGCATGGCTCCCAGAACGATTTCTTATCGATAAAGGACGGCAAACATGAGGATAGTCATATCGGCGCTTTCGTTCCTGCTCCTGGCCGCTCACTTTTTACGAGCCGGAGAAACGGGACTGCTTCTTCTGAGCCTGAGCTCCCCGCTGCTCCTGGCCGTAAGGAGAAAATGGGCCGTGAACGGGGCGCTCGCGCTGCTCGCGTACGCGACAGTGGTATGGATTGAGGCCGGCATAACCGTCGCGCGCTCCCGGATCGATAGCAATCTGCCATGGACGCGCCCGGCGATAATACTGGCGGCTGTTGCCGCAGGCACCCTGGTATCGGCGCTGGCCCTTATTCCTCTGAAAAAAACTGACCGTTACACGGCCGTTATTCAGCAGGAATGGCCATCAACCGCGGCATTTTTTCTGACTGCGGCGATTGTATCAACAGCGCGAATCAAGGCACCGGTTCCGGTGTTGCTGTTCGACCGGCTTATTCCCGGTTCCGGGTGGGTTGAAATACTGCTCCTGTCATCCTATGCGGCATGGCTCACGGAAATCATGATACGCGCGCGCACAACGGCGCTCATCCGGGCCAGGATCTGGGCCGCCTTCTCGCTGGTTTTTTTCATACAGCTTCTGCTGGGCCTTGCCGGCGCCGGAATCTTTTTTATGACCGGAAAACTCCACCTACCCGTGCCGGCCCTTATCATCGCCGGGCCCCTGTACCGCGGCGGCGGATTCTTCATGCCGATCCTGTTCGTATCAGCGCTGCTGCTGATAGGTCCCGCCTGGTGCAGCTATCTCTGTTATTTCGGCGCATGGGACAACAGCGCATGCAGAGTAAAAAACGCGCCGGACAGGCCGGAACCCTGGATGAAACGCTCCCGGATCGCGATACTTGTATTTATAACAATCACCGCGATCGCGATGCGGCACTATAATGTTCCGCCCCCGGCTGCCGCGGTTTCGGTCGCCGCTTTCGGTTTAATCGGCGTCGGCGTTATGATCATGATATCACGAAAACGCGGGATCATGGCGCATTGCACGGCGTGGTGTCCCGCGGGGCTGGCGGCAGATATTCTTGGTAAAATATCACCCTTCCGCATAACCATCAGCGACGCGTGCACGGAGTGCGGCGCGTGCCGCAGCGCATGCCGATACGGAGCGCTTGAGCCGGGGGACATACGAAAAAAACGCCCCGGCCTCACCTGCTCGCTCTGCGGCGACTGCCTTCCCTCTTGCGGCAAACGAGCAATCACTTACCGCTTTCTCGCGCTGGATCCGGAGACCGCGCGCGCCTTTTTTATCTCAATAGTCATATCCCTGCACGCCGCCTTTCTGGGCATAGCGCGTATGTGACATACGATCAGGGAAGTACCACCCAAGCAATCCAGCTGCTCAAATCCGTTAATCCCCGCTCAGCCCTTTCAAGGAGAGCCTGATGAGTGCCGGTATGGTCGACAGCGCCGGGATGAGCGCACCGTACACAAGCACGGCCCGGAACGTTTCTTCTGACATCGAAACGGATACCATGACGCCGGTCAGGTGAAAGTATTCGCCGGCCCAGCCGGCAACATGGCGAAGAAGCGTCACTCCTCCCCACGCGCCGATACAGCCAAGGAGCGCGTACTTGGCGAGGATCGAAGCCGTCAGAAAGATTTTTGACGCACCGATCACGCGCATGGTGCGATAGTATTCTACTCGGTTCATCGTTGCTATCATCGTGGCGAATGAAACGGCAATGACGGCGATGGTCACAATGATCGTCTGCAGGGATCTGATGATGATGCGAATAATATTCTTGAGCCTCATGATCTGCTGCGATACTCCCTTTTCAGCCTCGGCGACCAGGCCCATGTCCCTGATCTTTGGGGAAACGCGGAGCAGTGATGCATGGTCTTTCACCTTAACGTACGCGTACTGGTACTCGTTCCGGTACGATTCGATGAATTTTCTATTGTAGCCGGTCACCAGGTTCAGCGGGAGTATCAGGGCGAATGTGTCAACCTGGTCGGTGAATCCCGCAACGACGGCGTCCGATTCCACGAATCCGGGAAGGGCCCTGAGGCTCGATTTGCCCAGGAGGAGCCGGAAGCCGAAACCAACGGCCCCTCGCTCCGAGATGCG
>Ga0154692_129_pt3 | contig 47053 bp, 43 predicted proteins | sample Rifle2008BG13ft_FD_116121 | JGI IMG/M metagenome (GOLD analysis project Ga0154692, IMG submission 116121) | Spirochaetes bacterium RBG_13_51_14
AGATGCGACTGAATTCATATGGGAATTCTTTTCCCGGCACCGGCGGCTCTGAACTGAGGAGCCGGGACTCACGCCATCTATCGGCAGTTCTGTTCGAGCATTCCCTGGGCGCTAAACCACTCAAGGGTATCGCGGATTGTATCATTAATTGGCCGGGGCGTGTACCCGAGCTCGCGGGTGGCCTTCTCATGAGTGATGTACCGGTGGCTCCGTATCGTTTTCAGTGCATAGGGGGTGAATTTCGGCGTGACGTTTCGCATCTTCGAGACGGCAAGCACGCAGTATGACGGCAGGCTGCAGAGCCATACCGGCGTGGCGAACCGCGGCGTTTTTTTGCAGTATATCTCCGATATGATGCGCGCAATGTCGCAGACGTGATGCCATGTGCCGCTCGCCAGATACGCCTCGCCCGCTTTACCCTTTTTCTCCGCTGCGAGGGCGCAGTCGGCCACGTCGCGGGAATCGACCCAGTTGTATCCGCCATCTATGAGCGCCGGATAACGGCAGTGATAGATGTCGAGGAGCACCTCGCCCATGCGGGACGGCTTGAAATCGCAGGGTCCGATCACGGCGGTTGGATTGATGACGACGGTGTTGAGCCCCCGGTCCACGGCCTTCAACGCTTCCAGCTGACCCATGGCCTTCGAGCGGTCGTAGTAGAATTCGTCATCATCGAGCGCGAGTCTCCGGGTTTCGTCGATAACCTGGTCCTTGGGATGCGATGAGTAGGCGTGGATCGAGCTGAAATGAACAAGCCGCTGAACGCGGTTCCGGAGACACGCTTCAATGACGTTCTGCGTTCCCTCGATGTTTATTTTTTCAACCATGCCGCCCTCGGACCCGACAATGGAGATCTTCGCGGCCAGATGAAACACGGTCGTAACACCCCGACACAGCTTCATGAGGGAGTCCGGGTCAAGCACGTCGCCCCTGGCTGTTTCAACGTCAAGCCCCTGGATCGCCCGCAGGTCGTTGCGGACCAGGACCCGTACGGATCTTCCCTGCTCGAGAATTTTCCGCACCAGGCTTGCGCCCACGTGTCCCGTGGCGCCGGTTATTGCTATATCCATGTATCAAAACCTCGAACATTAAAAATCCGTATGTCGCCGGTACGGATGCAACGGCGCTGTATCAGAGGTATCAACTATTATTTCGATTCTGTAAAAATCAAGTGAAAAACATTTTTTTGAGAAGATACCTTGAATTGATGAAATAATCATAAAAAATTACTTGCAAATCGGGCGGGTAAAAATTGTATCATACAGAGAATCACCACAGAGGAGGAGCGGTCATCAGCGTTCTGGATGCAATAGGGAACACCCCCCTGGTCGAGATGAACCGGATATGGGACTCGAAAGAAACCGGCGTTCGGATATTGGCCAAGCTCGAGGGCGCCAACCCGGGAGGCTCGGTCAAGGACCGTCCGGCTTTCTATATGATTAAAAAGGCGATTAAATCGGGGGAGCTCACCAAGGACAAGATAATCCTTGAACCGACATCGGGGAACACCGGCATTGGCATGGCCATGATCGCCTCCGCAATGGGGTACCGGATCAAGCTCACCATGCCCGCCTGCGTGAGCGAGGAGCGGCGCTCCATACTCATCGCCATGGGGGCTGAGCTGGAGCTGACTCCCGGCTGCGACAAGACCGACGGCGCCATCACGCGGGCGCATCACATCATCGAACACTTTCATGAAACGTACTACATGCCGAACCAGTTCGGGAATCCAGTCAACTGGCTCGCGCATTACGAGACCACGGCGCCGGAAATCGTGCGCGATACCGGGGGTGAGGCCGATGTCTTCGTGGCCGGCATGGGAACCACGGGCACCCTTATGGGCTGCTCGCGATATTTCCGCGAGCATAACCCGCGCACCAGGGTGATGGGCATCGAACCGGCGCTCAATCACCGGATACAGGGGCTTAAGAACATGAACGAATCCATCGTTCCCGCCATCTACGATCCATCTCTCCTTGACGGAAAACTGGAGTGTTCCGACGACGACGCCTTTGACACCACGCGAAACCTGGCGCTCATGGAAGGCCTCTTCTGCGGCATTTCCAGCGGCGCCGCCATGTGGGGCGCAATGACGGCGGCCCGTGACCTGCCGCGCGGCTCCACCGTGGTCGTCCTCTTTCCTGACCGGGGGGACCGGTATCTTTCGACCGAAGTTTTCCGCTCGGTATGCGCAATCTGCCCCCCGTAATTCGGCCATCATCATGATACAATTGAAGGCGTCGTCCTTCGCCACAAGAGGAGGCATCCATGAAATGCGGCATCGGGAATTATGAAAACGACCGGCTCACGGAGCGGATTCTCAATGAGATCGTCGGTGAGCTCTGCAGACCCGAATCATACCAGGCGGTGTATCACCGGACCTATCACGACTTTCTTATGCCGTCGGTCGAGGCTCTCCGGGAGATCGTCGATCTGCTGAAATCGATACTCTTTCCCGGGTATTTCATCCATTCTGACGTCAAGCCCGAGACCATGAAGTACTACATCGGGTCGACGATCGACAAGGTGTACCGGAATCTGGCGGAGCAGATCAAGCGCGGTTTCTGCTTCTCCTGCGCTGAAGCTGGGGACGATGATCATGTCTGCGAGGACTGCGAGCGGAAATCGAAGGATGTGGCTCAGAAATTCCTTCACCGGCTGTCTCGGTTGCGGGCTTTTCTCACGCTCGACGCCCTGGCCGCCTACCGGGGCGACCCGGCGGCGAAGGGCGTGGGGGAGACCATATTCTGCTATCCCAGCCTGTCGGCCCTGGCCAATCATCGAATCGCCCACGAGCTCTACATTCAGGATGTTCCGCTCATTCCGAGGATCATTTCCGAGATGGCCCATTCGGACACGGGGATCGATATCCATCCCGGAGCCAAAATCGGCGAATCGTTCTTCATAGACCACGGCACCGGGACCGTCATCGGGGAAACGGCGATTATCGGGAACAACGTACGCATCTACCAGGGCGTAACCCTGGGCGCAAAGAGCTTCCCGCTCGACGCCACGGGGAATCCCATCAAGGGAATTCCCCGCCACCCGATCGTTGAGGACGACGTGATCATTTATTCCGGCGCCACGATACTGGGGAGAGTTACAATTGGCAAGGGCGCCGAGATCGGCGGCAACGTCTGGCTCACGCACGACGTCCCGCCCGGGGCTCGCATCGTGCAGGGGAAGGCGGAAGAGATCTATTTCAGCAGCGGTCTGGGGATCTAGACGTTTCTTTTCATCAGGGTCTGGGCCGCGGCGATCACCGGAGTACACACGTAATTATAGAATTTACTAAAATTCTCAATATTTAATTTGACAAAGTTTAAGAACATTAGTAAATTCTAATTAATGGCTCTTTTTATGGAGGTCACTTTGAATATAAAGGTCACTGAAACAGCACGGGATAAACTGAACAAGGTATTTTCTGAATCTGAATTAAAAAATCCAACTCTGAGACTTATATTTTCGGGATATGGTTGAGGCGGACCCCGTTTGGGGCTGGCTCTGGATGAGCTGGAAGGCAGCGGGGATCAGATTTTTGACAGCAAAGGATTGAAGATACTGGTCGATAAAAGGGTAATCGGATACCTGGATACTATTCCTGCTCTTACCGTTAATTTTTTGGAAACACAATACGGATCAGGTTTTGTCATAGAGGGAACCGGTTCGTGCTGATACGATATAGTCAGAGGATCGCAGCGTGCCTGAGGCACGCTGCGATTGATTCTAAAGCATTAGAATTTTTCCGCCAGAACCTCGAAGTATGATTTCGGGTGCAGGCATGTAGGGCAGGCGTCCGGCGCGCTATCGCCTTCATGAATATACCCGCAGTTCCTGCATTTCCACTTGGTTTTCTCTTTTTTCTTGAATACAGTCCCGTCCTGGATATTCTTTAAAAGAGCCAGGTAGCGAGCCTCATGATGAACTTCGACGTCAGCTATTCGACGCCAGGCTATGGCGATATCCTTGAAGCCTTCCTGATCGGCGATATCGGCGAATCCCGGATATAATGTGGTATGCTCCTCGTTTTCACCAGCCGCAGCTGCTTTCAGGTTTTCCGCGGTGCTCCCGATGACGCCGGCGGGATAGGAGGCGTTTATTTCGACCATGCCACCCTCGAGGAATTTGAAAAAGCGCTTTGCGTGCTCTTTCTCATTCTCGGCTGTCTCGATGAATATCGCCGCTATCTGCTCGTAACCCTCTTTCTTCGCCTGAGAGGCGAAAAAGGTATAGCGGTTCCGCGCCTGTGATTCACCGGCGAAAGACGCCAGAAGATTTTTCTCGGTTTTTGTGCCTTTTATGCTTTTCATCTGTACCTCCGTAATTTTAATTAGGCAGTGGCCGGGCCGGCGAGCCCGGCAAAGAGCAATGGGTTCAGGGCCCGGCCGCCTAGTTCGCGGTCTTTCATCAGCAGACCGTTTCCGTCGTTTCCTATCAGCTTCAGTTCGTCGAGAATCTCGAGCGCCGAAGCCTCCTCCTCAACCTGTTCCGTGACGAACCACTGGAGCATGGCGTTGGACGCATGGTCCTTTTCGGCGATCGCCAGGTTGACGAGTTCGTTGATCAGTCCCGTTACCTTTTGCTCGTGTTTGAGCACTTCCTCGAACACGTTTTCCGGCGACTTCCAGTCAGTGGCCGGGCCTTCAATCGGTTTCATGAGAACGCGCCCCCCCCGGTCAAAAAGATAGGTGTAGAACTTTCTCGCATGGCCGAACTCCTCAGCCGTCTGCACTTCCATCCAGTGAGCGAACCCCTTGAGGCCCCTGTTCTGAAAATATGCCGACATGGACAGGTAGAGGTACGCGGAATAAATTTCCGCGTTAATCTGGTTGTTGATCGCTTCTTCTATTTTCTTGTTTATCATGGGATATGGTCTCCTGAGTTATTTTTTCCAGAGTCCGTGGAGATTGCAGTATTCCCGGACCGTAGCTTTTTCATCCACGCAGCAGAATTCGGCCGCGGGCGACTGGCCCGGTTTCAGGAACTTTCGGTCCGACGTTCCGTCCGGGGCGATGACCTGTATCCACTCGATGTAGTGCTTCTCTTCCATCGGATGCGCCACTTCTCCGACCTGGGCTTTTATGCCGCTGGCGGTTTTGCTGGCGACGGGCACGTGTTTCTCTTTTGCGGCGTCGGTCGTGTTTTCTTTCATGAGGATCATGTCCTCTCCGCAGCAGACGAGCGTACCGACCCCTTCATGCATTACTTCAACTATGTTGCCGCACACCTGGCATTTGTAAATCTCCAGTCGTTTTGTCATTTTGTTACCTCCATAAATATGATATGTAATAAATGGAACAGGAATGTCTGAATGTCTGTTCCATGATTTCTTCCATGCATTACAGATTCACCTTTCCTTTAAAGATCCGGTATGCATAAACAGTATATACAAGAACCATCGGCATGCCGATCGCGGCTATGGTCAGCATCACCGTGAGCGTCAGTTCGCTGGATGAGGAATTATAGATGGACAGGTGAAGGCCGGAACCTCCCGCGGCTTTCACCAGATGGGGGAATTGGTACGATCCGGCAATGCCCCATAATCCGATGAATGAGAGTGATGTCATGAGGAATGGCACTTTATCATTGGTGCGGCCCATCCATACTCTGCCGATGACGAGGGAGATGATCACTACGGCGGCACCTATCCAGCCAAGCGGGCTTTTCAAACTGCCGGGAAGATACAATCCGGACATGATTGCTGAAATTATCAGCATGATGAGGAAAAGAATCCAGAGCCGCTTGCCCATGAGCCGGGCGCGATCATGGAGCGGCCCTTCGGTTTTCAAGGCAGCGTAGGTGCAGCCGTGCACAAGAATGGCCGATAGGCCCGTAAGGCCGACCGCGATCGGAAACGGCCGGAGCAAGGTAAAAAAGCTGCCGGTGAATTCCATGCTGTCGCTCAGGGGGATGCCCTCGACGACGTTTCCGAGCGCGACCCCGAACAGCAGTGAAGGGAGCAGGCTGCCGATCGCGAACGCCCATTTCCAGAAGGAGCGCCTCGGCTCGTCGAGCGACCAGAACTCCAGCGAAACCGCCCTGAAGATCAGGGCGAAGAGGACGAGCATCAGGGCGAGATAGAAGCCGCTGAACACGGTCGCGTACGCATGGGGAAACGCTGCGAAGAGCGCGCCCCCGGCGGTAAGGAGCCATACTTCATTGCCGTCCCATACGGGCCCGATAGCGGTAAACAAAGCCACGGTGTCGTTTTTGTCCTTCGCCATGAAGGGGAGGAGTATGCCGATTCCCAGGTCAAACCCGTCCAGTACGGAATATCCGGCCAGGAGAATGCCGATGAGGAAAAACCAGATTATCTGTAAAACTTGTAGCGTGTCCATGCTATTCTCCGATATATCCGAGAGTGACGTTATCCGGCCCCTTTTTTACAATGCTAACCAATATCTTGATAAACACCGCAAAGAGTAGAAGGTAGATGACGCTGAACATAATAATAGTAAACAGGATCTGTCCGGCCGGGACCACGACCGATGCCGCATCGATTGTTTTGAGGACCCGGTAAACGGCCCAGGGCTGCCTGCCGATCTCAGCGGACATCCACCCGAGTTCGTTTGATATAAAGGGAAGCGGCGTAGCGAGTACAAGAATCCAAAGATACCACCGCGAATCAAAGAGCCTGTTCCTGAACCTGAGAATGAGCGCGATCAGGGCCAGGAGGGCGAAGAAAGACCCGAGGCCGATCATGCCGTGGTAGGTGAGGTACGATATGAATACCGAGGGTAGTTCATCAGGCTGAAATTCGTTCAGTCCCTGTACCGTCGCATTGGGATCAAAATAAATGGCGATGCTCAGGAGTTTGGGCACGGCGATCTCGAATCGGGTTTTTTTCGCTGCCGTGTCGGGAATCCCGATGACGGACATGGGCGCTCCCGCGCGGCTCTGCCAGAGCGCTTCAAAGGCCGCCATTTTCTCCGGCTGGGTTTTGGCCACCTGCACCGAATGGGAGTGACCGGACACGAACTGAATGATCGCCGTCGCGGTGAATATCCAGAGCGCGAGCGAGAGGAGCGGCCGCGCCGCCTCGGTGTCGCGCTCTTTCAGAAGGTACCACGAGCTGACGCCCGCCGTAAAGAGCGTACCCGTTATCCATCCGCCGATGATCGTGTGAAGAAAACGCACGATTGTGGAGCCGTTGAGCGCGGCCTCGTAAAAGTTTGTGAGAACGGCCCTGCCTCCTTCGATGGTGTAACCGGCGGGCGTCTGCATCCATGAGTTGGCGATGATGATCCAGAGACCGGAAAGATGGGAGGCGAAAAACACCAGGAACACGGAGAGCAGGTAGAATCGTTTGGAGACCCTGTTCCTGCCGAATATCAGAATACCGAGGAACACCGACTCCATGAAAAAGGCGAATATCCCTTCGGCGGCAAGGGGGGCTCCGAATATATCGCCCACCATTCTCGAGTAATTCGACCAGTTCGTGCCGAAGGAGAATTCCAGCACGATTCCGGTCGCGACTCCCATCACGAAGACCAGCCCCATAATCTTGACCATAAACGTGGAAATTTTTTTATACAGCTCGCTGTCAGACGTGTAATAAATTATTTCAAGAATAAGAATCACCAGCGAGAGCCCGAGGGTCAGCGGCGGGAAAATGAAATGAAAGCCGGCTGTCAGGCCGAATTGAATTCTTGAGAGTAATACCGGATCCATGATTGTATGCTCCCTGATTTATCAGTATAAGCGGTGACGGCCGCTCGCGACTAATCCTCGTACGGTTCGAACTGGTCCTTTGCCACGCCGCACTGCGGGCAGGTCCAGTCGTCGGGAAGGTCCTTGAATGCCGTTCCCGGTTTGATGCCTGAATCCGGATCGCCCGCCGCCGGATCGTAGATATACCCGCATACTGAACAGATGTATTTCTTCATCCTTTACTCCTCCAATCGCGTTTATTTTGTGGTAGGGGTTGTCCCAAAAGTCGGAATTTCCCTCCCCTATCCCCTCCCATCGAGGGAGGGAAAGGGTACTTATTAGACAGCCCCATCGGGTTAATCGATATTGTATGACGCGCAATATTAATTTTTCTGACATTTCTTACATATACCCTTCACATAGACCTGACTTTCTTTTATTAAGTGGCCGTTGATCTTCCTGTTGGCGCCCAGCTTTTTTTCGAGCTGAAGCTGACTAAGGTCGATATCGTAGAGGGAGCCGCAGGTGAGGCACTTGAAATGGCCGTGGAAATAAACATCGGCGTCGTACCGGACTTCGTTATCCTCAATGGTAATTGAAGCGACAAGTCCCTTCTCGGCGAAGATCTTGAGGGTGTTATAAACGGTAGTCTTGGATAGCGTGGGTATATGCGCGATGATAGTGGCGTATATCATATCCGCCGTCGGATGCGTGCGGTTGTTCATCAGGCATTCGTAGATTTTCAGCCGGTGATACGAAGGGCTGATTTCGTTCTTGACGAGTATTTCCTTCAGATTGGTAAACATGATGTTATGCTCACCACCATGGGTATTGCAGCCGCGGAGCTGCGGTGTCGCGTCCGTCGCACGTTCAGGATATCTCCTTTTCCAGTTTTTCGGTTATGCGGTTCAGGGTGTCGGCGTCGGGAATATATTTGATTTTGATGCTTTCCAACATGGCATATCCGCATGACTTCAGCACTTCTTCAACCTGGCCTACGCTCTGTCCGCCCCAGCCGAATGACCCGAAGGAGAGAGCGATCCGGTTTTTAGGCGCCAGTCCCTTCAGGTACGTGAGGAAGGCGGAGACCGTGGGAAGCATGTTGTTGTTCAGGGTGGGCGAGCCGACGCAAATGTATTTCGCGTCAACAAGCTCGGTCATGATGTCGGAGATATGATTGGTCTGGAGGCTCATCAACAGCGTCCGGAACCCACGGTTTTCAAAGGCCCGGGCTATGGCGCGTGCTATTTTCCTGGTGGATTCCCACATGGTATCGTAGATCACCAGGGCCTTGTCAGACGTTTTGTTGCCGGCCCAATCGGCGTAGGCGCTCATGATGGCGCCGATATTTTTTCTCCAGATGATTCCATGGCTGGGGGCGATGGTTTCGATGTTCAGGGATGAAGCGGCCGCCAGGGCCTTCTTCACCTGCTCTCCGTAGGGAAGTACGATATTGGCGTAATATTTGCGCGCCTCCTGCATGATGATGTCCAGTAGATACTCGTCGTCGAATCGCTCTGCGCTGGCGATGTGCTGGCCGAACGCGTCATTGGAGAACAGGATACGCTCTTCCGGCAGGTAGGTCACCATGTTGTCGGGCCAGTGCACCATGGGCGTGAGTACGAAGTGGTAGGTGTATGCGCCGGTGCTGAGGGTTTCGCCGGCGCCGACCGCTTTCAGGTTCAGGCCGGATGGATAGTGCGCGGTGAGCCCTTTATGGCCGCTCGGTGATGTGAGGATGGTCGCCGTGGGGGCGATCTCTGCCAGTATCGGCAGGGATCCGGAATGGTCCATTTCCACGTGGTTTGATATTATATAATCGATTTTTGACGGATCCGCGACGGATTGTATCCGCTCGATCATCTCATCGCACAGATAGCGTTTGACGGTATCGATCAGGGTGATTTTTTTATCGATGACCAGGTAGGCGTTGTAGGTCGATCCGCGCTGGGTCAGATACCCGTGGAAGTTCCTCAGGTCCCAGTCTATGCCGCCCACCCAGTAAATGTTGTCTTTTATGGCTATCGCTTTCATGAATTCACTCCGGAGCATGATGCGGACGGCATGAGCAGAACGGTTGCTTGCCCTTCAGCACCGTTCTGCATTAACCGTACCACCGCGAACTATTTTGTCAACTAAAGTTTTGCCAAAAATAAAAAATAATTACAATAATGTAATAATAACAATAATGTAATAAATCTTAGTTATGGTTCCCCGACAGACTCAAGAAAAGCAGCAGCTATTTAATAAAAAGTGGTTGATTATAATGTTCAATGTAATATTTATGAACAGATTTAAGCAAGCGTTTTCTTTGCAAAACTGGCGTTGGCCGGCATCACGCCATTCGACAGTTTAGATATTACGGATACCGAGGCCTTTCTATGATTCAACCAGCATCCATGCGCTGCATATTGTGCGCCGCGATCGCGGCGATGATCTGCGTTTCCTGTTCGAAAGTCAAACACTACGAGTTGTCGCGGTTCGTCTCACCAGAGACCTGCGGGGGGTGCCATACCGACATCTATGAGCAATGGAAGGGATCGCTGCATGATCTCTCCCATGTGGACCCCCTGTACCGCGAAGTGGCCCTGCACGACCTGAAGGGCCTGACCGACGTGGATGAATTGGAAGAAGCCCAATTATGCGTGAAGTGCCACACACCGGTGGGGTACGTATCCGGCATGCCGGCGAAGACATCTGACCACCTGAAAAAGATTCCCGGGCTCGCGGCAAATGGGGTTCAGTGCGATTTCTGCCATTCTGCGACAGGCGCCAAGAAACCGTATAACGCGGAACTGGACCTGGACCCCGGCCATGGCGAGGAAAACCCCGGTACCAAGCGGGGACCGTTCCGCGATTCCCGTTCCGATTTCCACCAGAGCGAGTACTCGGCCTTACATACCCGTTCGGAGATCTGCGGCTCCTGCCACGACGTGCGCCATGTCGTCTTCGGCACAAAGCTGGAGACGCCGTACGAGGAATGGAAAAAGGGACCCTACGCGGAAAGAGGGATAGCGTGCCAGGACTGCCATATGCGACAGCGCCCCGGAATACCGGCCACGGGGTCGACCGAGCGGCCCGATAATCCTGGTGCTGCTGCCGCTGGCGGTCCCATTCGTAAGCACCTGTTCACCCATTACTTTGTCGGCGCGAATATTCTGATTCCTTCCCTATTCGGCAGCAGCGAGCAGGCGGCAATGGCGGAAGAGCGTCTCACAAATGCCGCTGTAGTTGCGATTGATGGATCCATCGGAAGCGGCACGCTGAAAGTCGTGGTAAAAAATACCGGCGCGGGTCACTGTATCCCCACCGGCCTTTCCCACGTACGCCAGATCTGGCTTGAGGTGAAGATCACCGGGGCAGGCGGAGCAGTGAGGTACCACAGTGGCAAGCTGAAACCAGACGGCTCTCTCGATGCGGGAACCGTGATATATACCACGGTTTTCGGCGACGGTAAGGGAAGGCCGGTGATGAATGTTGCGAAAGCGCGTGAAATTTTAAAAGACAAGCGAATTGAACCGCTGAAAAGCGCGGTTGAGACCTACCGGATTCCAGAAATCAAGGATTCAACCCTTACAGTGGAAGCGAAGCTCTGGTATAGGATCGCACCCCAGGATCTGGCGGATTCCGTGTTGGGAAAGGGTAAATTGAAGATCCCGGCGGTTTTGATGGCGACGGATAAAAAAATAATTCAACTCGACAGGTAACAGCACACGATGTACGAAAAGCGGAGAATACTATTGCTCCTTTGTTTCTTCATAACGCTTGCGGCGGCTTACGCCCGGGCTAAGGAAGGCGAGAAAGAAACACCCGTGCATGAACAACGCGGCGCTGACCTGTACATGCTCAATTACAATAAATTCATACAGTACGGATTTTACCCGTCCGCCATCGGGCAGGCAGCGCACTTCAGCGGCGGTTGGGGAGTTCTCTTCGGGCAGCGCGCGGCTCTCCTGGTTGACCACATATTCGCAATTGGAGCCGGTTATGAGGTGTCGCTCTACGCCTCGCGCGGCAGGATAGACGGCGATCGAACCGGGCCTGAGCGCTATACGAGCTATATCGCACCCCCGGCATCCAGGCCAAAATTCCTGTACGGGGGCGGGTATATCGCCTACCACATTTTTTCCGAAAAGATCGTCAATTTTTCATTGGGGGCGCTGGCCGGATGGGGCCGCCTTGGGCAGGATTACGCTGCGGGACACGGCAGCACGTTTTTCATACTCGAGCCGGAACTGTACCTGTTTGTCAACCTTCCGCGCTATGCGCGGATCGGGGTCGGCACGTCATACCGCATATCCTGGGGAGTCAACTACCGGGGCATTACCGACAGGGACTTCCGCGGTTTTTCGCTGGGACTGCAGATCCAGGCCGGGTTTCTCTGATGCAATTATTTTCCCTTCAACCCAAGAAATGGAAAAAAAGCGTGATACAATACTAAAGATACATTCAAAAATTGTGGACCGGATAGAGCTCCGTCTGAAGGAATTCGGAAAAATATGGGAACGGGGCGATGACGAAACGCTCTTCAGGGAACTGGTCTTCTGTCTGCTGACGCCGCAGTCAGGCGCGCGGAAATGCGGCCAGGCGCTGGAGAACCTCATCCGCTCGGGGCATCTCTTTCACGGTGGCTCTGAAGAGATCTGCCGCGAATTGAATATAGTCAGATTTAAAAACCATAAGACATCATACATCATTGAAGCAAGGGAAGCCTTGTATGGAGCGGGAAAATCCATCAGGGAGCATTTGAACGGATGCGGATCCGTCTGCGAAATGCGCGAATGGATCGCCGCGAACGTCAAAGGAATCGGATACAAGGAGGCAAGCCACTATCTGAGAAATATCGGCCTGGGGGATACTATCGCAATCCTCGACCGGCATATACTCGGGAATATGCATTCCCTCGGACTTATTCATGAGATTCCGAAATCAATTCCGGCCCGCCGCTACCTCGATTTGGAAAGACGATTGAGCAATTATTCGGAATCGATTCGAGTCCCGCTGAGCCATATCGACTTCGTGCTCTGGTACAAGGAGACCGGCGACATTTTCAAGTGAGCGTTATTGCGCGAGGCGGAATTTTTCGGCCAGATCGGCAAGCGTTACTACGTGTCGTCTTTCTTCTTCTATTATTTTATCTAAGAGCGAGGAGGCTTCCCGGTCGTGCAGGTATAATTCCACCATTTCGCTGTAAAACAGGATCGAGTCTTTTTCTGCGGCAAAAGCGTGCTTTATCGCGTCCATCGGCGCGGTGATGCCGGCCACTATCAGGTTAATATTCTTATCCCGGTAATCGAACAGCCTGGCGTCGCCGATCGCCTTCCAATAGGCGAGGTGTTTTCCGTCATGAATTTCGGTTCCCCCCTGATGAATGAATGACTGTAGGAGAGCCTTGTGACGAAGCTCTTCCTGGGCGAGAAAATCAAACACATCTTCGATGGCCGTGTCTTTGAAGGTACGGCCGCACTTGAGATAGAATTGATATCCGTTTTCTTCTATACCGATGGCTATCTCGATGATTTCTTTAGTCGTCAAGGACATGTCGTATTCCCGTAGAGAAAGTTTACTCTTCACGGTACCGGACGTTTGTCAAGACATAATAACCGAGGCGTCAACCGAGGCCCTGAAATTTCTTGACATGATAGTATTCCGTGGCATAGTGAAATACGGTTACAAAACCGGCGTATCGAGATGAATTTTCGTAATTTAAATAAAAAACAGCTCATTGGTCTGATCCATGATCTTGAAGGCCAATTACAGCAGCTGAAAGACAAAGGACAGCTCAGTTCCCTTCTGAACAATATACGGACTATTGTCGTCGTGATCGACCATGACGGCGGCCTCCGGTACACCACGCCCTCATTCGAATGGTTTCTGGGATACCGACAGGATGACCTTGTAAAGAAGAAATTCATGGAATTCATCCATCCCGACGACGCCGAACGCGTGGAGGCCGTGTTTCGCATGGTTCTGAACGCGGAAGGTTCGTCCCTGATTCTTCCCGAGTTCCGCTTCCAGCACAACCGCGGTGCGTGGCTCTACCTGGAAGGCGACATTACCAACCAGCTCAACGACGAGTCGATCAGGGGGCTTATTCTCAACCTCTACGACGTCACTCAGAAAAAGCTCTTCGAGGTCGATTACGCGCGGCTTCTCGGCGCCATACGAATTTCAACCGATGGCTTCCTCCTGAGCGATAACGACGGGAACATCATCTTCGTCAACGACGCGACCATGCAGCTCCTCAACGCCAGCGGTAAGAACGAGATTATCGGCAAAAACATATCATCATTCATCAGGGAGGAAGAACTCCGGGAGTTGATCATGGGCGTGCAGCTCAACATGGGCCAGATCAAGAGCGTTGAGCACCAATTCATAACGGCCGCGGGCGCGGTGATTCCCGTCGAGTCAAGTATCGCGGTCATGAGCGACAGCGACCGGGAAAAAATCGGCTACGTGTACATCACCCGGGACATCAGCGAGCGCAAAAAGGTTGAAGCGGAGATAGACCAGTACCGGTACCACCTGGAGGACCTGGTGGACGCCCGGACCGCCGAGCTGAATCAAAGCATGAGCCGGCTCCGGACCACCCTGGACGGGATCGTGCAGTCGATGGGATACGCGCTGGAATCGAGGGATCAGTACACCGCCGGCCACCAGCGGCGCGTGGCCGAGGTCGCCACCGAGATCGCGAAGGAGATGGGCCTGACCGTTGACACGATCGATGGAATTCGCATGGCGGGGCTCATCCATGACATCGGAAAAATTTACGTGCCGTCGGAGATTTTGAACAAGCACGGCAAGCTCGACGAGATTGAATTCATGCTCATCAAGAAGCATCCCCAGGTTGGATACGACATCCTGAAATCGATCGATTTTCCCTGGCCCATAGCCGAGATCGTGTACCAGCACCATGAGAAACTCGACGGTTCCGGGTATCCCCGGAGCTTGGAGGACACCGAGATTCTCCTTGAAGCCAAGATCATATGCGTTGCAGACGTCGTTGAAGCCATGACCATCGACCGGCCCTATAAAAACGGCCTCGGCCTTGATTCAGCGCTGGACGAGATAGGGAGGAACAGAGGCATCCTGTACGAGCCTGATGTCGTGGACGCATGCATCATGCTCTTCAAGGAGAAAGGGTTCAGGTTTGTTTAACCCCGCCAGTTGATGACGGCCTCAACGAGGAGACGCACCCCGAAGCCGGTGGCGTTCTTGGGCCGGTATCCCCTCTGTTTCGAATGACGCGCAGTGCCGGCGATATCGATGTGCGCCCAGCGCGCGGTGCTCATGAAATGTTTGAGAAATGTCCCGCCGATAATGGTCCCCGCGTTCTTCTCTGCGGATATGTTGCAGATATCGGCGATGTCTGATTTGATGTTTTCCTCATAATCCTTGAAAAGAGGGAGCTTCCAGATGCGGTCGCCGGTGGCGTATCCGGCGTCTTCAAGAATTTTTCCCAGGGTATCGTCCGTGGTCATATAGCCGGCCACGATTTCTCCGAATGTCGTCAGGCAGGCACCGGTAAGGGTGGCTATGTCGACGATAGAGTCAGGCTTAAGGTTCTTCTGGGTAAAGGCGAGGGCGTCCGCCAGCACGAGGCGCCCCTCTGCGTCGGTGTTGCCGATTTCGACCGTGGTGCCGTTGTAGGCGGTGTAAACGTCGCCGGGACGGTATGAATCGCTGGAAAGAACGTTTTCCGTGAGCGGCAGCACCGCGTACAGGTTTTTTTTCAGCCTCAATTCAGCCGCGGACTTGAAAGCATACAGCGCGGCCGCGGCTCCGGCCATGTCCGTCCGCATGTCCTCGATGTGACCGGTGGGTTTCAGGTTCATGCCGCCGGAGTCGAAGGTGATCCCCTTGCCGATGATGGCGAGATATTTACTGCTGTGCCGGTTGCCCCGGTATTTCAGGACAACCAGCTGGGGAGGCTTTTTGCTCCCTCTGTTGACGGCAAGAAGAAGCCCCATCTTCATTTTTTCGATTTCCCTTCTGCCGTAAACCGTGCAGGTGACTCCGGGGATACCCGCCAGTTTCTTTGCCTCGCGGGTGATCCCCACTGAATCTGATTTCTCGCTGGTTTCATTTATGAGATCGCGGCAGAGCAGGGTGTTGCGGGCGGTAACCGCCACTTTCTTCAGAATCATCGCGGCGTTGCTTACATCCGTGTAGAGCACCGCTCCCTTAAGGCGTCCCGTGTCGTTGTTATTTTTTTTAGTCTTGTACCGGTCGAAGCTGTAGTTGGAAAGGTACATACCTTCGGCGATGGCGGAAAGGGCGATGGCGCCATCGACCTCCGGCAGTTCCGGGACGACGGCATGTACGTGTTCGATGTGCCGGTCGCGGCAGAGCGCGACCGCACCGGCGACACATCTGCGCAGCGACTCGGCGTCTCTCTCGCCTTTCTTGCCGGTACCGCAGAGAATGACGGCCGGATTATCGGCGAACGGTATGAATATTACTTCCGACTGCTTCCCCTTGAAATATGACCGGTCGAGGCTTCTCCCGATGAACGAGCATTCAGGGGGCAACGTTTTCTTTTGCTCGGCGGCGCCGACTTCGCCTAGAAACAACATCACCGTATCGGCATTCTTGAATTTGAAATGTTTTCTCTTTAAAGAAAGATTCATGGTGCTGTCCTCACGATAATCCTTTATGGTGGATATCGCGTTATGATTCAAGAAAATTTTCAGGCAATTTCAAAATCTATGATCATCCTCTCAATCTCGACAGCGGAAAGCCTCACCCTGATCCTATCACCCATTCTGAAGCGCCTTCCGTAGCGCTTGCCGATCACCGTGAAATCGTCTTCCTTGACAAGATAGTAGTCGTCGGTGAGCGCCCTGAGCGGCACCATCCCTTCGACGGGGATGTCCGCCAGGGTCAGATAGAAGCCGTACCTGCTGACCCCGCTCACGATCGCCATGAATGCCTCGCCCACGCGGTTCTTCATGAGACGGCAGGTCTTGAGCTTCTTGAAGTCGCGCTCGGCGGCCTGGGCGACGCGCTCCATTTCCGAGCTCTTGTCTCCGATCGCGATGAGTTCCTCGGTCGGATAGGGCGGATCTGTCCGGTCGATGAGACTCTTCACGCAGCGGTGGACCACCAGGTCGGGATACCGCCGGATGGGAGAGGTGAAGTGGGTGTAGTCCCTGAACCCCAGGCCGAAGTGCCCTCCCGGAAAGGCGGCGTATGATGCCTGCATGAGCGACTTCAGTATCACCAGGTTCACGACATGTTCAATTTCCGTTCCCGCTACCTGGCGCAGAGCCTGCTGGATGTTCTTTGTCGCGTCGCCAGTGATCTTAAACGGAATATTGATCTGCTTCAGGAAGCTCTTGAGGGTCGCCAACGAATCAGGGCTGATCGTCTCATGGTTGCGGTACAGGGAAGGCACTTCGTTCTCGCGGAGGGCGCGGGACACCACCACGTTTGCGCAGAGCATGAATTCCTCGATGATCTGGTGGCTCTTCAGGCGCGTGCTGTATTGTATGTCCACAACGACATTATTGTCGTAGATGAGAGAATCATCGGTCAGGGCGAGCTCAAGGCTGCCCTGTTCGATCCGGCGCGCATGGAGTTTCTCAGCCAGCTCAAACATGGTTGCAAGGACCTCGCGCGCGTTTCCGTTCTCTTCGCCGGCCAGTATCCGGTCCGCGCGCTCATAGGTGAGGCGTCGGTTCACCCGGATCACGCCGCGGGAAATCCGCTGATCCAGCACGGCACCGAAGCGGTTGATGTCCGCCTCGACCGTCATGGTCAGGCGATCTACGCCCTCTCGGAGAGAGCAGAGATCGTTGGAGAGGATTTCCGGGAGCATGGGGATCACGCTGTTGCCCAGGTAATAGCTCGTACCGCGGGAAAGCGCCTCCCGGTCGAGGTCCGAACGCGCGCTGACATGTGCCGATACGTCGGCGATGTGGACATAGAGCGTATAGGCGTCGCCCTTTCGTTGGATGGAAACCGCGTCATCAAAGTCCTTTGCGCTCTCGCCGTCAATAGTGACGGTATAGATTCCGGTGTAATTGTTTCGTCGGCCGCTGCCGCCGTCACGGTCCCTGGACTCTGAGAGCTCGGGGTAGTCCCGGTACGGCGGCGGCAGGGAATGTTTGACGATGATCCGCGACAGATCATGGTGGTCGTCGTCGGGCGAGAAGGAGGTGATGACCGCGCAGCGCTGACGCTTCTGCAAAAAGCCCTCCTCAAGTCTGACAAGCGCCATATCGCCCGGTTCCGGCTCCTCCGGCGGCATTGCCGCGCAGACTTCGGGGCTGCTGGGAACATCCAGCAGATTGTAGATAACGGCGTCACGCGTTTTGTGGACGACCCGGGCGAAAAAGGTCTGCTTTCCCCGCCGCACGATCTTCTCAACCGAGCCGATGACGGCTCCATGACGATAGTCGACGATCCGGACCGAAACCAGATCGTTATTGTGCGCCCCGCCGGTATCGTCCTTTTTTATGATGATTTCCTGTTCGAATGTGGTCTGGCAGACGCCGTTCCCCGAGGTGTTGATACGTATGGCGCCCTCAAGGATGAAGGGGTGAATTTTCATGTATCGATTTCGTTTTTTAGTGATGAGCCCGGCGGAAATGAATCCCTTCAGGATGTCGTCGATTAATGAAAGCTCTCTTCCCGATCCGGAGTGTTTTTTATTGCTCTTTCTTTTTTTACCGCGTTTTTCAGCTTCCGGATGGAGCAGAGCGCCAATAAGTTCATCCCTGGTGAAATTTCCCGGTCGAGAGCTGATGTAGGATATGATCTTTCGTGAGGTAACGGCCATTGGGACGGTTACTGCGAGCCGCTCTCGGGTTTCTTATCATGTTTCGATTCGGTTTTTTCCTTTGATTCGGCTTTAATCTTTTCAATATCGGCTTTCTTGCCCTCGATGCTCTTATTAAGCGAAGTTACCTTTTGGTGCATTTCCTTCACCTTCGCATCTGAAGCGTTGATGGTCGCCGTACCGCCGTCGATTTTCGTTATGACATGTCTGCCCAGCTCCTTTTCCGCAATTCCCTGGTCGATTTTGAGCCGTTTGATGTCAAGGTTCAGTTTCGCAATCTTGGCGATTTCTTCTGTTTTATTGATAATGATTTCGCCATATTTCACTATGGTTTCGCCCGCGTCTTTTAGTATTCCCATAATATACTCCTGTTGACAATGATAGTATTGAGATAGAATAAAATGTTACAGATGTCAATACAAAAGTTGATTTTTTATCTTGTATGACAGGAAAGATCTCGACAAGCTTCAATGAATCGCGGATGATCAGAGCTTTGAAGCTATGACCTTCTGGGCCTCTTTCGCTTCTTTTACGATACGCTCGATTATCTGTTTTACCGTGGGGGTGTCATGGATGATGCCGGTTATCTGCCCGATGGGGAGGACGCCCGCATCGTTGTCGCCGTGAATGGTTCCCGCCCTGAATGCGAAGAAACCGCTTGCCATGCGCGCCATCTGCATCGCTTTTTTCGGTCCCATCAGAAGAATGCCGACGGCGACTTTCAGCCAGGGTAATCCCACGATGTTCGCGATCCGCCGGGAGAGAAACGCGGCTTTTATGGGGTTCATTCTCTTCCTGATCAATCGCGCGGCGCCCCTGGATTTCATGACCCGCGCATGGAGTCCGTCGACCTTGTCGGTGTAGACCGTATCGTACGCGTCGATTTCGCTGCTCTTCATCTTCTGGCTCGCGTGGATCGGGCTTTCAACCGAATTCATGAAGCGCGTGCCCATGGAGATCCCGTCGGCGCCGAGGGCGAGAGCGGCGGCGAGACCGCGCCCGTCCGCGAATCCGCCGGCTGCGATGACCGGTATCTTCACCCCGTCGACGATGATCGGCACGAGGACCAGGGAGGTCACCTCTCCGCCGTGGCCGGCCGCCTCATGGCCGGTGACGATGAGGGCATCGGCTCCGTCCCGCTGGGCGGCCAGGGAGTGCTTCATGGTTGTCACCGTGGCGATGACGGTGCCGCCATACGCGTGGACCGCCGTGCATATCCAGTCGCCCTTTCCGAGCGCATAATTAACGACCGGCACCTTTTCCTCGATGATGATTTTCGCATTCTGCTCCGCGCCAGGGAAATAGAGGGTGACATTCGCCCCGAACGGCAGTTTGGTAAGTTTTCTGGTGCGGCGTATGTATTCACGCGTTTCTTCAGGCTTGAGGATGCCGGTGGCAAGAATGCCGAGACCGCCGGCGTTGGCGACGGCGGCCACCAGTTCCGGCGTGCTGATCCAGCTCATGCCGGACAGCACGATGGGATATCGGACGCCGAACAGTTTTGTTATTTTTGTTTTCATGCGTGACCTCACCTAAGGGGGGTGTGGGATTATCTAATATTCTCGCAACACGTTGCTGGCGATGACGAGCCGCTGTATCTCCGATGTTCCTTCGTATATCTCGGTGACCCGTGCGTCCCGGTAGAACCGCTCAACCGGATAGTCCTTCACATAGCCGTAACCGCCAAGGATCTGGATGGCCTTGTGCGTCACGCGGTGGGAGGTCTCGGACGCGAAAAGCTTTGCCATTGCTGCGAATTTCGAATAGCGCTGCCGCTCAGCGGTGCCGATAAGGGAGGCGGCCTTGTAAACCAGGAGACGGGATGCCTCGATCTCGGTGGCCATATCCGCGATCATCCACTGGATGGCCTGAAAGTCGGCTATGGGCTTCCCGAACTGATTGCGATCCTTGGCATAGACCACCGCGGTGTCGAGCGCCGCCTGCGCGATTCCCACCGCCTGGGCCGCGATGCCGACCCTGCCGCCGTCGAGGGTGTGCATGGCGATCTTAAATCCATCCCCCCGCTTCCCCAGCATGTTCCCCTCGGGGATGGCGCAGTTGTCGAATACCAGCTCCGTGGTTGATGACGCGCAGATCCCGAGCTTGTCCTCGGTCTTGCCGACGCTGAACCCGGGCGTCCCTTTCTCGATGATAAAGAAGCTTAGCCCCTTATGGCCTATTCCCTTGTCGGTCACTGCGGTTACGACCGCAATCTGGGAAACGCCGCCATTGGTTATGAAGTTCTTGGTTCCGTTGAGGACCCACGAGCCGTTTTTTAGAACGGCGGTTGTCTTGGTGCCGCCGGCATCGGAGCCTGCTTCCGGCTCGGTGATGCCGAAGCAGCCGATCCATTCCCCGGTGGTGAGCCTGCTGAGGTATGTCTTTTTCTGCTGTTCGGAACCGAAATAATAGATAGGGGACAGGCAGAGAGAATTGTGGGCCGATACGATGACTCCCGTTGAAGCGTCTCCGCGGGAGACTTCCTCCACGGCTATGGCGTAGCTCACGTAGTCCATACCGGCCCCGTTGTATTCTTCCGGGTACACGATACCCATTATCCCCATTTCTCTGAGTTTTTTTACGTGTTCCATAGGGAATTCATGGGTCCGGTCGTAATGTTCCGCTTTCGGTTTCAGTTCATTTTCGGCGAATTGCCGTACGGTTTCCCTGAGCATCTGTTGTTCATCGGTAAGGTTGAAATCCATGATAAACCTCGCGGTGTGAAGTTATATGATCGCCGGTTATTCTGCGGTTTATGCGTCCGTTCCGCATTTTTCACTATCTTTTATGATGCCTTTTTTTGTCAAGGCGAATAACACCTCTCATGGGCCCATGCATGGTTTAAAGCAATATTTTAACGCGTCCTCAGATAAAATTATCTTGATAATTATTATATCGTCGCTTCTAATCGCCTTGATGATGAAGAGATGAGCTATCAACGAATGCCGGCGCGCCCAAACTACGCATGCGGCATAGGATCAAGACTCCTGATGAGGCGGTATGAAAAGACTTCTGATAATTATATTCCTGTTGCCGGTGGCCCTGACTGACTGTTCATTCCTGAAGGCGACAACGCTGAATCCCATCCGGCTTGTCTTTATCCGGAACGGCACGAAACCGGGTCAGGTGGTGGTGAAGACCGATGAATACGGTCTTGAAGATCTTTCACTAGGAGTCAACATTTATAATGGAACGATTTGCATTGCCGATAACGAGCTCAGGCGGGTGCAGGTCGTGAAGCCAAAGGGCGATGTCGAACTGATCATCGGGCCCATGAAAAACGTATCTGACAAAGATACGAACACGCAGAAATTCAATTTCGGCGTCATCGGATATATCGCCATGGACGATTCCATGATCTATATCCAGAATAAGTTCTCCCACATCAGGGACAGTAATACCGAAGCCATGTCCGACAACGACAGCATCGATTTTTCGCCATCCTATATTCTGGTCTTTAACAGAAGCGGGGAGCTACAGTACACCCTTGGGCAGAAAGGAACCCCCGACACTCCCTTCTACCATATCGAGCGTCTGGTCGTTGATTCGAAGGGGAGGCTCTTCGTCATCTCCCGGTCTACGGACTCATGGAGCATATACAGGTTCCGCGGCAAGAAGCGTGATTATTTCCTCAACCTGGGCACGCTGGAATTCAGGGACCAGGAGGAAGGGAACGTGTATGAGGGAAAGATCGACAACATCAAAATATTCGACCGCGGAGAGAAGATGCTGATTTCCGTGTCCTACTATCATGGTCTGCGGCTCAAGTATATCAAGATTTTTGAATTTTCGATAGGAAGCGGCAGGGTGGAGAGAACCGTCATGGAAATACCCGATCCGAAAAACGTTCTCTTCGATATAATCGATGACAAGTATATCTACCTCTGGAACGTCAGTAATGACGAGGTTAAATTCGAGGTATCCAACCTGGATGGAGCAATAATCAATAACGTATACCTCAATATGAAATACAAGAGGAACTACTACACGCGCATCCTTCTGGATGAATCCGGACAGATATACTCCTACCACATCATGGGGAGCGGCATAGATATAGTGAAATGGGAGTAACCGATGAAGGTTGTCACTGCGCGGGAGATGCGGGAGATTGATCGGATCGCTATCGAGGAACGCGGCATGCCCGGCCCGGTGTTGATGTGCCTTGCCGGAAAGGCCGTCGCCGACGATATCACGAACATGTTCCCCGGCCTGAAGCGCGTCGCGGTCTTTTCAGGTACCGGCAATAACGGGGGTGACGGTTTCGTCGCCGCCTATTTTCTCGCCAACCGGGGAATCCGCGCGGACATATTCCTCGCCGGCGAAGCCGGAAGAATTGCTGATGACGCGCGGGTTTATTTCACGCTCTGCAAAAATTCCGGGATCACAATCATCCCGGTACAGGGTGCCGATGATCTTAACGGAATTGACCTGAGCGTGTACGAATGCGCCGTGGACGCTCTTCTGGGCACCGGGTTCGAGGGAACCGCGCGGGGGCCCGCCGCGGACATTATACGGCTGATCAATGATTCAGATCTATTCGTTGTTTCCGTGGACATCCCCAGCGGCCTGGGAGCAGATGGTATCGCTCCGGAAGGCGAAGCGGTGATTGCTGACCGTACGGTGACCATCGGCCTGCCGAAACTTTCGCTCGTGACCTATCCCGGCAAAGAATATGCCGGTGAACTGCTCGTCGCCGATATCGGCTTCCCGCGCTCCCTCACCGAAGCAGACACTCTCACAAGCGAGCTTATCGACGCCGATTATTTCAGGCGCCATTCGATCCCGGAAATAGAATCCGAACAGTACGCCCTTGCCGACGCGCACAAAGGCGAACGGGGGCACCTGCTCCTCATCGGCGGATTTGACGGCATGGAAGGCGCCGCCATGATGACAGCCAGCGCCGCATTCGAAACCGGCACGGGCCTGATCACCCTGCTCACGACCCCGGCGGCGCGATCCGTCATAGCGGGAAGGATACCGGAGCTTATTACCATTTCCATACCCGCTTCGCTCGAAGGAGATTCGGCGGATCCAGGTCTGGTGCAGGACGCCGTCGAGTCGGCACTCGGGCAGGGGAGATACAACGCGCTGGTTATAGGTCCCGGCATGGGCCGCTCCGGTTTGGCGCGTCTTGTTTTTGAATCGGCGGTAACGCGCGCCAGGCATTACGGAGTGAGGAGGATTCTTATCGACGGTGACGGGCTCTTCCACCTTGCCGGATTCATCAAAAAGGAGAGCCTCGACCGCGCGGTTGAATATATCGTGACCCCCCACTTCATGGAAGCGTCGCGAATTCTGGAGCGCCCCCTCGATGAAATAAAAGATAACCGGCACGCTTCCGCTGGACTCCTGGCGCGAACGCTGTCATGCATAGCGCTCTTGAAAGGACCCTCGTCCATCGTGACCGACGGGGACAGCTTCCTCATCAATACCACCGGGAGCGCCGCATTGGCGACGGCCGGGTCCGGAGACGTGCTTTCCGGAATTATCGGCGCGTTGATGTTGCGGAGATTCACAGCGCTCCAGTCAGCGGCATACGGGGTCTGGGTTCACGGGAAAGCGTCGGATCTCTACTGCGCTGAAAATGCGAGTGATGTGTTGAAGTCGACCGATTTGCTGAACTGTATCCGCAAAGCGAAAAAGCTCATATAAGCGATGACGCTTCATTTCAAACCAAAAGGCCATGAGTCATGACCATCCATACGATTTTCCCGATCATTGTCTTCCGCTTGAAAAAAAGTGGACAAATAAGGAATTCGATTTAGTGAGTGCTTAATAATTATCATAAGCACACAAACGAGTAACGATTAATGAATAAACCGATTAAACCCTTCAGGCCGCCCTGCGGCGACTGCGGCGGAAGATGCTGCCAGTACACCGCCATTGAAATCGACCGGCCCGTATCAAAAACCGCTTATGACAACATCCGGTGGTATCTGTGCCATACCGACGTCCATGTATTCGTCGACCATGACAGGAAATGGCATGTCGAGTTCAGGAGCAGGTGCGAAAACCTTGCTGTTGACCACACGTGCCGTATCTACGATGACCGGCCGCAGTTGTGCCGTAATCACGGGAACGCCGAAGACGAATGCGAATATTATGATTCCCCGTATCTTCATTACTTTTCGTCCAGGGAGGAATTCGAGCATTATCTCTGCAGCAAGGGTGTCGACTGGAGATTCAAGCAGCCCGGGAAATAAAACCCGGCGGCCTAATAATTGTTAACGGTCATTCGCCCGCCATAATAACAACGAGAACTATTTTTTACTTGCGCTTTGCACCGTACTGGCGTAGTATCAATACAAGGTCCGGTACATGAGCCGATATGGCTCCGCGGCCGTCAGCCGGGCTTTTCACTCAGGGAGGTCACTATGGCAGGAAGAATCTCCGCGTTATTCAATCTCATTTTCACTGTGTTATTCGCTTTATCTTCGTTCGGCATGGCCGCGGGTGAGGATATGGATGATATGACCCCGCGGAAAAAGAAACAAGAATATCGGCATGTATTGGCGCTGGGCGTCGACCAGCCCTTCGGCAACGGGTCAAACGAGCTGTCGCCGCTTATCGCATACTACTGGTTTGGAGAGAATTTCCGTAATCCGGATCTTTACGCGCAGTTCACCTTTACCACAACCAGGATCTATGCAATCCTGGCGTACAGAACGAACAGGGTGTACACCGGCGTCAAGCCGATGATCGAGCATTCCACCTTCTCGGCGTGGCGATCCTATAACCGGGGCTATGAGGACGAACGGCGTTCAATACGCGGAAACAATCTGGGTGTCGGAGGGTTCTTCCAGTACAGCTGGTTAAGGACTTTATCAACCAGGGTCTTTTTTCATCCATCGTATTATCTGTATCGCTTCCCAATCCTTGCGGATAATGATAATAAATATGTGAATATGCCTCACCGCCACTGGCAGCTCAAGCCGGGAATTGAAATGCTGCTCAGCGACGTAAAGGAAACGAACCTCAACCGGGTCAAACACGGCTACCTGGTGCGGGTAGAATACCAGTATGCGCGCCGCATCGGATACGGGACCTGGTATGATTACGACCGGCTCTGGTTCAGGGAAAAATATAACGGGATGTGGCTTCCTCCGACCGGCGTGACGCAAGGAATCTGGTACAAATCAAGCATCAGGGACACCCATCGTATTTATTTCAACGCCGGAGGCTATTACAATTTTACGGGCGATTATACCGTCCTGTTTGATTTCTACGGCGGATATTTCAGTGGCGTCGACCGCAACAATGCGGAGCAGATCGGATATTACCAGGCCGATTATGCGATCATGCCCGGCTACTTCAATTCTGAATTTTACCATAATTTTTACCTCATATCAAGTCTGCAGGTCGGATTTCCGATACCGTTCTGGAGCGCCAGGATACAGCCCGGTTTTTTCGTGCTCTCCATGCCGAAAAAAAACGAGGTGATCGGCCAGGACCGGGGGGCAGTTACAAACTGGTGGCTCGTGCGCGGTTATCCGCGGAGATTCTATACCAGCGCCACCGTGTCCTTTTCACTGCTTGTGGGGAATCTCCTGCCGCTCTTCATCGATTACGCGTATGGCATCGACGCCATGCGCGCGAAATCGTCGCATACGGTGTTTCTCCAGAAGCTGAGCCGCGGAAGCCATGAACTACAGGTGATCGTCGTCATGGCTTTTGGCAAAAACGAGTAGTATAAGGATAGTTTTAAAGATAATCATCCCACATTCCGATTTTGTAAGTATGAAAAAGTACATCCTTATCGGCACATTCGCTTGTATTGGAGCCGTCATTACCCTATTTTTATATCAGGCGATTCTGGCCCGCAATGCGGTGGACGACGAGGTCAGGCTCGAGGATTCAATTATAATACATGGAATCGAGATGGAATCAGAAACGCCTATCGCGGAAAACGATGACGAATACGAAGGGCAGATTATATACGATGATTCTTTTGATGACACCATTAACAAATATGACCAGGTCAAAAAGAAAAAAAATGCTGCCGTAATATCACATCATGAAAAAAATGCATTTGATACATTGAGGAGCATGGATAAACGCTGGCATCTGTGCCGGTACAAGATAAAAAAGATGGACAACCTCTGGAACATAGCACGGCGTTTCGGCGTCCATCAACATCTCATTATTAGCATAAATGAGATCAAAAATCCCGATATGCTGAAACCGGGGAAATACATTGATGTGCCGACGCGTAAGGGTATCTATTACCAGGTACGGAAAGGAGATACCCTGTCCGGGATCGCGAGACGATACGCCGTAAGCACCGGGAATATAATCGAACATAACCGCCTGAAAGGGGCGGTCATACGGCCGGGTCAGAAGATATTCCTGCCCGGCGCCCGTGAGCGCTCGGATGCCCGCATCATCGCCCGGAATAAGAGAAGGGGACCGGATCACGTGGCTGCGCAAGAGAGAAATTTCATCTGGCCCCTCCGCGGAAGGATCACTTCGGGCTTCGGAAACCGCCTTGACCCGCTGACACGGGATAGCCGCTTCCATTGCGGCATCGATATCAGCGCCAATGTCGGCACGCCGGTCAGAACCGCCGGAGGCGGTAGGATCATATACAGCGGTTGGAAGGCAGGCTACGGCAAATGCGTGATCGTTCGTCACGAGGGGGGGTATATCACGGTGTACGCACACAACAGCAGGAACGTCGTTTCCGTTGACGACACGGTCAAGCGGGGGGAACTGATCGCCTATTCCGGCATGACCGGCGCGGTAACGGGCGCGCACCTGCACTTCGAAATACGGAAGTATGTCAATCCATTAAACCCGATGAGGTTTTTACGATAGATGAAACGGATTCTGATCGGCATCGCACTGGCGATCATTCTAGCATATCCGGCGCGTTCAAACATGATTATGGACGAGAACCAGGCCAGGATGAAGGTATTCTTCACCATGACGGATACGGTGGGCTGGTATGCGGTTTTAAGGGGTAAAATCGTTTCGTATTCGTCGAAGGACGAGTTCGATGAAAACGACCTGTTCGGCAGGTCCCAGGATAAGAGCAAGGCCACCGTGCGTCTCTACGGCGGGGAAGGAATCAATGTAGGCGACACGCTCTACGTCGTCAATGAGAAGAACCTCATTGTGGCAAAAATGACGGTGCGGACGATGTTCAGGAGCAAGTCGTTTGGAGACATGCTCGTGGGATACGGAAATTTCAAGCTCAGCTCTATCGGGGACCGGGTCATCCAGCGGGAGGAAGACGCAAACGCGAAATATTCATTCATATATAAAGCCCGAGGTGATTATTACGACAATACGGGGAATCGGGGCGAGGCCATCCGCGAGTACAAGACCGCCCTCACGCTTGACAGCAACAATCCCGAGGCGCATCTTGCCCTTGGATTGATTTACTGGAGGCAGGGACTCGATCAGTTCGCGCTGCGGGAGTTTCAGGAAAGCTACCGGAACATACGGAGGCTCTATGATAACGACGATAAGCAGCGGCTCCTCGCGAGCATGGCGGAAATCCGTTTTCATCAAGTCTACGAATCCTTTATTCCGAGAAAACTGAGGGAAGAGTATCGGGAAGAGGGAATACGGTTCTGCAAGGAAGCGCTGAGCGTCTATCCGCGGTCGGAAAAGATGAATTATTACCTGGGAGTATTTCATTTCCGGTCTCCCAATCCGGATGAAAGGGCCGCCCGCGACTATTTCCTGAAAGTTGTCGAGCTCAACCCGTCACACGCGGACGCCTGCGTTGCGCTGGCGGAATTGTACTACCGTCACGACAATATGCGCAAGGCCCTCCTTTACGCGGAAAAGGCTCTTCAAGCCGATCGCTCCAATCCGCGGGCCCAGAAGATGCTGAAATACCTTGAGGCACAGCATCAGGTGGAATAGATGCGTTACGGATCGGCGCCAGCCGGCCGGGCTTAAACTTTTTGACATTTTATCATCCTATTTAATTCCTATGGGGTTAAGGTTTTCCCATGGTTGTGTATACGCTGTTAATCTGTCTCCTCACCTCGTTCACGTTTCATATTATCATCATAACATTGTACATCAGGAGCAGGGACCCCCAATGGTATCATATCAACTACTTCGGGGAAAAAGTGTATGAGAAGGGGATCGTGAAGCAGATAGAGTTTCTCGGCATTTTTTTCACCCTGCCGTTTTTCCTGCTCATCGGAGCGTTTTTCGTTTCCCGGCTGATAACCATAATAATGTTTGGACATATTTGATCAGGAGGCCTATCGTGAAGGTGCGGATTGAGGACATCATCGTGAAGAAACGGATACGCGGTGATATCGGCAATATTTCTGACCTTATGGAATCGATCAGCAGGTACGGACTCCTGAATCCGGTCACGGTGACTGAAAAAATGGAGCTCATCGCGGGGTTCAGGAGGCTTGAGGCGTGCCGGGCGCTGGGCATGGAAGAGATCGAATGCAGGGTGCTGCCCGTTCAATCTAAGATAGACCGGCTCCTGATCGAGGCTGATGAAAATCTTACGCGGAAAGATCTCACGATCGGCGAGATCGAGCAGTACGAGGATGAGAAGCGTTTTCTGCAGTCCCGCGGCCTTGGTAAAATTCGGCTCTGGTTCATTCGTCTCTTCAAGAGTATCAGGTCCTGGATCCAAAAGGTTCTCGTCCGGCGCGGAGTCTAAGGATCCTACGACCGGGTCAATGATATGACATCCGGGGCCGAAGGTTATAAATGTTTTCGGTGTTCAAAATTCTATTTGACAACCGTTAAAAGCCGACGTATTACAGGTGTGGTATTCATACCAGTAACAGTCATGAGGATCATAACAACAACTATCATTCTTATCCTGCTTGCTATTTGTTCATCCTGTTCGAGAAAAGGGCAGGAGGAGAAGGAGCCGAATAACTCCTTCGCCGAGTCAAATGCGGTCGTCCCGGATACCGCAATGACGGGATACATGAACTCCGCCAATGACCGTGATTATTTCGTCCTGGATGCGGTGCCGGGTTCGATTTATGACATTCAGCTCTCCGGTGTCAAGGGGATTAACTGCTCTATCGTGATATGGAAGGGATATGATGAGCCGAAGCTGGTCAAGTGGATCGACGACAACCGAAAGTCTTCGCCTGAGCGGTTCGCCAATCTGTCCGCGACCGGCGGCACGTACTACATCGAAATTCTCGAGAGCGACCGTGACCCTAAAAAAGAGAACAGGGAAACCCCCTACGAGCTCCGGGTCAAAGCCAGGGAGGCCATATCGGAGGAGACCGAGCCCAATGATTCGAAGGAGGAGGCTGTGCCGTTGACGCCTGATCGGGAAGTCACCGGTTTTTTCTCACCCGCCTACAACCGCGGCAATGAGAACAAGGATAATCTCCACCGTGAAGAGGACTGGTACATGTTTGAAGCTAATCTCGCGTCGGATTCTCCGGCGCTGGCTGACGCCACGCTCTCCGGCGTGTACGGCGTCAATTCGGTTCTCTCCCTTTATGACGACGACGGTGATGAGATCGAGGTCTCGGATAACGGCGGCGTCGGCGAGCCGGAAAGCATCAGCGGTGCAGGAATCCAGAAACCGGGCAGATATTACCTGTTCGTCGCTTCAAAGGGATATGCCTCCAATAACGATGAACCCTACACGCTGAAGGTATCGCTGAGAGAGCATGATCCGGGGACCGAAATGGAAAAAAACGACGATTTTGATTCAGCCAACACTATCGTGAATAATGTCATCACCGGCGCCATTAATTCACGAGACGACCAGGATGTGTATCTCTACCAGGTGAGCGGCTCCACCCTGTATCGTATAGAACTGCGGCCTTCTGAAACCATGGATGCCATGCTCGCGATATACCGCGGCGATAAGGAAAAAATCATAGATATAAACAATGGCGGTCGGGGGAAGAAGGAGGCATATCCCAACTTCTTCACCGATGCGAACTTTAACATTGTGGTAGCATCAAAATCAAGCGCCGGGACACCCGGCGAGGAATACGTGCTGTCCGTGACGCCTTTCATGAATACGGATAATCAGGAATCCGAACCAAACAACGAGCTCTCGCAGTCGAACAGGATACCGGGGACGGTGATGAAAGGATTTACGTCGTATAAAGGAGACAAGGACTTTTTCCTGCTCTCCTATAAAAGCAGGGTCAAGGAAAAATTTGAAATAAAGGGCGTCAAGGGGGGGCAGATCAGGGTATCCATCACCGATCCACTGGGATATATTACCAAAAGCGTTGATGTGCGGGGGGAGCGCACGGTCACGTTCAGTGAAATGATAGATAAGAAAGGGTATTGCATCGTTGAGTCCGTTGCCGAAAATTATGATAATCCCTATACCATTATCCTCGGAGGTGGCCCATGAAGACAGCCTGTTATCTTGTATCGGCGGTTATGATACTTGCCTCCTTCGCGGGATGCCGCTCGACAAACGGAAAGGACGCGGGCGTCATTGATTACCGGAAGCCGGATAAATACAATGTCCGGTTCATCGGATTTGACACGGACATTGACAATCCCGAGGGCGACCGGCGATCTTACTACAAGGTATTTATCGATAAGGCCGATGAAGGGAGGACGACTACCGGCCTTGAGTCCCAGGAAAAAATCTATGAAGCAACGCTATCGCCCAACCGGCATCTTATCACTGTGGAGAAATGGGTCCTGGACGAGAAAACAGGCCGTTACGTCAAGCTGAACAATATCGACCAGCCGAAGCCCAATTTCCTGTATTTCGATATACCGGAAAACAAGATCGTATTAATCGAGATGAAGTCGTCGAGGGACGGGTCCGCGGAATTTTCCGTGGATTATGAGAGGTGAGTATCAGTCAACATAGGCCGAAGGGGGTTTGTCCTTCTTCGATATCTGATTAAGATAAAAGTCTTTTACGACCGCCAGCGGAGTCTCGTATTCCTGACGGGCGTTCCACATGATGAAGCCTTTGATCCCGGAGTCATGCACTGCCTTGAGCTGGTCCATTATGTATGTTTCAAAGGGAATGCCCGCCATCTTCATCTTAAAGGCCTGGATATACGTCACGATCATCGCGTTCCTGCTTCTCAATTTCGCCTGCGTTGATGTCACGCGCACCGTATAGTAGGGGTCGGTGTAATACTTTTTGTTCCAGGTGTAATGCGACGGATACGCCATCGGGCAGATCAGGTCAACCACCTTGTCGAGGCTCTCGATTTTCTGACCGATGATATCGTCCGTGTTCAGGGGGATCCGGCCGAAGATGTCGGCGGCGATCCTCGCATTGAATCGCTTTGTCCGGATCCGGGCCCTGGTTATGAAGTCCTCTATGAACTTGTAGCGCTGGCTGTAGGTCAGATGGCGGGTGCTATCGGAATCGTGGAAACGAATATAGTCAAATTGAATCTCCTTGAACCCGTTTTTGCAGGCATCCTCCGCGATCGCCAGTTTGTCCTCGATGTAGCTTTCGGGCACGGGATAATTCCTCAACCCGTCGGGAAAAACAACGATGCGGGCCACCGGATGGAGGCCGTTGTCCTTGCAGTACCGAACGTGCGATTCCGGCACCATGCAGGTAACGTTGCGGGCGCTCTGCACGTCCAGCACCAGGGTATTCAGCGTGGCGGCTTTCGCCTTTTCAACGAAAGCCTGTAGTTTTTTGAAATTATTTGCTGAAGATACGTTGAGATACATGCCGCGGTAGAATTCCGGATATCGATAGCCGGTATCGGAATCGCGAGCGGCATCGTATCCGGATCTGACCTGGGCCACGACGATCGAATCTTTCACATTGGTATTCCAGGAACCGGATATGCCCACCGGCAGGTTGCTGATAAAGATGGTTGCACCGGCAAGAAACAGCAAGGTGCCGAATTTTTCCATATGAACCTCGCATTCAATATTTATGTAGAGAATTAAATACAGCCTAAAATCTGTAAAAGGATATTTTCATCCGTCTGAAAAAAAATTATGCCCTCGCTCAACGTAGTGAACGGAGGAACAGGATGCATCCACACTTTGAATATCGACACTATGGGATCTAATTAATTATTTTTATAGACAATTTTTCATATAAATACTAAATATTTTTTGTATTCTATTGACGCCGGTCTTTTTTTTTATTATCTATTAAAATAAAGTATTCAAATTGTCTGCACTGTATAATCAAAAGGATACCTCAACTCGGATTTAACGTTTACATGTTTCTGGAGTGGTTGGAGCTGTGGGCGCGCCCCTTTTTTCCGGTGTATCCCCCTATCCGGATATTTCCTTTTACGAAGTGCATAAATTTTTCATAATACGGTGTTACATTGTATATTCCTCCCGAAACATTAGACCTGATAAGAGGTAAGGTTGTCATTCAGGATGTAATCAGGCGATACGTGCCTTCCTTAAATAAAAGGGGCAAAAATTATATTGGACTATGCCCGTTTCATAAAGAGAAAACGCCTTCCTTCACCGTTTCTCCGGACAAGCAGATATTTTACTGCTTCGGGTGCCATACGGGCGGAAATATTTTTAATTTCATTTCGAAAATGGAACGACTGGAGTTCCCTGAAAGCGTGAAGCACGTGGCCGGACTCGTCGGCATTGAGATACGTGAAGAAAAAAAAGGGGATGCGGCCGTACGGGAATCGATATATCGTCTGAACAGGCTCGCCATGGATTTCTACCATGCTCATATCAAATCACCGGCGGGCAAGATGGGATTATCATACATAATGGGGCGGGGCGTTACCGGAAAAAGCATTGATGATTTCAGAATCGGGTACGCCCCGGATTCTTGGGACTTCCTTATCCGGGGTATCATAAGATCAAAAAAGGATTTCGAACTTGCCGATCAGGTCGGACTCATCAAACCGAGCCGGAACCGGGACGCCAGCTATTACGACGTGTTCCGGAATCGCATCATGTTCCCGATAATCGACATCAGCGGCAATGTGACCGCTTTCGGCGGAAGAACCATCGGCGATGATACCCGCAAGTATATCAATTCGTCCGAATCCGCGGTGTTCAAAAAGAGGTCCCTGCTGTATGGACTTGACCGGGCGCGGGATTCAATCAAGGACGTTGACCGGGCCATCGTGGTGGAAGGCTACTTGGACGTGATCGGGTGCCACCAGGCCGGCATTGAGAACGTCGTGGCCCCCCTGGGAACGGCCATTACCGTTGAACAGATACGGATGCTGGGGTACTACTGCAATGAGATCATTTTCATGTTCGATGCGGATTCAGCCGGCATGAAGGCGGCCGTGCGTTCGCTCGATTTATCCGAGGATTCTAATGTCCGCGTTCGGGTCGGCATGCTCCCCGAAGGCGATCCCTTTGAATTCATTACCGCGAAGGGGGTCCGCGAGTTCATGTCGGTGGTTGATTCGTCGGTGAATCCGGCTGATTTTCGCATAGCGCGCATTATGGATAATTACCGGGATATCGGCAGGGTGAACACCCTGCTGCAGCTTTTCGGCGTGGTCAGGGAAATGAAACTTGAGACGGAACGCAGCGCGTATCTGAAAAATATCGGATCTCTTCTTGACGTTGATGAGAACTCCGTCCGGGCCGATTTTAAGAATTTCTTAAACAGAGGGCAGACGCTTCTTCCCAAAAGCGAACAAACGCTTAAAAATGGGCAGTCCGATTTTATAACCAGGAGTTACCGTGACCTCATAAGCCTCATATGCCACTATCCGGAGCTGATAGAAAAAGCGGTTATAGACTACAACATTAACGATATCCCGGATGAGCTGTCGCGGAATATCCTACACAAGATTTCTGAGTTATATAACGCTGATCAGCAGTTTACGATTGATAAAATATTTGACTTTTTTACCAGCGGTCCGGAAATGGAACTCTTGAACAGAATGTTCAACACCGAATCCACCATCGCGAATCCCAGTGCCGCGTACACGGACATATTTATTAATATGAAGGTCCACGAAATTGACGGTAAGATTGATAAATACGCTTCATTGATCAAATCATCAACCGACAGGAACTTCCATGAGTATATAACAGAAATTGAAATTCTGCGCAGAGAGAAAGAGAAGCTCTCGCAGTATCGTTACAACAAGTTCATGTGACGGCGCAGCGGCGGGTGTTTTTTGACGATCTAAATAAGAACGTAACATATAACCATTGAATCAATCAGAACAATACAGGCGACAAGGATAGGATTTCACCATGAGTAAAAAAGAGATGACGCTGGATGCCGTTCCCGAGGTCAAGAAACTTATCGAACTCGGAAAACAGAACGGCGAAATAACCTATGATGAGATCAACGAGATACTTCCTGACAAGCTACTCAATTCAGAAAAAATCGACGACGTTTTTATATTGCTGAACCAGCTGGGTATCGAAGTGGTCGAAGAGTCGACCCGGAAAGAACAGGCCCTGCCGGGGGTTAAGAAGAAAAGCGGGAGCGCGTCGAAGAAAAACGTCGCGACCCAGAGCGAGGCGTCCCATGTCGACGATCCTATCCGTCTCTACCTGAAGGAGATCGGGAAGGTGTCGCTCCTTTCGGGCGACCAGGAGGTTGACCTAGCCAAACGAATTGAAGCGGGCGAGATCCTGATAGAAGAGACCGTGTATAACTCTTCGCTGCTGATAAACGACCTGATAAAAAACTATTCGAAAATCAAAAGCGGAAAGATCAAGCTCACCGACGTGCTGAAAGTCAACCGCCTCTACTACTTTTCGTCGGTTGACCTGGACAAGCTCGAGAAGAAGTTCCATGAGACCATGAAGGTCATCATCGAAGATGACAACAGAATGATACAGATGGGGAACAAGCTCAAAAAGGTCGATCCCGAGTCCAAGAAGGCGGAAGAATACACGACGAAGATGGTGACCGCAAAGGCGAATATACGCAAAACCATAAGAAATTTGGACATCAACGATAACGAGATAAACAAGCTGTCGGCGAAGATCAAGTCGATGGTGGCCCGGATACAGGAGACCTATGAGTTCTTCATGGATATCGAGGACAAATACCGCAAGGACCTGAAGGAGCTTAAGCACTTGGCCCGGAAGCTGGAAAAGGGCGAAACCGTGACGAAGATCGTCAGGGAGTTGGGCATGAAAAACAAGGACGAGCTCCTGGAGGCGATCAAGAACGTCCGGAACAACGAGCGGAAGATCCGGAGAATCGAGCAGGAGGCGGGCGCCTCGGCCGACGATATCATGGAATGGGGAAAGCAGATAAACTCCGGGCAGAGGAAAATATCGGTCGCCAAGAAGGAGCTCATCAACGCGAATCTGCGGCTGGTGGTGTCCATCGCGAAAAAGTACGCGAACCGCGGCATGCACTTCTTTGACCTGATACAGGAGGGCAACATCGGCCTCATCAAAGCCGTGGATAAATTCGAATACAAAAAGGGATACAAGTTCTCAACCTACGCGACATGGTGGATACGCCAGGCCATCACGCGCGCCATTTCGGACCAGGCCAGGACCATCCGGGTTCCGGTTCACATGATCGAGCAGATAAACAAGGTGATGCGGGAGACGAGGCTCTTTCAGCAGGAATTCGGACGGGAGCCGAGCCCGGAGGAGCTGTCCGACCGGCTGGGATGGGTCGTCGGGAAGGTCAAGGCGGTCAAGAACGTCGCACGGGAGCCCATATCCCTCGAAACCCCCGTCGGCGAAGAGGAGGATTCCCTGCTGGGGGATTTCATCGAGGACAAGGAAGTCGATTCGCCCGCGAATACGGCCGCGTACCGGCTCCTTTCCGAGCAGATCAATACGGTCCTTTCCACGCTTCCGGCCCGCGAGCAGAAGGTCATCAGGATGCGATTCGGGCTCGATGACGGGTATTCGCATACCCTTGAGGAAGTGGGATACGTGTTCAAAGTCACCAGGGAACGGATACGGCAGATCGAGGCAAAGGCGCTGCGGCGGCTGCGGCATCCGACCAGGGCCCGCAAGTTAAAAGATTATCTGGACCACGCCTGAGCCGCCGCGGACGCGCTATCTGCATGGATCATCCGGTGTAACACGGGAACGAAATGCGCCAGATAAAAAGAGTCGCCATTATCGGTGCCGGATCATGGGGTACCGCGGTAGCGAAAAATATAGCGGAGTCGAAGCCGCATATCACCGTGCGATTCTGGGCCCATGAGAAACCAGTCGCCGCGTCAATCAATACAACCCACGAGAACGCCGCGTTCCTGCCGGGCGTGAAGCTCCCCCCCAACATCACGGCGACGAACAACCTGAAGGAAGCGCTGGATGGCGCCGATGTTGTGTTGCTGGCAACTCCCTCACGGGTGGTGTACGACATGTCACAGCGCATGGGCAGATTCATCATGGACGACATGCATGTCGGCTTTCTTACCAAGGGCTTCTGTAAAGTCCAGAATGAGATATTAACGATCTCCCAGACCATGGAAAGGGCAATCCCCCGTTTGAAGGGAAAAGTCGTCGCCATCTCGGGGCCGAGCCACGCTGAGGAGGTGTCCCTGAGGTTTCATACCTGCCTGAATGTCGCGAGCACTAACGCGGGGTCCCGCGCCGCCGTGGCTTCGCTTCTCGAATCTGAATATCTCCGGTGCCGCGAGACCGAGGACATCCGCGGCGTCGAAGTGGGGGGCACGCTCAAAAATCCGGCGGCGATTGCGGCCGGCATGATCAGCGCGCTGCCCCGGTGCGGGGATAACCTCGCCGGCGCCCTCATCTCGGAGGCGCTCAAGGAGATGGTGCGGCTGGCCGAAGCGTTCAACATCAGCCGCGAGAGCATGCTGGACATCTCGGGCCTGGGCGACCTTGTGGCCACCGCCCTGAGCAGGCACAGCCGTAACCGGAGGTTCGGCCGGGACATAGCCGGCCAGATCATGACCAAAGGCAGGACCCTGAGCCTCTGGGACCGTATGGCGCTGAGAATCAGGCCTGAGAGCGTGATCGAACGGATGAGCGAGAAGCTCCATTACCTGGCCGAAGGGGCATACGCCATCGAACCCATTATAGATTTTGCTGAATCGAAGAACATCTCCATACCCGTATACCGTGCCCTTTACGAAGTTCTCCTGAACAAGAAGGACCCGTCCCTGCTCATAGAGACCATCAAGAATCCGGAACGGTTCGACGAGCTCTTCTTCAGTACGAAAATCCATATTTCAGACAGGAAGAAGGGCCTTGAGCGGGTGAAGGGAAAGGTCTTCAGGAGCATGATCATATCCCTGACCGTGGAAAAGTTTCTCTCGAATCAGGGCGGTGGCAGCGCGGCACCCGGGCCGGCGGCGATAATCAGGACGCTCAGAGAGATCAATGGCGCGCACGCGGGCGGCTCGCCGGCAGGCGATGACGGCCGTGAAGCCGGGATCATTGCACGGCTCAACAGCGGGAATTACGCTGAATCAGTGCGCCAGCTTTCACGCCTGTATATCAATGGCATCACTGACAATTTCCATTCAGCGTTCAAATGGATATTTTTCATATTTATCGCTTTCATCCGTATAGCAGCAATTCTGAAGCGGAAGAAGGGCGGAGTGACGATTTCTGGACGGCTGGATGATGTCCGGCGAATCAAGCAATCCGTCAACATCCTGTATGTCGCGGACAACACCGAAGCGTATCATCCAATCTTCCCGGTCCTGGCGATGGTCAGAAAAAGGCTTCCGTATCCGCGCTTCTTCATCGACGCGGACGCGACGCACCCGCGGGACATTTTCGTGCTGAAGCGATGCGGAGGGTTTGTCGTCGATACGAAAAAGCTCTCCAATCCGGTATACCGCGAGACCCTGTGCAGCTACCTGTCCACGCTTGCCGGCCACGGAGTGCCGATTCTCTATTTCACCTCCCGCGGCCGCGGCGGGAGCGACGCGCCCGAATGGAATGAATTCCTGTCAGCCGTTACCGAAACGCTGTACCGGCACGCGGTGGAGCTGGCCCTGATCCCGGTCGAGATTTCGTATCTGCGCCGGCCCGCCGTGGTCGGCGGCCGAGCCGCCCGCTACAGCGATCTCTTGTCAGCCGGCGCCCACGTGCATTTCTCGAAGCCGATATACCTGTCGGAATACACGAAACAGCCGCATATGATCATCGGCCTTTCCGGAATTATCGCCACAATATGGAAGCAGGATCGAAAAATATTTCCGCATCACCTTCTTTGTAAAATACTGGCGGATAACAATTTCAGCATGAAATCCGACACGGCGGTGAAGCTGGCCAGGGATTACATGGGCCACGCCGGCCGGCGCTTCGACTACGCCCCGGCGAAAATGGTCAAGAAGGGAGCCCGGTTCCTCGAAGACAATGGCATAGCCACCCAATCGAATGGCTCCATAATAGTCCTCAACCGGGAACTGGCGGAATACTATGCGGGCTTGCTCGAATGATTCCGCGCCGGGCGGGATGTTTTTCCACGATCTGTCAGACCCTGAGCAAATGTTCGAATGTTCCATAGAGCACCTGCACCAGCTGGGCGCGCCCTTCGATAGACCCCGACAATCCGTACAGGGCACTGCTTCTGGGTTTTGTTCCGGCTGCCGATTGTGCGTATGCAACTCCCGCGCGGAGATCATGCAGAAGTTGTTCGGCGATATCCGGCACCATGGTCTGCGGCATGGTGACGCAGAAATGAATCGCAGGCGGATTCTGCAGTCCGTTGAACCTCCATCCCTTTGATATCATATAGTCGTTAACGTGATAGATATCAACCTGTTTGGAGCGAAGGCTGATGAGAAACGTCGGGTTTCCAATCACTTCCAGTTCAGGGATCTCACCCGCTCCCCGCTTGATCCGTTCAGCGATTTTCATAATGGCGGCGGCGGATCGCAGGTATCCTTCCTCCCCCAGGTATACCATCGCGGCCCAGGTCGATGCGGTCAGACCGCCTGACCGGCTTCCGGTCATCGACGGGGAAGCGTAGATGCCGCCGGGCCAGTGCGCCATTTGATAAAATTGATACCGGCGGAGCTTCAGGTTACGGTAGAGAACGACCGAATTTCCCTTGAGGCCAAAGCCGAATTTATGGGTATCGGCGGAGATGGACGTCAATCCGGGTAGACGGAAGTCAAAGACCGGCACGTCGTAGCCGAGCTTTTCGATCCACGGCAGGATAAAGCCGCCGAGGCAGCCGTCCACATGAAAGCCGATCCCGCGCGCCAGCGCGATATCGGACAACTCATCCATGGGATCAATCAGCCCGTATGGGTAATTGCCGGCGCTGCCGACAAGAGCGACGGTACGCTTGTTGATCAGCTTTTTAACTTTATCCGGTCTTACCAGGAAATCAGTTTCATTCACCGGCGCCAGCACAATTTTTATTCCGAAATATTCACCCGCTTTGTGAAATGCCGGGTGCGCCGTGACGGGCAGGATTATCTCCGGCTTCGTTATATTTTTTTCCGCCCGGGCCATGTCTCGATACACCTTCATGGCCATCATGATGCTTTCACTGCCGCCGAACGTGACGCTGCCGCACACCTCGTCGTCCGGATTGCGGTCTCTCACTGCATCGCCGTTCAGCATTCTGGCCGTCATGGAGACAATTTCGCTTTCAAACTTCGACATGCTCGGACACAGATCAACCTGGAGGACATTGACGTGCGAATAGAGCGAAAAAATTTTATTGAGAAAGGCGCGGTGATCGTCACCCGCGTGATAGAATGTGCCGGATACCATGCCGTTTTTCCATTTCGCATCCTCCTCTTCCGCCATGGCCGAGAGCTCTCTGAATATATCCTCCCGGTCCCTCCCTTTTTCAGGGAGCCGCTCATAGCTCTTGTAACGATTCTTGTAGGGTTTGAAGGGATCTTTGAATCCGCTCTTCTGGTCCGACATGGCAACCTCCGTTGGAATTATTGCATGTTATCCGTTCAATGCGGCGAATATCCGTTTATTTCTGATGAACAATTGACGGAACTGTCCGTACATGGTATCGTAAACAGGGCGGTTGGCTTCATTCGGCTCGAAGACCTTTTTGATCTTTACCAAATCCGCCAGCTCCTCGATGGTGCGGCAGCCGAGCTTGTTGAACGCGAGCATTGCCGCGCCGCGGAGCGTCGTTCGCGCAGGATCGGCAACCTGATGAATGGGCACCCCCAGTACGTCTGCATGGATCTGGGCCCATATGTCGGAGAGGGCTCCTCCGCCGGCGAATCTGAAGTTCGTGAATGGACGGCCGGTGAATGTTTCCGCCGACCCCATCGTCCAGCGGTTATTATAGGCAAGACCTTCCATGACGGCCCGGGTCATGTGTCTCCGTGTTGAACCGAGGGAGAGGTTGAAAAAACCTCCACGGGCGCTGCCGTTTTCATCCGGCGTCATCGTCCCGTTCAGCCAGGGCATGAAGATGATACCCTCGCTGCCGGCTGGCGTACCAGCGGCCATGCTGTCTGCCCGCGCGTATACGTCACCCGGCATCGGGCCCGTCTCGAATTCATCGTCGGCATAAACGATGTTATTGAGATAGAACTCAAGGGCCTTGCCGCCCGTAAGCTGTTCGGCCATCATGAGGTACCGGTTCTCCAGCGGACTCGGCATTGTGGTAATGGTGTGGAAGAGGTCCGTCTTTTTAAAGGGAAGATGGCAGGTAAGAACCAGGGAAGTCCCGATACATATGATTCCATCGAAATCGCGAACCACTCCGGAGCCGATGGCCGAGGCGTTGGTGTCATTAGTTCCCGCGATCACCCGGGTGGAAGCGGGCAACCCCAGTTCATCCGCGACGGAGGGGAGGAGGGTGCCGATGAAGTCCTTGTTGGGTACCAGTTCGGGAAATTTTTCCCGCTCGAGACCGGCACACTTCAGAAGTTTGTCGCTGTATTCGGTGCTGCCCCATATACGGTTGTCCACGACCAGCATGGGTATGACGGTTTCCTGTGAGGCCGCGCATCTACCGGTGAGGCGGAAGTTCAGGTAGTCCATCGGTTCAAGGAATTTCCATGTTTTCCTGAAAATTTCGGGACGCTCGTTCTTTATGAACAGGATATGGGCCAGGGAATCGACCCCGGACCGAGTGGGGGCGAGACCGGTCAATCTGACCCACCGGATCAATTTGCTCAGCCCGTATCCCCTGATGCTGGGGAAACCCCGGATTACCTCGCGGTTGTACCGCGCGCCGCGTGAATCCAGCCAGTGGACCGCATTCATCAACGGGTCGCCGTTTTCATCGATCGGAAGTACGACCGACCACTGCGATGTGCAGCTGACGGCCTGGATGCTATCGGGAGAAACCCGGGATTCGCTGACGGCCTTCCGTGCGGATCTGATGACGCCTTCCCACCACGCACCGGGTTCCTGCTCGGCGCCCCCCCGGGGAAGGATATGGATGGGAACCCGTTCTGCGGCGCTTGATTTAACCTCCCCGGTGTCGGATACTACCGCGGCCTTCGGTCCGCCGCTGCCGAGATCGATTGCAAGCACGTACCGCTGCGTCGCCGGTGGGTTGTCATCTTTTTTCGGGTCGCTTTGCATTACTAATTTCTTGACTGCGCTCATCATCATAATAAGATTGTTGGCTATATTGCCATTGATCATTTATTATTTTCATGAGAGGAATAGCCGTTTCATTATTTCATGGTGATTTGAGAATTATTGTATTCAATGATTTTATCAACAACCAGCCGGGCAATAACCTCATCGATGTTTATGCAACTTCGTCTGAATTTTTTAATAAGCTCGGAATAGGGGAAGGTCCCATCAGGGACGAGAATAGGCGTCACCGGATGGCGGAAAACTCCCGGGTAATCGTCTATCCTGTTGTGGCTGAATCTCTTTTCTCTGTGCCAGGTGAAAGCGTGTTCATTGACCAGTTTATTATAACAGAGCTGAAAGCCGATTATTTCCCGACTCTGTACGTCATGCCACACTATCAGATCAAAGTAATCGTCCTCGAACCAGCGTCTGAAGATGTGATCTTCTTTCTGAGTTATGTTGTAATTTTCCTGAAGCATTGGTCTCGTCTGATAGCGATATGATATTCATGGGTATCGCGAATGGTTCACGTTATACGCGGCACCGCGAACAGGTCCATTTATACTGGCAACTGGCTAATAAATCAACCACATTATGCCAGCTTTTCTATGTGCCTGCAGGTTTCTTCCACATCCCGTGCCGTCACGACCGGCGCGCCCTGGTAATCATCGATCGCGGCCTCCGGGAAAGCCGCGCTCCATCCGCCGGCGAACAGGCAGCAGATCAGCGGCTTGCAGTGGATCCGGGCGTACGCGATCTCCGAAAGAGTCCCGGCCTTGCCGCCGATGGCGACAATGACGTCCGCCGCCAGGACATTGATGGCGTTTCGCGCGTGTCCCATTCCCGTCGGGATTACTATCGAACAGAAGCGGTTTGCCTCATCAAGTCCGTCCCCCGGAACGATTCCGATAACGGTGCCTCCGCGTTCAGACGCGCCACGCGACGCCGCTTCCATGATGCCGCCGCGGCCCCCGGTTATGAGCACGTAACCCCGGTCTGCGATGAAACGGCCAATGGCTCGGGCCTCATCGTTAAATCCCGTTTCGTCCGATGATCCGATAACGACAACCTGCTTTTTTCTCATGGTATTCACCTCGCCTGGGTTTTCCGTACTGCCGAGCGTCGCTTATAGCTTTTCAAGAAAAAGATACAGCGACTGCGGCGTGTCGATTTCGGTATGAAGCACCTTGTAGGGAATGTTGTTGCCGTGGAAATCGAAATCTATCCTGTTGCGCTTTATGTCCAGGCGCTGTTTGGTGTTTTCATCATAAAGAACAAGGTAGCTGGAGAGTGATAGGGCGAAGATCCTGACGGTATCCGGGTAGGTTCTTTTCAGGGTGTTCACGATGAAGTTTGAAAATTCTATCAGTTTGTAGATGCCGGCGTGATAGAGCGATTCGTGGGGATTGTACAGCGTGAACCGGTCAACATACACGGCGTCGCCTTTGCCGTCGTTGAATATTTTCGAGATCTGGGACGAGATATCATGCATGTAATTGAGCATCACGGGGGTAAAGAATTCGCTGTTTTTCTCGTAAATCGTTTTCAACAGCTCAGCGAGAAACTTGAAATCGTCTGCGTTGAAAAGAGGAGAGGACGTGACAGTGCCCGCGACGATAGTTTCTCTCACTGCCGCTATTGTTGTGAGCATCAGTGTGAATGCCTGGCCGCCCTGCTCTCCCAGAGGGATCCGCGTGATTACACTATCCCTCAGTGATCCGTATTCCCGGCTTATTAATTCGGGCAGGGCGTTCATGAGAATTTTATCGCCCGCTGAGGCAAGCGGGACCGGGTTGCCGTTTTTCATAACGTAAATCGCGGTCAGATGGGCGCTATTGGCCGTGTTATGATGATAGAGCAGGCCTTTTATAAAGCCCGTCACATGATCGGATACGTATTTCCTTTCTAATTTCCTGTATTGGAGTAATAGCTTTTTGTAGGCGTCTCTGGTTTTCTCAAGGGTCAGGTTCCCTACGGAACGCGCTTTTATGACGTCCCTGATCTGGTCCAGGAGAATGTTGATATCTGTACCGGCGCTCATGCGATCCATCTTCATTGCAGATTATTATGTAATACTATTCGACCGGTTGATGAATTTCAAGAACAATTTCATTGCCGTTTGCGTTGTTAAATCGTGCGGGGGGCACGGCCCCGTCACGATCGCCGGTGATGATGCGCATAATGCTGGGCAGTGCCGTACAGCCGGAAGGAGCCGATGAAAAAAAAGACCGTATCTTGGGCGATCATCCGGTCAAGCCTTCGGTGAAGTTCTGTTTCATCGGCGGTGATGATATCCTTGATGACCCGGGGATGGTCACCGGGCCGCGGGCGGTGGCACCGCGGATCGGTGAGGATGAAGTAGATCCCCTTCATCCCGTGTTCTTCCAGAACCTTCATGATCCCTCCGATATCCTTGTCCTTCATCAGGGTTATGACAAGGGTGAGGTTTCGAAGGTTGAATTTTTTACTCGCCAGTTTCGCCATTTCATGCATGGCGGCCCTGTTGTGGGCGGGATCGTACACCACCACCACCGGGTCCCGCGATAATACCTGAAATCTGCCCGGCGCATTGAAGTTTTTCATGCCTTCCCTTATGGCGTCATCAGTCAGGCTCTGAAAATATGAACGGGCGATAATCGATGCAGTCACCGCCAGAGAACTATTGGCGACCTGTCTCCCCATCGGGTGGCTCACTTCGAGGCCGATAATCTGCTGCGGGGGTTTCCCCGCCAACCGGTAATCATACCTGAACCCGTTTTCGAGTTCAACGATATTCTCCGTGGTAAAATCGCGGCCCAGGGCGTAGAAATCGGCCTGCCGGACCCGCGCATGAGAGGCGAGTATTTCATTGACATCCGCGCTGGTGTTGGAAGTAACGACGGGGACCCCGTTCTTGATGATGCCGGCTTTCTCGCGGGTGATGGCCTCAAGCGTATTTCCCAGTATATGCGTGTGGTCCATCGAAATATCAGTTATGACGGATACGAGGGGGGTTATAACGTTGGTTGAGTCAAGCCTGCCGCCCAGCCCGGTCTCTATGACGGCGATATCGACCCGTCGATCGCTGAAATGCCGCAAGGCGCACACGGTCAGAATGTCGAAGTATGTCGGGCGGAGGGATCTGTCCGAATCGGCCAGCCCGATGATGTCGTCAATGTAGCGCTCAAGTTCCCCGTCCTGAATATGTTCGTCATGAATCGCTATACGCTCATTGATGTCAAGCAGGTGGGGGGAGGTATACCGGCCGGCGGCGTATCCGGCATGCGAGAATATGTCGTGGAGCATGTGCGCCACCGATCCCTTTCCATTGGTGCCGGCGATATGAATCATCCTGAGGGAGCGGTGCGGGTTCCCGAATCGATCGAGGAGCATAAGCACGCTCTCAAGCGAGTAGGATCGGAAGTCAGGCCGGTTTTCGTTATTGATGAATCTGCTGAGTTTTTCCTGTATCATGGGCCGATCTGCAGATGTTTCAGGACCGCCCGCCGCATGGTTTCCACGGGCGCGGAAGTGCCGGTCCACAGCTCGAACTGCCGGGCGCCCTGGTGTACGAGCATTTCGATCCCGTGCACTATTGTTGATCCGCGTTCCTCCGCCGCGGAAAGGAGCTTTGTCATGTGTGGCGAATACACGATATCGAAGACCGTGTGACGGGCGGAAATAAATCCGGGGTCAATTGGTACGGCGTTGATATCGGGCGACATGCCGACGGGTGTTGTATTGATGATGATATCGACGGTCTCCATGAGTTTGCGGTCGATGTCGCTGAGCGGCACGGCACGCACGGAAGGCTCGGTTTTTCGAAGTTCGGCCGCGAGTCCCTCAATTCTGGTTACATTCCTGCCGGCGATTATAATCGAGGCGCCTCGCGCGAGCAGAGTAAACGCGATCGCCCGTGCTGATCCTCCGTTGCCGATAACCAGGCACGTGGCGTTTCCCAGTGGGATATTTTCATTTTCCAGCGCGCGAATTGCGCCGTAACCGTCGGTGTTGAAGCCGGTGATTTTACCATCCCAATTCACGAGCGTGTTTACCGACCCGATACGGGCGGCGAGTTGGTCGATGCCGTCGATGTGCTTGATGACGTCAATTTTAAAGGGAATGGTGACGCTGGCGCCCAGTATATTCAGGGTTCTCATGGACTGAATCGCGTCTTCAATTGACGGAGGCTCGAAAGCGAGGTATACCGCATTGATCCCCAGTTGGTTGAAGGCGGCATTATGAATTACCGGGGAAAAGCTGTGGCGCACCGGCATCCCGAATATGCAGTACATTTCGGTGGAGGAATTTATTTCAGTGGTTATCACCTGCTCGTTATAGCGGGAGCAATTTATTTTTGTCAATATATTTTAGCCGCCCATCCTCCATGAGGGGAGCCGTCTCTCATCGCACGAGAAAATAGATCAGGATCACGAAAATAAAAGAAACGTCAACCAGTACTTCGTACTTCAACGAGATGAGGTAATTCAGCCTATTGATTATGTTCATCAAGATCAAAAGGTAAATAATAGCAAGAATGAAGATGAGAAACAGGTAATGATGTGTCGCAATGGCGCTGTATCCGAATACGGCAATGCATATCGCAGATACGATACTTGAAAGGATGCGCATGTTGTCGCTTCCGAACCAGAGAGGGAGCGTTTCCCTCCCGATGATCAGGTCGCCCTGGAAGGCGATCAGATCAAGGAGGGTTGTCCTGAGAAAGATCAGCGTGAATACATACCCGCCGAGCGTCGTAAAGTGGGTTATCGACATCCCCGTTCCGAGGATCGGGATCAGAACGGTAATAACAACCCATCCGAATATTGTTACGATTTTCGAGTTGTACAGCTTTTGAAAAAATCCGGGCTTGACCCTCCTGATCACCTGTTTCACCGGAGCGGTTGAATACATGAATCCCAGGGCATACGAGCCCGTGAGTACAGCGATGGTGACGGCATTGTATTGCAATGCCATGAATATTGACGCCGCCATGGCCGCGAGAGAAACGATCAGGAGAGACTTTCCGAATTTTTCATATATCACGTATTTATAGGGATTGCTGAGTTTCAGAAATTCCTTCTCGAAATAATTGTTGATGGAATACATGGAAAAAATATAGAAAAAAGAGATCGACGCGAATATGTAATCGGCCTGGATGCCCGCATATGCGAGGGTCGTGAGTGTTATGAAAAAAGCAGCCACCGCGGACAGGAGATTGGTCCTGACGATGAACTTCAGGAGCGACATGGCAGTTTTGAACGCGAAGTTGCTGTTCAGGAAATTGAT
>Ga0154692_114_pt3 | contig 42510 bp, 34 predicted proteins | sample Rifle2008BG13ft_FD_116121 | JGI IMG/M metagenome (GOLD analysis project Ga0154692, IMG submission 116121) | Spirochaetes bacterium RBG_13_51_14
AAAATAAAGTCAAAAATTATTTCTTTTTATTCGGGATGAAAATAAATTTTCCTTTACATAGTTGTTATTATCGGCTTATATATTTGAGATCTTCTTATGGGCGCCTTTAAAAATTTTAATTTTCCTTAAAAAGCGCCCAAAAGGGAACATCTTAGCATGACATTTCAAGGATCCCTAATAATTACATTCTGAGGCTGAATATGGTTAATTCATCAGTAAAACAGGAATCTGGCTCGTATGTCGCACAATCACTCGATGCCGAAAGGGATGGTAAAAAAATCGATATTCCCGCTATAATCAAATCCCTGAAGAACATGCTCGCCGTTAGGCTCCTCGTGGTGTTCTTCATAACAACTACTCTGGGAATGTTCACTTATTTCATAACTAACTATTTTATCGTAAAAAATAATATTGAAAATATCGTAACCGACGACCTCAAGTCCACCGTCAGTGTCATTTATGACACCATCGACCTCCATTTCAGCGATGACAGCTATCGCAAGGAGTTCAAGAAGAACCTGGAAACCGGCTCCGCCGAGGTCGATTTCGACTCGCGCTTTAACGAACTGAAATACCGCATCAGAAGAGTAAAATTCAGCAAACACGGGTATGCATATATCATAAATTCCCAGGGCGATGTAATAATTCATCCGGAATTGGAAGGTGAAAATATACTCAAAGAACAGTTTATCAAGAATATAATCAAAAAGAAAAACGGCATCATTGAATACAACTGGAAGGGAGAAAAAAAGATTTCAGCATTTAAATATTATGAACCTTTTGGGTGGATAGTAATAGCAGGAAGCTATTACGAAGATTTTCTGAGCGCACCCATGAGGCGGGTGTTCATCTGGTCTCTTTCCATAATCTGTGTGGTGATGTCAATCATGTTCGTTGTTTTATTTCGTATTATCTCCGCAATTATCATTAAGCCGATAAACAACGCTAAAAACATAGCCAAAAGCATCCGCGACGGCGACCTTACCGTTACGCTTGGACAAATTGGGACCGATGAAATCGGATTCATGATGGCGGCCATGGCTGATATCATTGTCACCCAGCGGAATATCATCTCTGCAATGATCGGCCATATCAAGAAACTCACAGCATCTTCGAATGAGATGGACGTCATCAGCAAAAAGATGTCGAAGATGTCCCAGGACCAGGCCGCAGCCATGGAGGAGGCATCGGCTGGCACCGAGGAAAACACGGCTTCCATGCATCAGATTGTCAACCGGTTTGAGATCCAATTCCAGAGCGTCGACCAGAACGCCGCCCGGATGATGAAAATGGCGTCCGAAGCCGACACCTCGTACAACGAAGCCATGCAGGTAAACAATTTGATGACCAGCACGGCTGAGAGCGCGCGGTTCGGCGAACAGGATCTCAACAGAATGGTTTCGGAGATACAGAACATCAAGGAAAGCACGGCGAAGATCGCGGAGATCATCAAAATTATATCCGATATCTCGGAGCAGGTGAACCTGCTGTCATTGAACGCGGCGATCGAAGCTGCCCGTGCCGGCGAGTATGGGCGGGGATTTGCAGTGGTCGCCGATGAAATATCCAAGCTTGCCGACCAAACAGCCCAGAGCGCGAAGAATATCACGCTACTGGTCAATGAAGGAAATGCTCAGGTAGATGCCGGAACTGAAATCGTCAACCGCACCGCCCAGGCCTTTCATAAGATAATTGAATCCATCGAAACGGTGCGCGGAACAATAACAAAGTTCTCCGGGACACTGAAACTCCTGACAGACACCGCTTCAGAGGCCAGGAGTAGTACTGACGACATCAAAAAAATTTCAAACGAGATATACATGGCCACGAAGGAGCAGATGGCAACAAATAAAGAGATGGCAGTTACCATTGAAAATATTAATACCGATTCGCAGGAGCTTGTCAATTACGCTGCCACCATACTGAGCACATCCCAGGAGATAGCCGGGCTTTCTACCGAGATTAAGACAGAGCTTGATATATTCAAAATATAATAAAAAAGCACGAAGCCGAATCCGCGCCTTTCCAGTCCATATCAATAAAACTCCTTCCCGCCGGAGCCGACCTCCTCGCCGTCGAGGGTTGAGAATTCCTTTAAAAGCTCCTTCTGGCGGGGCGTGAGTTTTCTGGGCACCCTGATGTTGATTTTAACCAGCTGATCCCCTTTCCCGTAGGAACCCAGGTAGGGTATGCCATTCCCCTTCAGCCTGAAGACCTGGCCGTTCTCCGATCCGGGAGGGATCTTCATCTTGGCAACGCCGCCGCTGATCGTCGGCACCTCGATCTCTCCGCCCAAGCACACCATGGGGAAAGAAACGTCGATGATCGATATGATGTCGTTTCCGTGTCGCTCAAAAACCGAATGCTTTTTCACATGGATGGCCACATAGAGGTCTCCCCGGGAGCCTCCGTTCGGCCCCTGCTCGCCCTCCCCGGTAATTTTGAGCCGCGAGCCGGACTCGACCCCGGCCGGGATCTTCACCGTGATGGTCCGCTTGTGAAGCCTGAGGCCCGTGCCCTGGCACGATGCGCAGGGTGAAGAAATAATTTTCCCCTCGCCCTTGCATTTATAGCAGGTCTGGGTGATGGAAAAGAACCCCTGGGTCTGCCGAATCTGGCCCGTCCCGCTGCACACGGGACAGACCGCCGGCTTCGTTCCCGCCTTGGACCCGGTGCCGTTACAGGTCTCGCACATTTCGTTACGGGGAACCTTGATCTGCACTTCCTTACCGGACGCCGCCTCTTCGAGGTCAATGGAAAGGTCATACTGAATGTCGGAGCCGCGCCGGGCCCGTTTGGTCCTGGTTCTACCGCTGAATGCGGACCCGAAAAATCCCTCGAAAATATCGGCGAAATCAAAATCGCCGAATATGTCTGAAAAGTCTGAATAAGCCCCGCGGCCGAATCCTTCGAAACCGGAAACACCCTCATGGCCGAATTTATCATAGGCCGCGCGCTTTTTGGGGTCTCTTAAAATTTCGTATGCTTCAGTGGCTTCTTTAAACTTCTCTTCCGCACCTTTGTCGCCTTTGTTTCTGTCTGGATGATATTTGAGCGCCAACTTTCGATACGCTTGCTTTATCTCCTGTTCCGCGGCATTCTTTGAAACTCCGAGGACTTCATAATAATCTCTCTTGGCCACTGGTTATTTCCTTGCTTACATTAAATTAAATATACACAGAACCGGTCATGTTGTCAATGATCTCCTCCGCCCTGTTTTTTATCATCATCGACCACTTCGTAATCCGCGTCGTACACTTTTTCTCCTCCCTCGGTGTTGGCGCTTTTAGCGGTATCGCCTTCCTTGTCGGCACCCGGCTGCTGCTGCTGACCGGCGTACTGCTGGGCGTGTTGCTGGTACATCCGCTCGGCGAACTTGTGCGACGCCTGCTCGAGCCGTCCCTTTACCTCCTTGATCGTGCTCACGCTGTCGGATTCCATCGCCTTTTTAAGATTAGCGATTTCGGCCTCGATACTGTCTTTCTCGGAAGGTTCCACTTTATCGGCGTTCTCTTTGAGGAGCTTCTCCAACGAATAGATGAAGGAGTCGCCCTCGTTCCGAGCCTCGATAAGCTCACGGGCCCGTTTGTCCTCAGCTGAATGCTCATCAGCATCCCTCACCATTTTCTTGATCTCGTCCTCGGAGAGGCCGCTGGATGATTCTATCCGTATCTTCTGCTCCTTGCCGGTGCCAAGGTCCTTGGCTGATACGTGCACAATGCCGTTGGCATCGATGTCGAACGTCACTTCGATCTGCGGAACGCCGCGCGGCGCGGGCGGTATGCCCACCAGGTCGAACCGGCCCAGCGTCCTGTTCTGAGCCGCCAGCTCCCGTTCGCCCTGAAGCACGTGTATTGAAACTGCCGGCTGGTTATCCGACGCCGTTGAAAAAATCTGGCTCTTCTTCGTGGGGATGGTGGTGTTCCGCTCGATGAGCTTGGTCATCACGCCTCCCAGGGTTTCAATGCCGAGCGAAAGAGGTGTGACATCGAGCAACAGCACATCATGTACATCGCCGGCCAGAACGCCACCCTGGATGGCCGCGCCGACGGCGACGACCTCATCCGGGTTCACGCCCTTGTGGGGCTCTTTGGCGAAAATGCGCTTCACCAGGTCCTGCACGGCCGGTATACGGGTGGAACCACCGACGAGAATCACTTCGTCGATATCGCCGGCGGTGAGTCCCGCGTCTTCAAGCGCGCTCATGCAGGGACCCTTGGTGGAGTTGATAAGGTCCTCGATGAGCTGTTCGAGTTTCGATCTCGTCAGGGTCATGACCAGGTGCTTCGCGCCGGACTGGTCGGCCGTCAGAAACGGAATGTTGATTTCCGTCTGAGATTTGCTCGACAGCTCTATCTTCGCCTTCTCCGCCCCTTCCTTCAGACGCTGGAGAGCCATCTTATCGCCGGCTACGTCGATGCCGGTCTGCTTCTTGAACTCCTGCATGAGCCAGTCCATAATTCGCTGGTCGAAATCATCGCCGCCCAGGTGCGTGTTCCCGTTGGTCGATTTTACTTCGAACACGCCATCGCCCAGTTCCAGGATGGAGATATCGAAGGTGCCGCCGCCCAGGTCGTATACCGCTATTTTCTCATTACGCTTTCCCTTGTCGAGGCCGTACGCCAGCGCGGCCGCGGTGGGCTCGTTGATAATGCGCTCCACTTCCAGTCCGGCTATCCGTCCCGCGTCCTTGGTCGCCTGCCGCTGGGCATCATTGAAGTACGCCGGTACTGTAATGACGGCCCGCGTAACTTTCTCTCCCAGATAGTCCTCGGCGGTCTGCTTCATTTTCTGCAGTACCCGGGCGGATATTTCCTGTGGGGTGAATTCTCCCGCGATGGTTTTAACGCGGACGCCGTCCCGGCTGTCATCGATGACCTTGTAGGATACCATCCGTATCTCGTTGGCCACTTCATTGAACCGCCGCCCCATGAATCGTTTGATGGAACGGACGGTATTTTCAGGGTTGGTGATAATTTGGTTTTTCGCCACTTGGCCGACCAGCCGCTCACCCTTGTCGGTAAAGGCCACGATTGACGGAGTGGTCCGCTGCCCCTCGGAATTCTGAATGACAACCGGTTCACCCCCAATCATAACCGCAACGCACGAGTTGGTCGTCCCAAGATCAATTCCTATTATTTTGCTCATTGTGATTCTCCTTCATCAAAAATTGTATATAATATCGTTCTGAAAATTCCCTTTAACAGAAACTCGCTTGATTCCCCTAATGAACCGAGCCACCCCCACCGGCATCTTCATCATCGCCGGTGGCGGATTCAGCGGAAGCCACCTCCCGCTTCGGTTTCGTAACTTTGACCTTTGCGCTCCGTACCACCAGATCTTCAATGCGAAATCCCTTCTGGTAAACCTTGGTGACCGTATCGTACTCAACCTCGTCGCTTATCTCGGTGTCCACCGCTTCATGAAAATTGGGATCGAACTCCTGATCAAGCGCGTCGATTTCAACGACGCCGTACTTCTTCATGGTCTCCTCGATCCGCTTCGAGATCATGGACACTCCCTCCACGAGGGACGTATGAGCATCGTCGATCGATCCGTTTTTCGGGATGGATTCCGACGCCTCAATGGCCCGATGCAGGTCATCATTGATCTGGATGATGTCATGGGCGAAGTCCCTGAAGGCCATCTTCCTGGTTTCAAACTGTTGCTTGACGATCCGTTTTTTGTAATTTTCGAAATCCGCCTGCCGGCGCAGCATCGTGTCCTTGAGGGTTTCCATCTCCTCTTTAAGCTGCTGGTTTTCCTTGAGAACAGCGTTCTTCTTTTCATCACAAACACGATCGGACTCACGACGGAAGGCTTTTCTCCGCTCCTCCCTTCTCCGCTCCTCCGATGCTTTCTCATTTTCTATTTTCTTTTCCAGATCCGCATCAGATAAATCGAGATTCCGCTTTGACCCGGCATCCTTCCTTTCATGGGTATCCTTATCCTTCGCCTTGTTATGTTCCTTGTGCTTATCCATCATATACCCCTGTAAATCCCGCGTATATATCATCGCGAGCATTGATGCTCATATGAATGCGCAGTTGCGCAAACGCGCATTCATATGAGCGCCTACTTCGACATTTTAGTCAACAATTCCGTAACAACCCTGCCGGTGTAATCGACCAGCGGCACCACCTTTTCGTAATCCATCCGGGTGGGACCTATGACGCCGATGGCCCCCACCAGCTTGTTTCCGATCTTATATGACGTGGAAACCATACTGCACCCCTTGACCTTTTCCTCTTCTATCTCCGCGCCGATCAGTGTTCTGATTCCATCGTTCTCCAGCGTTTTTTCAAGAATGCCTCGTAAGATATTGCGCTCCTCGATAATACTGAGGAGACTGTGCAGGCGATCCTCCTCCACCATCTCGGGGATCTTCAATAAGTTTTCAATTCCGTCAATATGAAGTCTCGGCTCCTCGTAATCCGACACGGCAAGCTCGGCTATATCCAGCGCCATCTCCTTATTAATACCATCCTCCTTTTCGCTCCGCAGCCGGTCGAAAATTGTGCCCTTTATTTCATACACGGAGTAGCCGCAGAGCTCGCTGGTCAGATAATTGGAGAAGTTGTACAATTCATCCTGGGTCACGTTGGAGGAAACCATCACCTTCTTGGTAAGCACTATGCCGGTCCTGGTAATGAGAATAAACAGGATTTCATTGTTATCCATGGGGGCCAGGACGACGCGCTTCACGACGGTGAAATCGAACCGGGGAGTGAGCATAACGGCCGCGTACCGGGACTCGGTGGAAAGCATTTTTGTTATGAGAGAAAAAATTCTGTCCAGCTGAACTTCCCTTTTGATCACATCTTCCTTTACAGAAATCTCTCGATCCTTTAACGAGAATTCGTACGAGTCGAGGAGAGAATTGACGTAAAACCGGTATCCTTTATCAGTGGGTATTCTTCCAGCCGAGGTGTGCGGCTGTTTCAGATATTCCATACTCTCAAGGTCAAACATTATATTTCTCATGGTAGCAGGAGAGATTGATAATGAATACTTCTGCACAAAAGAGCGGGAACCAACGGTCTTACCGGTAGTTATATATTCGTACACTATCGCCTGTAAAATAGACGATTCCCTTTCATCGAGGGGTCTTTCTTGTGTAATATCCTTAGCCATAACAAATATATTATTAGCACTCGATATAATCGAGTGCTAATAATATATTAATAATAAAAATAAAGATAGTCAAGTCTAAAAAATAAAAAATTATTTTTTAGACTCTTTTTCTTTATCTTTATCCTTTTTATCCTTGTCCTTGGCTTTGTCGTCAGCTTCGAGGGCCATCTTCGCGGCATCGATGATGTTCTTCAGTTTAGTCGCTTCAGTATCCTCTCCAAACAGTACATGAATCTTTCGAAGTGACGACAGATATTCGATGGATCGTTTCAAATCGTCCCGGGCCTTGCCGGCCATTTCATACTTGGTACGGAACTGGCGGGCAGCCTCGGTAAGGCTCTCCTTGCATAACTGCATGAGGTCGCGCCGTTCATAGAAAAAATCCGACCGCGGATCCCTGAGCTTTGCAACTTCGGAAAAGCTGGTGATATTCTTCGTGATGATGGCCACCCGGGCCTGCAGCTCCACGAAGGACCATTTCCACTTGGAATCCTGGCCGAACTTATGCATTAGGTTGTCGAGTATACGATGCAAACGTTGGATGAAATTAAGGATCTGACCGGGATTGAGCCTGTTAATGGCCGCCAGGTATTCGTCATTTTCCTTGAGAGTGCGGTCAACGTCGTTCCCCACCACTTCTTCCATATATTGCAGCACCTTGTAGAATTCCTTCCGCGCATTCTCAAGAAAGTTGGTGTTCTTGATGCCCAGCATCTCAATTGAAAGGTCATTCATTTTCAGGAAATTATCAATAGCGTCCATTTCCCAGGATGCCTGCTCGATACTGTAATAACTTCGGATTGCGGGGTGCTTTTTCTTTTTTACGGCAGCTTCGCTGAGCGACCTCTTGATCTGCTCAACTTCACGCTTTATGTCCTTGATCTCATCATTGTATGCCGCCTTCTCAGCTTTGCTTAATGCTGCCATCTCACCATCCTATGCGTACGTGTCGATATAGGTTCCCCTACTATTTTCGGACGATTCCGCATTTCTATTAACTGGTTGCGGCTCATTTCGTTGGGTTTCTTCCTGCCGCGGGACTTCAGTAGAAAAACCGCGTGGAACGGTATCGGGCCCACTGATATTGGTTATTTCCATAATCCCCTCCCTTAAATTATGGATAAAATCTGAGATCCAGCCATGCCTGCGGCTGGAAACCTCCTCTTCTATATAAAATATAATTTTTGTTAAGAAATTTCAAGTAAAAATTATATTCACCCCTGCTCTTTCAGATACCTCCATCCCGATCATCCTTGTCAAAGGTGGACAGGAGGACAGGTTTCAGATGATCAGAGTCAAACCGTCTTCATTAATACGGTACTGGGCCGTCTTAACAATTCTGATGCCTTGTATACGGCGGCCTTCAATTCCGGCCAGCATAGCCACCGCATCGTCCGCCCGGACCGATTGCTCTGACCCCGCATAAAGACGAATGAGCAGTGAATTATCATCAATAATCCCGTATGAATATACAACCTGTTCAAATGGAATCATTCGCGCCGATTGTTTTGTCAGCTTTGTAAACCCAATCCCGGAGGCGAGGTTTTCGGTTATGGACCGATATAATTCCCTGGACGACGCAACCACCCGGTATTCGATGACAGCGGTTATGGCCATGAGGGAAACCCGCTCTTCGATACGATAGATATCGGCGGCGATAATCCCCAACGGCAGGAAGGCATTGATACGATTCCCGCATCCGTCGTCTATTTCATCAAAAAGGTGGATGTCGAACAGCTCCGCCTCACTCTCGATTCCCAGGGGCAGGGGATAGCCGGCCGATATCCGCTCGCGCTTGTTGAATCCCTGCGACATAGACACCGGGATGTCTGCCATGCGGAGCGCCCGCTTCACGATCTCCATGAGGTCTATGTGGGGAATGAAACGCATCATCCCGATTTTTGCGAGTCGTATCCGGGCGCACCCCGTTACGGCAAAGCGTCTCTCGAACCGCTTCTTAGCCTCTTCGATGGGCGCGGCTGCGATTTCCCCGCGGGTCGTGGGCGTCCCCTGCCGCGGTTCGGCCGCGACGGTGTCCGCCTTCATCCGCTCTATCGTCAGGCGCTCAAAACCGGTGGCGACAAAATTCCAGGGAAACACGCTCTCGCTTCGCCGATCCAGGCACCGTTCCCACCCGGGGATCACCTCGTCAAGATTTTTCCGCCATATGTCGAACCTGAAATGCTCCTCCCACGAATCGAAACGGCAGCCCTCGCGGTACGATCGGCATATCACCTCCCCCAGACGGGTGTCGCCCCGCGCGATCACCCCTTCAAGGATAGACGCTTCCACATCATGATTTTTAATCTTGACGGATCGGGGCAGGCCCCGCTTGATCCGACGTATGGCGTTCTCGAAATAGTCCCGGCCCATCTGCCGCTCCCGCTGGAACGGCGTGTGCGGCTTCGGCACAAAGGGCGATACGGTGACATTGATTTCCATTCCCGCCCGGGCGACCCGGTGTATCTCTTTCAGGAGGTTGATGATGTCGGCCGCCTCGTCATGCTCTTCGCAGCCGGGCAGGCCTATCATGAAATAGAGCTTGATCACCTTCCAACCGAGGTCGCGCACACGCCGCATGATATCAGTGAGATCACGGACGCGAATCCGCTTGTTCGCCAGCGCCCTGATCTCCTCCGAAGCCGACTCAACCGCGAAGGTGAGCGATGCCCTCCGCACCTCCGATATCTGCTCGATCAGCGGCAGTGTCGCCGCGTCAACCCTGAGCGACGGGAAGGAGATCGATATCCCCCTCTCCGTAAGCCCGGGGAGCACGGCATTGATGAGGCTGACCAGGGAGGGGTAATCGCTGATCGAGAGTGAGGAGAGGGTCACCTCATTATACCCGGTGTTCCGCACCATGACCATGATGCGCTGGGCTGCGGCGCTGTGGTCATAGCACCGGTAGGGAAGATCATAATACCCGGCGTGACAGAAGTTGCAAAAATTACCGCATCCCCTGGTGACCTCGATCACGACCCGTTCCTGCGCGATCCGGATGTTGGGGACCAGCGGTTTCGCTGGGTCCGCAAGATCCCGCCCGCGGTACACCCGCTTCCGCACTGGAGCGCCGCTGCTTTCTGCAATTGCGCAGCCTTCATAGGTCATGGCGTACCGGGAAGGGAGGAGCACCCCATCGACTGCGCCGATGCGCTCGAGCGTTTCACACCGTCCCAGACCCTTTTCTTTCGCGTCAAGCACGGCCTGAACGATCTCACGGATACCCTCCTCGCCGTCGCCGATGTAAAAGGCGTCGATGAAATCGCCGAGAGGGAACGGATTCGAAACCGCTTCGCCGCCGGCGATGACGATCGGCGCGCCTTCGCCCCGATCGCCGCGTCGCAGCGGGATACCGCCCAGATCGAGTATCTGTAGTATGTTCGTGCAGAGAAGCTCATGGGATACGTTAAAGCCGATCAGGTCGAGATCGGAGAGCGGCGTGTAGGTCTCCAGCGTGTACAGGGTAACGCCGCTCTCGCGAAGTATTGCCTCCAAATCCGCTGCCGCGGCAAACACCCGCTCGCAGGCCACGCCGGGCATGGCATTGGCAATATCGTACAGGATGCGCAGGCCATTGTTCGACATACCCACATCGTACAGGTCCGGGTAGCACAGGGCCATTCGAAGGCGCGCTTCTTCCTTCACGATGACGTTCAGTTCGCGCCCCAGGTACCGCCCCGGCTTCTGAACGCGGGAAAGAATGCCTTCAACGACGGATGGATCAAGACGTGCCATCAATTCAACCACTATGAAGTAAAATTATGTAGAACAAATTCTTTACAACTGCAGGGCATGCTACCTCCCACCGTCTCCGGGGGATGAGCGCGCATTATAAACATGAACGATTCCCCCGGCTGAGGAGCGCCCTGATGTCCGCACGGGCATCATGTCAGCTGCTCACCGCGTAAATCTCTACAGGCCTCGGCCAGGGAGACGAACTCATCGAGCGTAAGATCCTCCCCGCGACGACCGCCGTCAATACGTGCAGCAGCGAGAGAGCGCGCCGCCCCCTCTCTCCCTGCCTGCAGGTGCGGAGATTCCGACAGGGCCTTGAGTATCGTTTTTCTCCGTCCCCAGAAGGCTGATTTCACCACCATATGAAAAATATCGATGTCACCGCCGGACAGGGGAAGGCGTCTCCGCCGAACGAGCCTCACCAGGGAAGAGGCAACCTCGGGCCGGGGATAAAATGATTCCCGGGATACCCCGAAGAGGATCGTCGGCTGATAGTAGAACCCCAGGGTAACCGACAGGGCGCCGTAGGTTTTGTTCCCCGGTCCCGCGATGATCCGGTCAGCCATCTCCTTCTGAAGGGTCACATAAACATGCGGCGCTGAATAGCGGGTGATCCGGAAGAGTATTTCGGAAGAGCAGTAGTATGGAAGATTGGAGACGAATTTGGTAAAGGTATCAGCCAGATCCAGTTTCAGAAAATCCGCATGTATCAGCCTTATATTATTCTTCCCCCTGAAGCGCTCCGCGCAATAGCGGTACAGCCCCGAATCGATCTCAACCGCGGTCACCCCCTCGGCAACTTCAACCATTCGCCCGGTCAGCGCCCCCAGCCCGGGACCGATCTCAAGCACGCGGTCATCGGAGGATATTCCTATTATGTTTATTATTTTATCGAGCACCGCGTTGGACACGAGAAAATTCTGTCCCAGCTTTTTGTTTGGACGGAGGCCGTATTGTTCGATAATGCTCATCAATTCCGATTTATTCACTGGCAACCCCTCCCTGAACACGGCCCTTTTTGGAAAAAATAAAGCAGGAAGAGGGTGTGTTCAGGCAATCACACCATTAACGGTATGTGATCGCTACATCTTTTTACACCATATATTATATTCAATTATAATTTACTTAACTCAGGCGAAAATTGAAATATATTCTCCCTCCCCCTTGAGGGGGGAGGGAAATAATAATATCCTAAGTCGAATTAATTACTCGAGTTAGGCGAATTTATATAATTAATTCCCCCTCCCTTGATGGGAGGGGTTAGGGGAGGGTGAAATAGGTGATTTTGGCATACAAAAGTTATCCATTCGCCGTAAATTCATCACCCCCACCCCAACCCTCCCCCCTCAAGGGGGAGGGAGCGGCCCACATAATTAAATTCGCCTAACTCGAGTAACAATTTATACTTGAATTTTAAAGAACACCCCATATCATACATGCATCAACAATATATTCGAAGTCTTCAATGCAAAAACAGACAATCGAACCGCAGGGCCCAGAGTGATATACGCATGCTGCTCGATTTTCTGCAACGATCTACAAAAAATGAAACAACATGACACGATAAAAATATGATTAAAGGAAAAAAAATATGAACCTAAAAAAAAATCTTCATGCAATCATGAAATATGCGGATTCCTTATTCCGCAAAACTCACACCACCGCGAATACAGTCATTAAGAAGTCAGTTTCCCTGGCGCGTTCTGTGGGAAAGCAGGCGCCCGTCATGACCCGGCGCATCATCACCTGGGCGAAAAGCATCCGGCTCGATCGCACGACAATAACACGGCTAAAAATCTTTGTTGCCGGGGACCTCTGGCCCCGGCATCTCCAACCATTTCTATCGGTCTCAAGGAACCGGATCATGTTGTCGGGAGGCGCCGCCATCATTATTACCGCCGCGGCCCTGAGCGCCCTGAGCTCTGACAAGGTGGCAACAATCGAACCAAACCGCTATCGGGAGCCCGCTCCCGTCGATAACTCGATGCTCCGTATCGTACAGGCGGCGCCCACCGGAACCGTTACCGGCGACGATAGACGGAAGGAGGTCACGGTGGTCTTCAACCATCCTCTGGTGCCTCTGTCGAAGCTGGAAGATACAACCGCCGGCGTCCTGGATATCGCACCGGCAATCAGGGGAAATTTCCGCTGGTATGGGAGCCGCATTTGCGCTTTTATCCCTGAAACAGGATGGGAGTTCGGCCGAACCTATACCATTACCGTCCGCAAGGGAACCACCTCCCTGAACGGTAAAGCGCTTCCCGAAAATTACTCCTTTACCTTCACCTTCACGATACCGGAACTGAGCGTGTCAGCCCATCCGATACCCTACCAGTCCGGCACCATCGACTACAACCAGTCCTTCTCAATTAATTTCAGCCACCCGGTTAATCTGGCGGATCTCAGCGGAAAGGTACGGCTCTTGTGCAACAACCAGACAATCCCCTTCAAGACGACATACTGGGATCCCGCATCAGGCGGAGATGTCGAGACAGGAGAGGACGAGGGCTATGGCGGGCCGGGCAACGACGCCGGCGAACCGAACCGCAGAGCCGTCATCATCACCCCGACAGCGCCCTTCAAACGCGACGCAGCGGTGACCATTACCGTCGAGCCCGGTCTCCGTGCGGCCGACGGCGCAGCAGAGTTAAAAAATAAGAAATTATTCACCTACGCCACGCACGGCCCCCTCTCCGTGGCGTTCAAGCAGGAGGGCGTTGATTACTACCAGAATTTCTGGCAGGCCCAGTTCGAATTCAACAACGACGTCGATATCAGTGCGGCCAGGACCGCCATCAAGGTCACACCTTCCATCCCGTGGCGGGAATCCTCACGCGGCCGCACCAGGAGTATAGCCCTTACGTCATGGTCGGTAAAACCAGGCACCGCCTATAAATTCACCGTTGGCCCGATGACGGATATTCACGGAAACGCCCTGGTATCGGGAGACCGGGAGATCGAGGTTACGGTCCCCGAATACCGCCCTGAATTTTCTCTCGAAGACGATAAAACCTTGCTTGAATCCACGATGAGCCAGAAGGTCCCGGTGGAAATGGCTAACATGCCGGAGATCGTCGTGGGTGTGGCACCCGTTACGCTGAAACATATACAGATGGGCCTGTCCGATTCCCGTTACAGCATACTGGATAATCTGAGCTACAACATGATCGAATGGAAAACGGGCGTGGGAAAGCACGTGTCCGGACGCACCGGCTACGACATCCGGAAGTATCTCACATCCGCACATACGGGGTGGCTCGGCGTGACATTTACCGGCGATGTAATATCATATAACGGTAAAAGCGAGCGTCTCACCCGCGGCCAGATCATTCAGGCGACGGACCTGGGGATATCAGTCAAGGAGGCCTTTGACTCATCCTACGTATGGGTTCACTCCCTGCATCGGGGCGCACCGGTAAAGGGCGCTGCAGTGACCTTCTATGACATTGACAACAGGATCGGTTCCGGCATTACGAACGAAGAAGGCTATTGCCGTATCCCTAAAAATGAGTATGGCCTGCTTAAAAAATCACTGTATGTGGTGAGCAGCGGAACAGGCGACCGCGCATTTATCACCTCGGCAAATTACGATCTCCCCATGTACTATGTCTGCAACCAGTTTGATCAAAACGCCTGGGAGCGGTCGCTCGGCGGAGAGATCATCTTCGACCGGAAGCTCTATCGGCCCGGCGATACGGTCAGCCTCAAGGGTATCCTCGCGGTGCGGGAAAAGGGAAAACTGACGCCGCTCCGAAACGCCCCAATCAGCGTGACCATATCAAGCTCCAAAGGAGAGCAGCTGTTTTCCAAGGATATCAAAACATCCGCCCAGGGCGGACTCTGGACAACCTGCGAAATTCCCGCTGACGCGCCACTCGGACACTACCAGGTGCGTATGGCCCTGAATGACAGGTTATACGTCAATGACACCTTCCAGGTCGAGGAGTTCCGGCCCGTTTCATTCTCCGTGAGCGTGGCAGGTCTTCGCGACGCCAGCGTTGGCGAGAAAATACCGATAACTATCGAGGGCCGTTACCTGTTCGGTGCGCCCATGAAATCAGCCCCGGTCACCTACAACTGCATGCGGATGAAGCGGCGCATTTCCTTCCCGAATTATTCCGATTATACCTTTGGCGACGGACAGCTATGGGAAGAAACTGAGATCGACTGGTCCAACGCCGGGTATTACACCGGCGATTCCGGCAGGCTCGATTCGTCCGGGAAATACGTTTTTACTCTGACCCCCCGGCCGATGCTGAACCAGGAAAAGCTCCAGACGCCCGATCAGACCCTGCAGCTCTCTGACATCTATGATCTAAAGATAGAGGCGAAGGTCAAAGACGTGGACGATAAATCGGTTACAAAGACCGCTTACGCCACCGTGTATCCCGGATCGTTCCTGATCGGCATCCGATCGAAGAACCGCTATCAGCACTTCAGCAAGCAGTTCTCCTTCGACCTGGTGGCCCTGACCAACGACGGTCGTCACGTCGAAAGCCGTCCGGCCGTTATTACTGTTATTAGGTACAACTACAAGAACATCATGTCCAAGGGACCGGGCGGGACCCTGCAGCCGCGTAACATGCTGGTAAAGGAACAGGTGCTCCGCCAGGAGATCACCCTGTCCGGCGCGCCCAGGACCTTCACCTTTCAGCCCGCGGATTCAGGCGGGTATTCGATTATCGTGCAGGAGCGGGGTGGCATGAGCTACTCCCGTGACAACTTCTACGCCTGGGGCGGTGAGATGGTATCCTGGTATCTGGATGACGACGACGCAATCACCCTGATGCCGGATAAAAAGGAATATCAGCCGGGTGAAACGGCACGGGTTCTCATCCAGTCTCCCTTCAGCCGCTGCAAGGCCATCATCACCCTTGAGCGCGAATCCGTGATATGGCAGAAGACCATGGACATCTCCGAAAACGGCACTCCAATTGAAATCCCCATGAAGGAAGAATATCTTCCCAACGTGTTCCTCTCGGTCATGCTCGTCCGCCCGCGGGTCAATCTGCCGGAAACCGTTGATCCGAAGACACGCGCGGAGTACATCGCCAATGACATGGGCATCCCAAAATTCAAGGCTGGTATCGTGAAGCTCTCGGTAAGCAACGCGTCGAAAAAGGCAAAACTCGATCTGGTCCCTAACAAAAGCGAGTACAGTCCCGGCGAACCAGTCACCGTGACCATCACCACTGAGCCGGGCGCGGAAGTGGCCCTTGCCGTGGCCGACCGGGCAGTGCTCGATCTCATCGATTATCAGTACGCGAATCCGGTGAATAAGCTCTACCAGAATTGGCCCCTGGGCGTACGGATCCTGGAAAACCGGCGCTTTATAATCAAGCAGTACCGCTACACCCAGAAGGGCGAGAGCCCCGGCGGACAGGGAAAAGGAGATGAGCTCGAGGGCCTGGGCGGCTTCGACAAGGACAGCGAAGACGGCTCTCGCAAAGATATCCGATACACCGCCTACTGGAACCCGTCAATCATCGCCGACACTGAAGGGAAAGCGACCGTAACATTTACACTGCCGCACAACCTCACCACCTTCCGGATCATGGCCCTTGCGTCGATCAACGGCAAATATCGCAACGCGAATCATGAATTCAGGGTGCGGAAGGCGCTGGTGATCCAGAAAAATCTGCCCCGCTTCATCAGACCGGGCGATACCCTTTCTCTGGGAGCCGTGGTCATAAATCAGACTAACCGGGGGGGAGAATTCATCTTCTCGATACAATCGGATCTCCTCCAGGGAAAAGAGACGACAACCACAGCAGCGATCGACGCTGGTGAGGCGAAGGAGATAACCTTCCCGGTGACGCTCAACCTGGAACGGTACGCAGCCTTGAAAAAAATGACCGGGAACAGCAGCGATAACACTTCTCCATCGGGACAAATCTCGGTGAAGGGGTGGCTTTCAGTGAAGCCGGTCGACATGGAGAAATACACCGGAGGCGGATTTAAAAAGAGCGATGTGATCGACCGTCTGGAATTCAATTTCCCGGTTCGAGAACAGCCTCCCGACGAGGCCTTCACTGTAGCCGGATTCACGTCAACAGAAGAAAAGGAATTCATCCAGTTCCCGGCCCCGGGCAGTGTGATGCCGGAGATGGGGGGCCTGGAATTAGCCCTTGCACCGACGGCGCTGGTGGGACTTAACAGGGCGTTCGCCTTCTACAAGACCAATCCTTTCTTCTGCCTGGAACAGCGGGCCTCGGCCTTTCTCCTCGCCATGTCCTCGGGCGAGCTTCTGAAGCAATTTTCCTTTAAGCCTCCGAGCGACAGGGATTTCGATTTCTCGCGCATCGAGGAGCTGTTCCTTGGGGAGATAGACAGATTCCAGAACGCCGACGGCGGGTTCAAGTTTTGGAAGGACAGCACCGACGGGCGGAGCGATCCATATCTTACCGCTTATGTGGCCTTCATTCTCCAGGTAGCGAAACAGAGGGGATACCGGGTACAATCGTCAGTGGTAGATAAGGTCGCGGCTTTTCTGGAAAACTATGTCCGCGAACCCCGGGAGGACGGCTATAAGTATATCTTTGAGTCCTTCGCCCTTATCAACTATGTGCTCACGCTCAAGGGTGACCACAACGCGTCCCTCACCGATCTCCTGCTGGACAACGAGCAGAAGCTCTCGCTCCGGGCAAAGGCGTACCTCGCCATGGCCATCGGCCTCAAAAAGGGAATCAGCGACTACAAGGATGACAATCATGCAAAGCGTATCATGGAGGCGGTGAAGAACCGCATGGACATCACCACCCGCAAAGTCTCATTCAAGGAAGAGGGCACCGACAACTACAATCGGGCATTTAGTTCAAACGGATCCACCCTGGGAGTTATCCTCAGGATGATGATCATGCTTGACCGGACCAACCCGCTCATTCCCAACATGGTGCAGTTTATCATCGCGGACCAGGGCAGCTCGGTCTGGCACGACAGCCACAGCACCGGCCTCGCCGCTCTGGCTCTCCATGATTACTACCAGGCGTATGAGAAGGAAGGATCGATCATTCCCGCGTATACGGGAACGGTCTCAATCAACGGCAAAACGGCATTCGAGCCGACCCTGGACCGGCGGAAGCTCGAGGTGCGGTCAACGGCCATCCCGATGCGCAACCTCTACGCCTACGGCCCGGCCGGCGTGAATCACCCGATGGTTTTTTCCTCGTCGAAAAATAATCGTCTCTATTACACGGCGACCCTCGCCTACTTCCCGTTGCTTTCCACCGTGGCACCGCGCGATGAGGGAATGGAGATCCAGCGTGACATTATCGACCTCGGCAGGCCGTCGCGTCGCGACAGAGACGGGACCATTATACGCGACAATCTGAAGCGCGGCTCCATATACCTCGTTCGTATCCGCGTGGTGACGCCCAAGCCTGTCTTCAATGCCCTCGTTGTGGACCCGATTCCATCAAACGTAGAAATCGTAAACACGGCTTTAAAAACCGAAGAATCGTCCCTGGGAAAGCTTACTACCAAAGACAGGCCGGCATACGAGTACTGGTGGATGGATGCCCTCCCAACGATAGAGTACCGCGACGACCGGGTGGTCATTACCCAGGATTACCTCGCACCGGGCCTGCATGAGTTCACCTACCTGGTTCGGCCCCTGTTGAAGGGCAGGGCCCAGGCTCCGGCCGCCGTCTCGAAGCTCATGTATGAGCCGGAGACGTTCGGCCGTACGGGCACCGGTTTCCTCGTGGTGCAATGATGACCGTACCGTTGAAAATCCGCGCCATTGCGCCTCGGGCGGCAGCCCTGGCGGCTGCCGCCGTGATAATCATTTTCCTGGTCTGGCCCGTTTCTTCGGACCGCATCCAGGGCACTGTCTCGCTCAGGATTCTCTCGCGCGAGGGGACGGTGCTCCGCCAGTTCTGCACCCCCGGCGAAGGAGCCTATGCCCAGTGGGTTGACCTTAAGGAGTATCCGCCTTATCTGGTGCGGGCGGTTCTTGCGGCCGAAGATCGCCGCTTCTATTATCATCCCGGAATCGACCCCGTTGCCATCTGTCGCGCCACGCTTCAAAACATAAGGAGCCGACGCATCGTATCCGGAGGCTCCACCATCACCCAGCAGCTTGCGCGGATAGCCTGGCGCGACGCTCTTCCCGCGAATAAGTTCCTCCGGAAGATGTGCGAATTAGCTCTCGCCCTGAAGCTGGAGCTCTCGACTTCAAAGGACCGCATTCTCGAATACTATCTCAACCGCGTTTCCTTGAAGTACAATCAAGCAGGATTCCCCGCGGCAGCGAAGCGCATATTCAATCGTGACATACGATTCCTGACCCGCGAGGAACATACGGCGCTGGCAATCCTCATCCGGCAGAATGCCGTGACTGAAGAAAAGTTCGACGCGCGTTTCCTCATGCTCTGGAAAAAGCTCACCGCCGGGACGCCCCGCGATCTCCCTTCTCTGCGGCAGGCTGTATTCGCGCCGCCGCCATTCCGCGCCCAACGGGACGACTCAACCACGCTCCACTTCGAGTCATGGATCCGCGCGGCGAATCCCGGGCTTGACGGCGACGTGCGTACCTGCATTTATGAAAATTGCAACGAAAAAATCCACCGGATCGTCAACAGCGAGCTTCTCTTTCTCGAACGCTACGATGCGGAGAATGCCGCGGTGATCGTTCTCGACCTCTCAGGCAAAGAAAAACTGCCCTTAATCGCCATGGTGGGGTCCCGTAATTTCAACGGCTCCATTGACGGGCAGGTGAACGGATGCCTGGCGGTGCGCCAGGCGGGCAGCGCCCTGAAGCCCCTGCTCTACGCCCTCGCCATGGACGAGAAGGGGTACCTCCCCAACACCATTATCTATGACCGCGAGCTGGGTTACCCGGCCGATCAGGAAGAAACCTACCTCCCGAAAAATTACGACCTCTCGTACTGGGGACCCCTGACCATCCGCGAAGCCCTGGGAGCATCGAGGAACGTTCCAGCCGTGTCCATGATCAGGGCTGTGGGCGTGCCCGTTTTTTACAACCTCCTGGTGCGCGCCGGATTCGATCATATGACCTCTGGTCCGGATCACTACGGCCACGGCCTGGCCCTCGGCACTGGCGGGGCGAGCCTCATGCAGATGGCCCGCGTCTACGCAGCAATCGCACAGGGTGGCATATTGAAGCCGGTCGTTGTGGGCAAGGACCGACGGGGGTGCCCCATCACCGTTGGGAGCAGCGGACGCCTCATGACTGAAAAAACGGCTCACTATATCACGAACATCCTGTCTGACCGTGAAATACGGCGTCGCTCATCGCCGGGGAGCAGGAGCTTTCTCGACTTTCCATTCGATGTGGCGGTGAAGACGGGGACATCCAAGGATTATCGCGATGCATGGACGCTGGGTTTCACCACGCGCCATATCGTGGGCGTATGGGTCGGGAATTTCTCCGGCAGGCCCATGAAACGGATATCGGGCGCATGGGGATCGGGCCGGATATTTCATCAGGTGATGCGGCTTCTCACCGGGAAAGAACGTCCCCATTTCACAAAACCGGATGGCTATGTGGACATAAAGCTGTGCCGGATGAGCGGTCTGCGCGCTCGCACAGAATGCCCCTCCTACCGGGAAATCTTCGCCCCGGGTGATCTCCCTACGAGAAGTTGTCCTGTTAAGCACGGAACCTTCCACACCTATAACCCTGACGATATCCCCACGGTGGTATCGCCGGCGCAGGGCGAAGCTTTCGTCATAGACCCGCTTATTTCCCGGGAGCGGCAGGCGGTGCCGCTGAAAATCTCCTACCGCGGCGATTATTCTCTGAAGGCGAAACGCTACTACTACAGAATTGACAATGGGACAAAAAAACAGGTGACGAGCGATCTCGAGGAGCCGGTATTGCTGCAACGGGGGCGGCATGAAATAGTACTCTATGAAGGATCAACGGCCATCGACACTGTCGTCTTTAGTGTGGAATAGCTGCTTAGAGCAGATAACAATAATGCATAGTTCATTCGGGAAAATACTTATTATTATCGGCATTATAATAATACTGGTGGGCATAATCATAGTCTTCAAGGATTCAATTCCATATCTGAAATATCTTGGCAGGCTCCCCGGAGACATCAATATCCAGCGGAAGAATTTCAGCTTCCACTTTCCCATCGTCACCAGCATTATTATCAGCATTATTCTGAGCCTTGTGCTGTATATAATCAGTAAGTTCAGATGATAATACTGGCGAACCGCCTTCTTCATACCTCGAAGTAAAGCGCGTATTCCCAGGGATGGGGCCTGAGCGCCACCTGATCGATCTCGCTCTTGCGCTTGTAGTCAACGTAGCTTTCGATCAGGTCACCGGTAAAAACGTTCCCCTTGACAAGAAACTCGCGATCTCTCTCGAGACCGTCCATGACTTCCTTAAGCGTCCCCGGAGTCGACCGTATGTGCTTCTTCTCCTCGTCGGAAAGCTCGTAAATGTCCTCGTCTATCGGATCAGGCGGCTCGATCTTATTCTCAATGCCGTCTATACCCGCCATGAGCATCGCCGCAAAGGCAAGGTATGGATTGCACGACGGGTCGGGGCACCGGAACTCGATCCGTTTCGCCTTTTCGCTCTCGCTGTACATCGGTATCCGCACGGCGGCCGACCGGTTCCGCGCCGAGTACACGAGGTTGATCGGCGCCTCATACCCCGGCACCAGCCTCCGGTACGAGTTGGTAAGCGGCGCGGCAAAAGCGAGAATCGCTTCTATATGCCTGAACAATCCGCCGATAAAATACCGGGCGCTGTCGCTCAGATCAGCGTATTTCCCCATCTCGTAAAATATGTTTTTCCCTTCCTTCCACAGGCTGATGTGGGTGTGCATCCCCGATCCGTTATCCATGAAAATCGGTTTCGGCATGAAGGTCACGGTTTTCCCGTACCGGTGCGCGACGTTCTTGATGATATACTTGTAGTGCACCAGCGTATCGGCCTGCTTGACGAGGTCGGCGACCTTGAGGCCGATCTCGGTCTGTCCGGCTGTCGCGACCTCGTGGTGATGAAGGTCGACCTGCACACCGCAGTTCCGGAGAATTTCGACCATCTTCGATCGCAGGTTGTGAAGCTGGTCGAACGGCGCCGCCGGATAATACCCCTGCTTGTATCCGATCTTGTACCCCAGGTTGGCGTCATCCTTGCCCGAGTTCCAGAACGCCTCGGATGAATCCACTTCATACATCGCCCGGTTGTACGTCTGCTCGTACCGCACCTTGTCGAAAATGAAAAACTCCGGCTCGGGACCGTAGTAGCCCGTGTCCGCAATGCCGGTGGTCTGCAGATATTCCACCGCCTTCTGGGCGATATAGCGCGGGTCCTTGGTATATCTCTTTCTTTTTACGGGGTCGACTATATCGCACAGGCAGCTCAGCGTCCGGTTATCAAAAAACGGATCGATGAACGCAGTCGAGGGATCGGGCCGCATCAACATGTCGCTGTTGTGGATGTGCTGAAAACCCCTGATCGAAGACCCGTCAAACCCAGTACCCACGGAAAAGAGCTCCTCGTCTGCCCGGTCAGCCGTTATGGTATAATGCTGCAGTCGGCCGAAGGGATCCACGAACTTGAGATCGAGAAACTCGATCTTCCGATCCCTGATTATCTTCAAAATCTCGGATATCGACGTAAATTCCTTGTGGCCGTTTACCGCGTATATCTCTTCAAACACAGCTTCCATGTGCTGCCTCCTAGTCTAATTCTTTCTTCATCGGCAAAGACTTCTTGTCTCCAACAATGTTCGTCAAATCAATACCGGTGGCGCATTTAATCTGCTCAAGAAACGTGATGACACTCGACGTCACATCGCCGACATGGCTCGGAATTCCGCCGTTGCCCATGACCACCAGCTTGTCCACCTTCAGGTTGTCCCCGATGACCTTGGACACGCTCTCCACGATGTTCGGCAGTATATGGAGCATGAAGAGCTCCTTGCTTTCGCCGTTCTCCCACTCGGCCCTCATTTTCTTCACCGCGTCCGCCATGGCAACTCCCTGTTCTTTAAGAAACGAAGCCTTTCCGATTGCCTTCATCTCGCTCGCCTTCTTTTCGGCCTCGGCCGGTATGACGATCTCCGCGTTAAATTTTTTCATGTTGACATTCATCTTGATTCCTTCAAGCGTATCCTGCTGCTTGAGCTCTTCAATCTTGCTCGCATACTCGGCCACCGCTTCAATCGTATGGGTCTTTTCCTTCAGCTGGGCCTTCCGGTTCCTGAACCCGGCTTCAAATTCCTCGATGGCGACCTGGGACTGGAATTCCACATCAGCCGCCTTCTTCTTTGAAGTCGCCTCAACGATTTTCGCTTCCGCCTCGGATTCTGCCTCCTTGATCCGCGCATCTCTCTGAACCATGGCGTTTCTCTGCCGTCCTACCGCCTCGAGGTATCCCTGCGTGTCGTTGAGCTCCTCAATTTTAACTGAATCCAGAGTGAATCCGAGATTCGCAAGCTCGCCTTTCGCTTTATCATACACATTTTTTTCAAAGTCGATCCGCCGGTAGTTCGCCTCCTCAGGCGTGAATGTCGCGAGCACGCCTCTCAGAATACCTTCAACGGTCGATCGCGCTATGGTCTCGATCTCAGTGGAAGATTTTCCCAGCAATCGCTCAACCGCGTTCTCGAGGCCGTTTCCCTCGCGCGACGCGATCTTCACGTGCGCTATTGCGGCGAGATTTATCGGAATCATCCCGTTCGAGAGCGCGTCCTCGATTTTTATAGATAGCGGTATGCTCGAAAGGGACAGCCGCGATACCTTTTCCAGGATCGGGGTCCTGAGTCCCATCCCGCCCCGGATTATCCGATAGCCGACCACTTCGCCGCTTTTCAGCTTCCGCTTCTTACCCGAAAAAATCAATATCTCGTTCGGCTCGCAGATCTTCATGTTGATTTTGAGATAAAATAATATCACCCCCAGACCGATCAAGACCAGAGATATCAGCAGTGTCCAGTCAATGTTATACATTACGACGTTGTTCATGTTTGCCTCCTGTTGTTATAATGTATTCATGCATTTAAGTTTCACTAAAGTCCCCCTCCGTGCTTCGGCCGTGAGCTCAGCCGAACGGGGATTGAGGGGCTAATCCCAGATATATTACCCGATCGCTTTGCCGCCCCGTTCGCCGGTTCGGATTCGTATGCAATCGTTCAGATCAAAGACAAAAATCTTGCCGTCGCCGATCTCTCCTTCCCGGGCGCCGCGTATAATGGCGCTGATTGTGCGCTCGAGAAATGCGTCGTTCACCGCAATCTCGATCTTCACCTTATGGAGCAGGTTACCGACCTCCTTGACGCCCCGGTATACCTCGGTGACGCCCCTCTGCCTGCCGCACCCAAGCGCGTCGACCACGGTCATGAGGGTCACCTCTTCCTTCTCAAGCTCGGCTTTCACCTGTTCCAGTTTGTGCGGCTTTATAATTGCTACCACGTATTTCATATCTTATCCTCCTTATTCCATAAGCGTATAGCCGGCTTCGTGATGCTGCGTCAGATCGAGGCCGATATACTCGTCATCGTTGTCAACTCTGAGGCCGATGACAACATCGACGACCTTAAATATGATAAAAGTCCCGACAGCGGAGAATACAACCGCCACGGCGACCGCCAATCCCTGAATCAGGAACTGCTTCGGATTCCCGTAAAAAAGGCCGTTGGCGCCGCCGGGATTTATCTGCTTTGTCGCGAAAAGCCCGGTCGCAAGCGCCCCGACAATCCCCGCGATGCCGTGGACTCCGAACACGTCCAGGGAATCGTCATACCCGAACTGCGCTTTTATCTTCGTGACGAAGATAAAGCCAAATATGCTGCCGCACGCGCCTATGACTATCGCGGCCATCGGTTTAACGTACCCGGCTGCAGGTGTAATGGCGACCAGCCCGGCCACGATGCCGGTTATGACTCCTAACACGGTTGGCACCTTGTTTTCGATCCAATCGAGGATCATCCAGGTTATGGCCGCGGCAGCTGCGGCGGTGTTGGTGTTAAGGAACGCCGAAACCGTTACCGGGCCGACCGAAAGCGCGCTTCCCGCGTTGAATCCGAACCAACCGAACCAGAGAAATCCCGCTCCCAGTACCGCCAATGGCAGATTGTGGGGAGCATGCCCGGTGGTCATTCCGGTCCTTTTGCCCAGGCATAGAGCCATAATAAGAGCCGATATTCCAGCCAGTATGTGTATGACGGTTCCACCGGCGAAGTCGAGCGCGCCGAGCTTCGCGAGCCACCCGTCGCTTGACCATACCCAGTGCGCCATCGGATCATAGATCAGCGTAGTCCAGAGCAGCGTAAACACCACAAAGCCGCTGAACTTGATCCGCTCGATGAACGCGCCTATGATAAGCGCCGGCGTGATGACCGCGAACATCATCTGGAACAGCACGAAAACCTGCTGGGGAATCGTCTGTCCCTTGATCGGATCCATCCCAACGCCGGTTAACGCCGCATAGTTGAGATACCCGATTACGCCTCCCAGGTCGGGCCCAAATGCCAGGCTGTACCCGATAAGAATCCACTGGATTGATACTACCGAGAGAATCACATACGTTTGCATCAATACGGAGAGAACATTTTTCTTCCGTACCAGGCCGCCGTAAAAGAATGCCAGAGTCGGCGTCATGATCATCACAAGCGCTGTTGCGATCAGCATCCATACGGTATCAACGTAATTTATCATGTCAATCCTCCTGCTTTAATTTTAATATTACATATTGTTTATATAACCATTCCGGAACGCCCTGTAAATAATCGCATTGAAAAATAACATCTGTTACATATATTAATTATCAGGATGCGGCGTTTATATATCCATAGATAATTATGGACTCGATTTGGGTCAATGTGATAATTTCAAAAACAGGCTGATTCAGAGAAATTTTACATTCGGTTAACGCGGTTGTAATATGGTTGTAACAATCGGAGCGCTGGGGGCATCACGAATAAATTTTAAAGAGCTCGATCAACAATCATCGATGAGGATCATCAGTACATCAGAACATCCGTAATTTCAACACGGGCAACGGCCGTGAATACCAACATACTTTTAATTGAGAACTTGGATGGATCGGTCCGGTGAGGCAGGTCTATGAAGATCCATCGTATGAACAACATGGATGTATCGCAATTTTTCAATGCAAAATGCCGGGAAAATGTAAGGTTTTGCGGTAAACACCCGTTAACAGCTTGTAAAAGCCGTTTATCAGCGTGCTTGTTTACCTACTATTCATTTCGCACAACCGCCCCTGAAAAACACCTCGGATGGGGTTTTTCAGCAAACTCTTTAGAAATAATAAATAAATTTCTTGAAAAATCTTAGTATCATTAAATAGAATTATTACAGGGGTGTTAAATTTGCCCGATTTAGCTCAAACGTTATACTGCAACTATTGACAAAAAAATATATCATTAGTAACGCTTACATTCGATATAATACATTATCCACTGGAGGCACCAATGAGAAAGATTACACCGACTATCGCAACCGAGAGAATCTATAAGGCTGAAAAAGAAAAAGACCTCCCCATATCCAGTTATTTCGGCGAGGAAACCTTCAGCCAGAAAGTAATGAAGGAAAAACTTCCCAAAAGCATTTATGAAAGGCTGATGGAAAATATAGATAAGGGAAAAAAACTGGATATTGAAACGGCAAACGCCGTGGCACATGCCATGAAGGAATGGGCCCTTGAAAACGGCGCCACCCATTTTGCTCACTGGTTCCAGCCGATGACGGGTGCGACCGCGGAAAAGCACGACGCCTTCATCGAAATTTCCGGCCCCGGCGAAGTGATGGAGCGGTTTACCGGAGAACAGCTCGTCCAGGGAGAGCCGGATGCGTCGAGCTTCCCCAGCGGAGGACTGCGCGCCACATTCGAGGCCCGCGGATATACCGCGTGGGACATGTCGAGCCCGGCCTTTCTCAGGAAAAACGGCATCGGCACCACCCTCTGCATCCCGTCGGTCTTTATATCCTACAACGGAGAGGCGCTGGACAAAAAGACTCCCCTCCTCCGCTCAATCCGCGCGGTAAACGACAGCGCGCTGCGGCTGCTCAAGCTCCTGAGCAATCGGAAGTCGAAAAAGGTTATTTCAAACGTCGGCCCGGAGCAGGAATACTTCTGCATAGATATGGATTACTTCTACAAGCGCCAGGACCTGGTGCTCACCGGCCGGACAATCCTGGGAGCGCCGCCGGCGAAGGGTCAGGAGCTGGAGGATCAGTACTTCGGCAGCATAAAGCAGCGCATGCAGTCCTTCATGCATGATGTGGAGGAGGACCTGTATAAACTGGGTATCCCGGCCAAGACCAGGCATAACGAGGTGGCGCCGAGCCAGTTCGAGATCGCTCCCATTTTCGAAGAGGCCAACATCGGCGTGGATCACAATCTTCTCGTCATGGACAAGCTGCAGCAGGTCGCGCGGCAGCACAACCTGGCGGTCCTGCTCCACGAAAAGCCTTTCGCGGGCATCAATGGCTCGGGCAAGCACCTCAACTGGTCGCTGACCACGGACGATGGCATCAACCTGTTCAAGCCGGGGAAAACGCCTCACGACAATATTCAGTTCCTGGCGTTCCTCCTTGCCACCATGAAGGCGGTTCACCGGCACGCCGACCTTCTGCGGGCGTCGGTCGGATCGGCGGCTAACGACCACCGCCTGGGTGCCAACGAGGCGCCGCCGGCCATCATATCGATCTTTCTCGGTGATCAGCTCACCAAAATCCTTGAATGCATCGAAAAGGGAATCGCCAACGACGTTACTGATAAAACAATTATCGATCTGGGCATATCCTCCCTTCCGGTGGTGAGCAGGGACAATTCCGACCGAAACCGCACTTCGCCCTTCGCCTTTACCGGCAACAAGTTTGAATTCAGGGCCGTCGGATCGTCGCAGAACATTTCCTTCCCCGCGACGGTGATCAATACCATCGTGGCGGAAAGTATCGATGAACTTGCCGATATGATTGAAAAACGGGGAGCCGGCAATATCAAACAGACGGTCATCGATATCATAAAAGAGGAGCTTCCCAAGGTAAAATCGGTCCTCTTCATGGGTGATAACTATGCCGAAGAATGGCACAAGGAAGCAAAACGCCGCGGCCTGCCCGACCTGAAGACCACGCCGGAAGCGCTCAGAGCCCTTGAGACCAAGAAGGCGCAGACGCTCTTCGAGAAGTATAAGGTTCTTTCCCCGCTGGAGTTGAAATCGCGGCACACCATCTGGCTTGAAAAGTTCTGCAAGGACATAGAAATTGAAGCGAGGACCATGTTCAGCATCATATCCAGCCAGGTGATACCGGCAGCGGTAAAATACCAGAAGGAGCTCGCCGAGTCAATTTCCGGCACTGAAAAAGTGCTCGGCACCGCTGCGGACCTGTCAGCCCAAAAGAGCCTGTTGAAGCGGATTACAGAGCTGATAAACGGCGTTTCAACCGCCCTCGCAATGCTGAAATCAAAACTGGAAAAAAGAAACGGGATTGATGACCACCAGAAGCTGGCGGATTACTTCTCCAATGAAGTTAAAACAGCCATGGACGAGATCAGAAAACAGGTGGACGAACTGGAACTGCATATCGCCGATGATATGTGGCCCATGCCGAAATTCTGGGAAATGCTGTTCGTGAATTAGAAAAGCCCCGTGCCGTACTGCGGGCGTTCATCTATAGTGCGTCCCAACACATCAGTCGATATCTGACACAACCGTCTCAATCCGCTCCTCATCCGGTTTTATATTTCTTGCCGTATATACGCCCGCAAGAAACCGGAACCTCGATTAGCGCGGACACAATCCCGGAACCATCTCGCTGCTTGCGATACCATGAATCTCTCCATCAAAAGCACCGTAAACTTGACAGCGAAATCTCCGGGAGAACCATCAACGGGACAGAGAGACCCCATGTTCAATAAAACTCAAGGGGACACGCATACTGAAGAATAAATGAACAGTGCGTGTAACTTGAGAATGGAAATTGTATCATATTCTATAATTTGTATATTTGCAGTCAAAAATGTATTGCGCTCTATGCACTGCAATTGTAGTGTGCCACGTATTTAGTCAGGCGGACCATTTTAAGCCATGAGAGAGTACCTATGTCAGATATTCTTTTTTTTGTCGGTCACGGTGAAACGTTAATATTCGTCATGCTAATCGTCGCGAGCATCCTCGCCCTTGCGGTTGGAATGGAAAGAACAATTGTCTTCAGAAAAAATTCCAGCAATAAGATCTCCCGCTTCGCCGAGCAATTAATCCAGCTGATGAGGAAGCGCGACATCAAGACCGCTGCGGATCTGGTAAATCAGTCCGGTGATAACGCGTATACCCGCTTCGCACGATTTTCCATTGATCATGTGAAGGAGGACACCCCGGGCCTTCCCGATCTGATGTCAGGGAAAATCATCGAGGAAAAAATCATCCTGGAAAAACGGCTCACCATTCTGAATACGCTGGGCAACAACGCACCCTTCATCGGCCTCCTCGGCACGGTTCTCGGCGTCATCAAGGCCTTCCACGGGCTGGGAACGCTCGGCAGCACGGGCGCCGAGGTCGTCATGCGCAGCATTTCGCGGGCGTTGTTGGCGACCGCCGCGGGCCTGTTTATCGCCATACCGGTTGTCATGGCGAACAACTACTTTTCAAAAAAAGTCAAAATCATCACGCAGCAGATGGAAATACTGGCAAAAGAATTCAGCGCGAGCATACGGTTCACGAAACAAAACACTAAAAAGAGGTGAGTTCCCATGGCTCTGCTTCCCGGCGACGACGACAGTGAAATAGGATATATCAACATAACTCCGATGGTTGACGTGCTTCTCGTCCTTCTGGTCATATTCATGGTGACGGCCAACTTTTTGAAGATGGAATCCGTCAACATCAACCTGCCCAAGGTGAACGCCGCGGACCCGAATGTGGCCAAGTCCGTGCAGGTTGCGATCACCAAGGACGGCAGGCTGTTGATGGAAGGAGTAGACACCGATGAAGAAAAGATGGTCTCGTATTTATCCCGTGAATCAAAATACCGGCCGAACATGCGGGTAACGCTCTCCGCGGACGAGCGCCTGACCTACGGGACCATAGCGCGCATAATGGGCATTATACGGCAATCGGGCGTCACGCGCATCGCGCTATCGGTAAAACAGTGAAACGGCTCTCTGTATATGGCAGTGCGCGTTTATCACACCATCAAAAAAAAGATCCGGCGGATGGATCTCTTCACACTGTGCCTATCCCTGTCAGTCATACTCCACGGCATCGGATACGGTGCGTATTTTTTTTCCAGCATGCCGAAATACTCGGACAATGATGACATCTATGACGCAAAGAACCTGAATTTCAAAGACGTCGATATAGATTTTATCAATATCCCGCTTTCAGTGCCCATCGGCGGGGACTCAAACCCGGCGCCGGTGGCAAAGGAGCAATGGATCGAGGGAACCGGCAAGGACGCGCACGACGCCGAAAACACCGACGTGAACATAAACAAGCTTTCCGGCAACGGTACGGATACTGACGGTTACATGTTTGCCGATTTAAGCGACCACCCACCGGTGCCGATTGTTGACTTTGACCTCAACAAATACTTTCCCCCGGCTGCAAGATCGGCCAACATCACCAGGAAAACGGTGCTCGTACAGATGCAGATCAATGAGGACGGATCGGTCAACAGCGCGAAGGTGATTTCACCGCCCGCCGGATATGGATTCGACGAGGCGGCGATGAAAGTGGTGGGGCGGATCCGTTTCAGGCCGGGGAAGATATCGGGCAGACCCGTAAAAATGCTGCTCCAGCTCCCGATCACGTTTCTGCTCGAGGACTGAATCGGCTTCTATATTTAAAAATTTTAATTTTTCAATCTCCCGTTCGTTTATCCAATGACAGGTTGCCGGCACATCAGCACGGTACCCGCTTGTACGGACGGTGTAATGAAAACGACTTGACATCTACGAGATTATTCATTACATTATAAGTAGGTAATGCAATATATAAAAGTAAGGAAATAATGATGTCCGCTACGGGAAAAATAACCAGCAAGGGGCAGATAACAATTCCTCGTGAAATACGAAAAGTCCTCGGCTCAGACGTCATCGAGTTTGAAGTTTCCGGTGAAGTAGTACTGCTGAAGCCGGTCAAGAGCGTCGCCGGGAGCCTTCATGCCTACGCCCGGCGGCAGGCCCCATTCGCGGAGATTCGAGATGCGACGTGGGGATCGGTCGTTAAGGATAAGTACGCGAAATGACCGCACTACCGGACACCAATGTCATTCTACGGTATCTGCTCGGTGACAATCCGGCACAGTCTCCGGCAGCGGAAGAGCTTTTCGAGAAGGTACGGGCCGGGAGGGAGAAGGCCCTCATACTGGAAAGCGTTCTCGTGGAATGCGTCTACGTTCTCTGCAAATACTACCGGGTACCACGAGGGGAGGCTGCGGCGCGGCTGTCCGTCCTTCTGCATTACCGCGGCATCGTGAACACCGACACGAACGAACTAGTCCGCGCCCTCGCTCTATTTGAGAAGGGTAAGCTTGACATCGTCGACTGCATTCTCAGCAGTAAGTCCGATGCCGGTGGATACCGTCTCTTCAGCTTTGACGAGAATCTCAAGAAAATGAAATGACCGCGCGGACCCGTCACGTTCTGAAATACTCTTTCTTCACCCGGTTGATCATCTGTATAGTGCTGTACTTACCGGATTTCTTCGCATCGTTCAGGAGCTTCATACCTTCCTTCTCGCAGTTCCCGCAGGCATGCAGTGGAATCTCGATCCCGAGCGAAAGGGGATACACCGAGGAATAGGTCTCAAGGCTGAACAGGCCGGCGCATTCCCCGCAACGCAGAATCGATTCGAGCTGCGTTTCCCTGATGCCGTCCGTGTCGTAAAAGATGTTCTTCTTGCGGGTCATGAACTCCCCGACAGGCGGCAGTCCCTGGTACGAAGGCGGGTTAAAATAGGATTCCAGCACCACGTCTTTCAGCTTCTTTATATAGCTGGTGATCCTGGCGTCCTGCCGCAGGGCATCCCTGTTGTAGTCGGGCTCGCGCACGTGGGAATAGTCGATACCGGCCATGGCCAGAATGATCCCCAGGTTCACATAGGGGAGCGCCCCCTGTATGGAATAGCCCCCTTCGAGCACAGCGATGTCGGGATTGAGCTTTTCGTTCAATATCGCGTACCCCTGGGCTGAGAAACTCATGTTGGTAATGGGGTCGGTGTAATGGTTGTCCTGGCCGGCGGAATTTACTATGAGCTCGGGCCCGAAGTCCGCCAGGATCGGGAGCACCATCTCGTCGATGGCGTAAAGGATTCCTTCGTCGCTGGTCTCCGGCGGCAGGGGAATATTGATGGTCTTCCCAATAGCGGCCGGACCGCCCAGCTCGTCCACGTGGCCCGATCCGGGGTAGAGGGTCCGTCCGTCCTGGTGGATTGAGATATAGAGAACGTCCGGGTCGTTCCAGTAGATATCCTGGGTTCCGTCGCCGTGGTGGCAATCCGTGTCAACCACCGCTATCTTTTTCAATCCGTAGGTGTCGCGGATATACTCTATCATGATCGCTTCATTATTAATATTGCAGAAGCCGCGGTTACCGTGAACCGACTTCATGGCATGGTGCCCGGGAGGCCGCACCAGGGCGAAGGCCTTGTCCGCCTGGCCGTCCATTACGATGCGGGCTGCCTTGATGGCGCCGCCGGCGGAAATCATGTGCGATTCCGTGGTCACGCCCGCCACGTCGGGAAAGCAGAAGTGGGTCCGCATAACGTCCTCTTCCGTGGCGATATCCGGCTTGAATTCCACAAGCCCCTCAATGTCAAATACGCCCTCCTCGCGGAGTTGGTCCTGCGTGTACAGGAGCCGTTCCTCCCGCTCGGGGTGCGTGGGAGATATGGCCCAGTCGAAAGCCGGGAAAAATATCAACCCCATCCGGTTTTTTGCTCTGATCATGACAGCCTCTTGATCACGCCGGGTTTGATCTGACACTTGACCCTGATATCCCTGCCCGAGCTGTAAAATCCTTCCACCATGTTGAACGACGACGATTCAATGATTTCAGTGTCCTGTTCGGTGACCGGCACGCCCAGGCTCTGTAGATGTTTCGCCAGGTGCGCGCGCACATCCCGTTCCGCATCCTTAACAGAATAGCCGGTGGAGACATTCTGCCGCACGCCGATGTTCGGGATGAGGAGCACGCCCCGGCCCGTATCGGCGAAGAGCTCGATATCGATGGTGGTTTTGGCCAGGGCGGCGCCGATGGCGTTGGCCACGTCATAGTTCTTTGGAATTACGACCGCCGCGCCGAATGCCTCGGCGAGCATATCTCGGAAGGCCTCGGCCGGACCGCCCATAACGTATACCGTATCGGGCGTTATCCTCTTCCCTTCCAGCATTTCATGAATTGTATAAACCGGCCGATTGTGGATATCATCCAGCATCCGGTACACCTCATCCTTAATCCGGGCCACGGCAAAATCAATCGCCGCACCAGCAAGGTTTTCCGGGGTCATTCCATTGTTGGCGGCAAGCCCGGATATCCCCCGTTCTGACGCTCCAGCATCCATAAAGGTGATAATTTTCAGATAGTTAAAAGCGTCCACCAGCGCAGGCTCTTTCCCGCCTGCGGCCATGGCCGGGCCCTTCCGATCCGGTCCCACTGACACGTCCCTTCCGTTCACGTGTATGACGGAGTCGCCGCCGACGCCGATCGAGCGGGTCTTGAGCGCCCGCACCAGAGTGGGGTTCGACTGGAGCGAAATGCCCTCCTTTTCTATGAGCGGAATGCCGTCGGCGAAAATGGCGATATCGGTGGTGGTGCCGCCGATATCCAGTATGATCGAATCGTGCGTGATGTCGCACAGGGCCGCGATGCCCATGACGCTGGCTGCAGGACCCGAGAGGATCGATTCAACCGGCAGGTCGCGGGAAAGGCCGAGCGGCATGGTGCCTCCGTCCGCTTTGAGAACATTGAGTTCGGCCTCAATCCCCAGTTCCCGGAGTCCCGCGTCAATGGCGTCGGCGAAACCGTTGTACAGGCGCCAGACCGCCGAGTTGAAATATGCGGTGACAATGCGGCGGGGAAAATTCAATTGCCCCGAAAGCATGTGTCCTCGCGTAACGAAATCAGATGCGGTCATAACCGCTTCGGCGATTTCATTCTCATGATCGGGATTCCGCGTGGAAAACTTGGTTACCGCCGCAAAAACTCTGATCCCGCTTCCGGCCGCCTCTTCCGCGATCCGGGATATGCCGTTCCGGTCAAGCCCCTTGATCTCTGTTCCCCGGTGGTCGATGGAGCCGTCGACCACATAAAACTGACTGCCGATTGTAAAATTGCCCGGATCGATGCCGGGACCGGCCGATATGATGACGCATACGTTTTCGAGCTTGTTTTCAACGATAGCGTTGGTGGAAAGGGTGGTGCTGAGGTTGACGCGCTTTATGTTCTTTTTTTTCGCATCCCGGGTGATCTCCTCGATTGCCGCGCGCACCGAGCGTAGCAGGTTGTCATGATCGGTTACGGCTTTGTAGTGGGCAACGATACCGTCGTCGTCGATAAGGACCGCGTCGGTGTGGGTGCCGCCGACATCAAGACCCAGGAACAGATCGAATTTAGCCATGATGCATCAATTCCCCGTCAGGCTTCATGAGCCTTTTTTCCGTAAACCCGTTCGTAGGCGGCGCAGTAGGGGCACAATCCATTCTCGATATACTTTACGAACCAATAGGCGAGGCCGCGCTGCTTTTTCCGCGCCCGTGAGCATACCGGGCACTCGACGCACCGCTGAGACATTTTTCTGTCCCGCTCGGTAATGGTTTCCATAGGTAATTGCTCCTGATATTAGATTCACGCAGGGCCTCACCGCGCATGTAGGGCGCCCCGGTATGCAATAATTCAACATGGCCAACTATCATCCAGATGTCAATAATTAATATGCCTGCCGGGCAGTCCGCGCAAGCGCCTCCACTGTCATATTTTATTCATTGACAAAAGACAGCTCTTTACGGTAGCTTAAATGCGAGGTACTCATGAGAATTATTGCCGTTTCAAATAACAAGGGCGGCGTGGGCAAGACGACCAGCACCGTTAACATAGCCGCCGCTCTTCAGATGAAGGGGAAAAGGGTCTGCGTTATCGACCTGGACCACCAGGCCCAGGCGACCTACCATCTGGGCTACAACCCAAAGCAGATAAAAAAGTCGATATTCCACGTCCTTAAAGGAGAGCTCCCGTATGACGAAATACTCATCGAGCGGAACGAGCTCCATCTCCTGCCCGCGAACCAGGAACTGAAGGATATTGAATTCCTTCCAATCCCCGCAAAGGAATTTCTCCTCAGGGACGCCCTGGAAGAGGTCAACACATACGATTTTATTCTCATCGACTGCCCCCCGTCCCTGGGGGTCCTCACGCTCAATGCCCTGGCCTATTCCAAGGAGATCCTGGTGCCGCTCCAGGTGCAGTTCCTTCCCTTTCACGGGATGTACAACCTGTTCGAGGCAGTGCAGATGGTGAAACGGCGGCTTAACAAGGGGATCGATATAACCGGCATTATCGGCACCATGTACAACGCCAAGCGGGCCATAAACCGGGAAGTCATCGAGGAGACCGAAAACCGGCTGCCGGGCAAGCTGTTTGACACTCTCATCCGCGAAAATGTCGCCCTCCAGGAAGCGCCCAGCTGGGGCAAAACCATCTTCGAGTATAAGCCGTCGAGCACCGGCGCGGAAGATTACATGAAGCTGACTGAAGAGATAATAGATCGGGATTGATCAGTTCTATTCCAGAAGCGCCCTGATTGTATTTATCACCGAATCGATATTATTAATAACATCTCTATTCTTAAATCGTATTGTTTTAATTCCGATGGTTCGCAGCAGCTCATCCCGGTAAACATTATATTCCTTTCTGCCCTCATGTTCATCATCATCGATTTCAATGGCCAGAAAGCGTTCATGACAGAAAAAATCCAGAATAAATCCGCAGACGGGGTGCTGGTTCCTGAACAGATACCCTAATTTATTATCTCTCAGGCACGCCCATAACAGGGATTCAGCCTCGGTCATAGTATTCCTCATGTCGTTTGCAAGCTGAGTTATATAATCAATCGAGTGTATTCCTTCATTCATAATTGCATCAAACGCATATCCTATGAAATTTCCCCCTACACTCCCCGATCGTGAACAGGATGATACCGCCCACAGGATTGAGTTGTTCCTTTTACTATATAGTGTCGTTTTTTTAAAAAAAATAACAAAAATTTTTTATGATTCCAGAATTTAATACGGATCTGCCTGGCGGCGGGATGATAAAAGATATATTTCCGATGCCACGGAACCACTAATAGAGGCGGGAACTATCACGACAGTGCGCTTTAGAAATGATTCAATACATACCGCTTGATAGCATGCTTGATCCTTCCCACCTTATCCTTAACCATGCTCAAAAAAATGGAGTAGGTGTTGTATGATTGCCCGTTGACTTTTTGGTACTGGTTCTTTATTTTTAAATGATATCCGCTCACCGTATATGCAACTCTGCCTTCCAGAACCGGATTATTACCCGTTCCGTTCATGTTCTCTTCCTGGGGATGATAGACTCCTGTCGGCGCTGCTTCCAGTATGGCGAACGGCGATCGTTTATCCCGCTCTCGGGGCGCGGCGGATCGGTCGGGTTCGAAGACATCAGGCCGGTCGATACGGTGCTCCCTCCTGTCCGGAACGGACGGGATACTGATATCAACCGGACCGGATAGTATCAGCCCTTCTCTTTCATATCGGCGCGAGTCGTTTGAGGCCGGACCCTTGTCCTGCTCCGCAGCTCGTGCCGGACCGAAGAGCATATCTGTCCGATTATCCTGTTTTTTTTTACGATTTTGATGTTCTGGCGGTTTTTTCTTCCAGTCGGTTTTGACGGCCCGTGCCGACTTTATGACGGCTTTATTCTCCAGCACCGTCTGAAGCTCGGCAACCGGATCGGGCCATCGCTCCCCGGCCCGGCTGTCGGTGATTATATCGGCCCTCTCCACTGGGGCCTTCAGCGCGGCGGCAACGCGGTGGGAACCCTTGGGCTGCGCGTTTTGCATCACCCGGCTGAAGCAGTAATTCCAGCTGGTCCGGGTCACCATGTAACGCGGAAGCTCGTACACCCCTTCGTTGAAACCGAACACCGGCATGTCGATTATACCGCCGTTGATGGTAAACGCGTACCGGTACCCGGCGTCCCTGAGCATCCTGATGGCCATATCTGACCGGAGTCCGAAGGGATACACAAATACGCTTATGGTTCGGTTCAGCTTTTCTTCCAGCACCTTCTTGGACTCGTATATCTCCCTTTTAAAATAACGGGGATTGTTATCGTAGAGCTCCTGGTTCAGTTTGAGGTGGAAGTAGCCGTGGGCGGCTATGTCGCACCCGCTGTTCGCCAGCGCGTCAAGCTCTTCCCAGGTGAGGGCGTATTTCTTTTTGCCGATGATATTGGGATATATTCCCAGGAGTGGCCTGATACCGTTCGGTCTGAACACCGTATTGTAGGCTTCAATCACACTCCTGTTACCGTCATCGACGGTGATGAGAACGTTCCGGGAGCCCCTGATTCTGCGGTCCATAACGTCACTGATGGAGACGAACCTGAACCCTTCATTTTTCAGCTGCTCGACCTGGGAACTCAATTCGTCCAGGGTGAAGCTGAACGGATCCTTTTTTTTCTTATCCAGGAATGAATGGTAGCAGAGGACGCTCACCGATGAGCCGCCGTACGCCGGCGACGCTGTCACGAACGAACCGCACATAACGGTGAACGCGACAGCAACCGCCGTTCCTTTATGAATTGTAATCATACCTCCACAGCTCCTCGAATTCTCTGCGCAGCATTTCTTTCCGTATTTTATTGTCTATGGATTTCTTTCTTTTTTCAATTTCATACTGGTAGTTATCTCTCCTGACTGCCTGCTTCTCCACCATGGCTGCGTAATGGTCGATAGACGGCAGCAGATATTTATTAATATATGTGTAGAATTTCCAGTTTCCGCTTTTTCCATATTCATCCATTTTTATGACGGTGAACTTCTTGAGCCAATATATCTTCTCGCTGAATGCGATTAGCGTATTGTCGTCCACACCGTCGAGGGCTTGAGATAGATCCCTGTCGCCCGGTTTGAATTCAGTGTAGCCCTGCGTCAGGGGAAACACATAATCCAGATCCATATCCTGGTCATATCCATAGTCAAAATCGATCGACTTGGTTGTTTTCTCCAGCAATTGTTTTTCCTGTTCAGTATAAAAAGTGCTCTGCGGGCCTTCAAATATATGATAGTACGTTGCACACTGCACCATGGACAGGCACAGGATCACAACAACCGCATTCCTGATCTTCATCGACGATACGCTCCCCTCAATAAATATACTCTTTTTTTATTAAAAAGTCAGCAGGAATATCAATCCTGCTCCGCTTTCCAATCACCTGCATCCGCTCATACACGGGAATTCCCACGCCCGGACGGAGTGCGGCCACATCGTCCTCATCGATCACCTTCCCGGTGGGGATATGCCGTCGTGCAAAAAGACTTCTACGGGAGGCCCGGGCCGTTGCCGCCTCGGCATTACCGGGAGACAGGGTCCCGGTTCCGAGCATCGTGACTGCCGTCTCCACCGCCTCTATCAGAGACGCGAATTCTTCCGGCGTGCACGATATAGCGTTATCCGGACCGTCGTGTAATCTGTCAATAGTAAAATGCTTTTCAAATATCCGCGCCCCCAGCGCCGCGGCCAGCGCCGGCGCCGCCGCTTCGCGGCTATGGTCCGAAAATCCCACCGGCAGATCGTACCGCTTCGAGAGCGCCGGAATTCTGGCCAGGTTCGCCTGTTCGGGCGGAGTCGGATAGAGTGAAACACAGTGCATCAACACCAGCTCGGCGCCGCTCCGCTTCTGATAGATATCCACGGCCATGCCGATTTCCTCTTCGGTGGACATGCCGGTTGAAATAATCGCCGGCTTTCCCGTTTCGGCAACCGCCTCTATGAGGGGGTGGTTGGTGACTTCTGAAGAGGCCAGCTTGTACAGGGGCGCTTCCAGCTCCTCCAACAGTTCCAGGGAATCAATATCAAACACGGATGAAAAAAAGAGGATTCCCCGCCCCACAGCCGCTGCTTTCAACTCCCGGTACTGGTCCCTGTCAAAGACAAACCTCCTGAAAAAATCCACCAGGCCCGTATCTCGCCGATGCTCCACACCGGTATCCAGCAGATCCCGCGTGTACACGGAACTCATCAGCTCCGGCACAAAGGTCTGGAACTTTACCGCGTCGGCTCCGGACCGCGCCGCAGCCGATATCATGGCGCGGGCGGTATCAATATCACCGTTATGGTTCAGTCCAATTTCGGCGATATAAAGCGCGTTTCGTTTGTTTAGTATGATAGAGTCAAGCATTGAAAAGTTACCGGCATAAACCAGATATCTGATTTATTCATAATCCACATCTACTATTATCGACGGAGACAAATCAATCGGCAAGTAAAAAGGGTTAAATTTTTAATTGACATTGTTTTTCATAAGCTATTACTATCACGGTACGTCTTCATAACCCCCCCAGCATGAGGAGCAGCGATGGGAAAAAGGTACATTATCGCGTTAGACTTAGGAACCACCGGGAACAGGGTATACTGCTTCGATCAAAAGGGGGTGCCCCTATCCAGCGCCTATAAGGAGTTTACCCAGCATTTCCCCAAGTCGGGCTGGGTCGAGCATGACGCGGAAGAAATCTGGGAGTCCTTGGGCGCCCTCATACCTCGGGCGATCGCCGAGGGCGGCCTATCCCCGTCAGATGCCATCGCCATCGGCATTACCAACCAGCGGGAGACCTCTCTCCTGTGGAACCGGGATACCGGCAAGCCCATCCACCGCGCCATCGTATGGCAGTGCCGTCGTACCGCCGCCATCTGCAATGAGCTTAAAGAGGCCGGCCACGAGGAGATATTCCGGAAAACCACGGGTCTGGTGATCGACGCCTACTTTTCCGGCACCAAGGTGAAGTGGCTCCTCGACAACGTGCAGGGCGCCCGCGCCAGCGCGGAAAGCGGTAAACTCCTGTTCGGAACCATCGACACCTGGATATTGTGGAAACTGACCGGCGGCGCGTCCCACGCCACGGACTATACCAACGCCTCCCGCACCCTGATGTTCGACATCAAACAGAAGAAATGGTCCGAACAATTGCTGGAGATACTGTCCGTGCCAAAGAAGATCCTGCCTGAGGTCAGGCCATCGGCGTGCAAATTCGGATCGACGAAAAATGCGCCGGGACTCCCCGACGGCATCGTCATCGGGGGGATCGCCGGCGACCAGCAGGCCGCCCTGGTAGGGCAGAACTGCGTCACTGTTGGCAGTTCTAAGAACACCTACGGAACCGGCTGTTTCCTCCTCATGAACAACGGTGAGCATTTCATCATCTCCCGGAACGGGCTTCTCACCACTCTGGCGTGCGATAAACTCGGAAACCCGACATACGCCCTCGAGGGATCGGTATTCATCGCCGGCGCCGTTGTGCAGTGGCTGCGGGATTACCTGAAATTCTTCACCGAGAGCGCCCAATCGGAGGCAATGGCCGCATCGGTCGCCAAGGAAAGTCAGGTGGCGATGGTGCCGGCCTTTGTCGGCCTGGGTGCCCCCCACTGGAAAATGGACGCCCGCGGCGCAATTTTTGGATTGACCAGAGACACAACACGGGAAGAAATAGTGATGGCGGCTCTGAAGTCCATCGCGTTTCAATCCAGGGACCTGGTTGAGGCGATGAAGGATGACACCGGCGCTGCCGTGACGGAGCTGCGTGTGGACGGGGGCGCTACTAAAAATGGCTTCCTCATGCAATTTCAGGCCGATATCCTGAATATACCGGTGCTGCTGCCGGGTATGATCGAATCGACCGCCCTCGGGGCGGCCTATCTGGCTGGAATTACGGGCGGCGTATACGGCTCCATCGGCGAAATCGCCAAGAACAATACCATAGCATCAACATTTGTTCCGCGAATGAGCGAATCAGAGCGTGAGAACCAGATCAATATCTGGAAAGACGCGATCAGGAGACTGTTGGCATAATAAACAGGTGCGATACATTCAATAAAAATGTGGCCCCGGCGGCGGCAGGGCCATGTCCATTGCAGATATATTATTTTGGGAGGAATGCCATGTCACGACCGTTATTGGGCGAGATACTGCTTGAAAACAAGGAAATAACTCAGGAACAGCTGGACAAAGCCATAGAGATCCAGAAAAAAGAAGGAGGATTGATCGGGATAATCCTTGTCACCATGGGCGCCATAACCGAACAAACGCTGGTCAAGTATCTGGCAATTCAAGCGGAAAGAGTTACTTCTTCGTAACCAGCCTAACGCACAGCACCATGGTTTCACACGGGCTACTTCCCGGCAGATTGCGAATCGATATATTTTTTCCGATCAAAAAAACAGCAACCGTGCCGATCGTATTGTGCTTAATTATAGCCGCTGCTGCGTTCTCCGGCTGCGCACGCAAGCATGTTAGGGATATCAACAAGCTGGAACGCACCGTTGAAGCGATACGGAAAAACAACAGAAACGCCTGCACCCCGGGATGCATTGCCTTCGACGGCGACAGCAATATGGAGATAATCAACTTCCAAGAATACCTGACCGAGCCGGCATGCAACTACGCCCTCCGGGGAAGCACGACTGAAGAAGTGCTAAAGCGAAAAGAGATGTTGCATTCATTAAATCCGGACGCCATTATCGTGCTCGTGGGCGGTAATGATATCATCAAGGGGACCACCCCAGGGGATATCAGCCGTAATTACCTGATGCTGATTCGCTACTACCGGACATTCTGCAAAAAAGTTTACTTCATCAGTAATCTGCCCGTAGATCCGAATATATACATCAAGAATTCCGACATGATGCGGCTGAACGAACGCCTCCGGCAGATATGCAAAAATCTTGGCGCCACCTACGTCAACGTCTATCCCCACCTCCTGAAAGATGGCGGACTCAACCCGGATTACGCAATCGATCCGGTCCATCTTAACAAGGCGGGACAGAATGTGCTCGTTGATATCCTTAAAAAATATTTACAGTGACGAATTCTCGGCAATGAAGGATGCCTCCGGCCGCGGTCTTTGTGTGCGGTTCCCTCGCTATTTCACTTCGAAAAGCCAGCCGTACCGGTCCTCATAATCACCGGACTGGATCTTGGTGAGGCGCTCGTAAAGCCTGGTGATAACCGGTCCGGCATGCTCACCGTCGCCGAAGCTGTACTCGCGGTCCCGGTACCGGATCAGGTTCACCGGCGTTATGACCGCCGCGGTGCCGACCGCGCCAACCTCGTCAAAGGTTTCAAGCTCGCCCGCTTCCACTGGCCGCCGCTCGTAGATCATTCCCATTTCCTGGGCGATGACGGACAGGCTGTCGTTGGTGATGCTCGGCAGGATGCTGTTCGATTTCGGCGTGATGTAGGTATTGTCCCTGATTGCAATGAAATTCGACGTGCTGAACTCGTCGATATAGCGTTTCTCCCGGGAGTCCAGGTACAGGACCACCGGGTAGCCCCGGTCTTTCCCGAACTGGCCGCCGCCAAGACCGGCTGCATAGTTGCCGCCCACCTTGCAGTCGCCCACGCCCAGGGGCGCAGCGCGGTCATACTCCTCAACCACGAGAGCCTTG
>Ga0154692_123_pt3 | contig 38528 bp, 47 predicted proteins | sample Rifle2008BG13ft_FD_116121 | JGI IMG/M metagenome (GOLD analysis project Ga0154692, IMG submission 116121) | Spirochaetes bacterium RBG_13_51_14
AACGCTTCCCGTGACATCCTTCTTGCCGCTATCATCGGTGATGCACTCGGTTCAGCCGTCGAAGGCATGGGCAGAGGCCATATCAATGTTCATTTCAAGGAGATCACCGGATACATGGATCCAGAGCCTGCTTTAAAGAACAGAATGGAGCGCTGGAGAAAGCCGGGGCTCTATTCGTCGATTTCGCAGTTTATGCTCATACTGGCCATGACCTCCTCCCGCAAGGGTCCCTGCGCCGAGGCTTTCACCCGGCACGTGACCTCATCGCCGGAACTGCCTGACTACCGTTACGGCATCTTCCGCTATCCCGACAGTGTAGAAAAAAAATTCATCGACACCCTCAGAGATGCACGCCGGGGAACTGAAACGTCCACGCTGCCCAGCGTCAGGATCATCCCCGCCCTGACGCCGCTTTCATTTCGCGGCAATTCCCCTCTGGAACAGGTGGCGGACGTCGCCGGTTTCGTGCGCCGATTTACGCATGACCTCCCCACTATGGCGGCCGGCCTCCTCTACTCGTTCCTGCTCACAGCCCTGCTCAATGAAAGATCCGTTGCGCCCGCTCCCTTGAGAAAGGCGCTGGAGGTTGCCGAATCCCTCGCCGATACGGTGGAAACCAATTCGTCCTCCATCTTCAGCATGGCGCTCAACCCTGACGCGCTCAAGCTTGAACTGTTAAATCTATCTGGCGCGCTGCGCCGGATCATCCCGTCCGGAACGAAAGAGACCGCTGAAGACATCATCTGCTCATGGATCAACAGATCGCTGAAGACCCCGATAACAAGGGCGACGGTCAATATTCCCCCCGCGCTGCTGCTACACTCCCTGTCTCTCTGCACTCACCTCATTGATGATTCACGCCTGATGTTTCGCGCTGCAGCTGAAGGCGGCGCAGCCGCGTCGCTCACGGCCATGACCGGGGTGATCGCCGCCTGCATCCTCGGCCCCGCAATCGTGCCGGAAACCCTTGTCCGGAATCTGGTGAACCGTAAAAAAATCATCTCGCAGGTCGATACCCTCGCCGGTGATGCGGTCCCGTCGGAACGCATTGTCGATTTTATCCGTTCCGAGGCATCTCTGACAGCCAAAGAACAGGCGGAACTGAGGGCCCGGCTCAAGCATGCGAGAAAAAAGCCGAAAAAACATAAAGTGACACGGAAAGAAAAAGAAACGGAGCTCACCCGTCATGTGGTTGAAAGCTGGACCAAAATCGACAAAGCAAAATGGAAAAAGGAGCGAAAACTGAGGGATAAGAACAGGTGATACTGAAAAATATTTGACAAATTGTTGATTGCTGTTACCTTCTAACTATGTAGGAAATTGAGGCGGGCTGCATAACCCCGTCTGAATCAGGGAGGAACTTCAATGTCACACACCATCTGGAAATTCTTACTCTGCGTTTTCGGAATTTCACTTCTCTTTCAGGTGCCGGCCCTTTACTCGAAAGACCTTGGTTACACATTGGTCAGTATAGAAAACCTGAACCGATATGACGAGGACAGGGTTCTCTATCAACAATTTGAGTCAACGCTAGAAAAATACGCCAGTGGAGCCAATGACAATTCAATAGCCGCCCTGATGGTTATCAAAGATAAAAAAGTGTATCTATTCGAAGACGGCTATGACAGTCCCGAACAGGTGAAGTTGAATAGGGATACGCTTGACCGAAGCAGTCAAATCCTTCCCGACATGTGGCAGAATAAAATCGACAGCATTCCAGATTTCGTCCTGATAACCGACCGGCGAATCGAATTGCAGAGGAACACTGCAAAAGAATGGGTATCAAGCAACTACAAAGATTTCTACCTGAGCGTGAGGGATAAATTCCTCAAGAAACAGGTCGCCATCTTTCTCTCCCTGATCATCAATAGAATAGATACGGAAATATCTGTAGATCGTAAGCGGATTCCCAGAAAAATTTCAGAGGGCGACCAGGTAAAATACATTACGACGGTCTCAGCACGCACTCCTGATGGAGGCACCGTATATTATGCTGAGGACGCGGACGGCGACGGTGTGACCGAGACCTTTACCGTCAACAACACTGATGGATTCCAGTGGGGATTCAAATCGGGTCCGAACCTCGTGTATATCAAAAATAACACGCAGAAAGATATCGAAAAAATAATAGGGAGACTCACCAACCTTGCGTATTACGGATCCCCCGAGGAAGAAGAGCTTATCAAAAAAACCTTCCCAAAACCGGAAAAAATAAACTCCATGATTGATGATATATATGTCATTGACTCGGATACAGTGAGGTTTTTACAGAAGAACAATATAAACCTCGAGAACATCATTAATAAAGGCTCGGCGGCCGATTCTAAATAGCATTGAAAGACAGATAAAAAAGGCATCCGCCCGGATGCCTTTTTTTATACTCCTGCCGCCCCGTTTCATTTCCAGTTTCTGATAGCATGCGACTGAATTAGATTCTCCTTGTAAGGCAGGAAATCCAGCGGATTCAGCGGTATATCATTATACCTGATCTCAAAGTGGAGGTGATTTCCGGTTGAGTTGCCGGTGCTTCCCACAAGTCCGATCACCTGGCCTTTCATGACAAAATCACCCGCTTTAACGAAGATCACCGAATTGTGTGCATACCGGGAAAAAAAGTTGTCCCGGTGCTCTATGCATATTGTTTTACCGAATCCGCCCTCATAGCGCGTTGAAATCACCCTGCCGTCCATTACTGCAACGACGGGAGTACCCCTGGTGGCTGGCATGTCCGCTCCTGTGTGGAATCCGCCTCCGCGCTGTCCGAACGACGAGGAGATATTGTCAACCCGGGAAAGCGGCCAGATAAAATCGCTTTTCTTGCTCTCCAGTGTTTCCATTTTTATTCCCTGGGCTTCAAGTTCCTGGATATATTTCTCCGAATACGGAACAAATATATAGTCACCCCAGGAAATGGCGGTTCCGTTGATTTCCTGAACTTCCTTAATAGTTATGTAAAATTTGTTGCTATAATAACTGAGTTTCATCTGCGAATCCACAATCGCCCATACGCCGATGCGTCCCCGGTATTTCTGAAAATACTGATTATCAACGTGGATGACATCATCCGCATAGGAAATCCCTTCACAGAATAATAAGAGCAGTGTTAAACCGATTATCTTTCTCATCCCGGAACCACTCCTTGCAGAAAACTAGATATGAATAGAAATCTATATATGTATTGTTGAATCGATGAAGAAAAATTGAAATGAAGTAAAAAATAGACTTGTTGATAAACTAATATACTAATTAAATGTTTGCCCCCGCCGCCGCAGGCGGCGGGGGCAAATGTAAATTTTTATTTAGATATGCAACAACTCTCTTATTGATTAGCAGTATTAAAAATTTGTCAATAAAAAAACTCCCGATTCATTCCGATCACAGCATTAATTTCATATGCCGAAGCCCCCATGAGCCCGGACATGACAATATTGGACTGTCGAAATATATTATCCATTCCGGCCCCCCCCCTTCGTCAATGGCGTCCGGACACCTATGAATGATTAATGAACATATCGCGGCAATGCATCTAACATTCCACCGGGCATGTATGTAGTACCGTTCAGGCGCGAATTTTAATCAATACCGGGGGCATGGCCTGTTCTCGCTCACCTGCCATATTAGTACATCCGTGTACTCTAGCGTGCGGGAACATCGTGTCCCCTGTGATCTTTCTTTATGTGCCCCTATAAATGAATAATAATCATGTGGTCTCGTCTAGAAAGCCATATTTATCGATATAGCAACAAATGTTGGGGGGGGGATTCCCGTCATCGAATTAAATGTTCTATATAATGCAGTGAATAATTGCTTTTTATATGATGCCTCCGCAAGCAGAAGTTATCTCTGGTAATGATATTCGAACCGTAATCGGTAGAAAAAGCACGGCGGTACCCGGCATTCATTGTCATATCCACGATGGAAAGATCATACCTCCCAAAAGGAAACGCGTAAAAATCTATTTTTCTGTCCAGATATAATTCAAGCATTTTCTTGCAAAGATATATCTCTTCATAAAGGCGCTTCCGTGACGCCGGATCATCCTTTTTTGAAATCTCCGTCAGATCAGGGTGGCTGATTGAGTGCGCTTGAATATCGATACCCTGTCGGTTCATTCTGCGGAGGCGGTCCCACGTGAGATTCCTTGATGATTTCATGGAGATGATATCACAGTACACGAACAGGGTCACGGGATATCCGAATTCTCGGGCAAGGGGCAATAGCTTTGTATACATGGAGCCGTATCCGTCATCGAACGTGATCACGATCACCGCATCCTCGTAGGGCGCCGGTCGTTCAAGACGCTGTACCAGTTCCCGCAGGGGAATCACCCGTATGCCCCGGTCCTTGATCAGCTGGAAGTGCTCGCGAAGAGAGCCGACGTCAATTGAAAAGGGTCCTTTTCCATCAATATTGTGGTAGAGCAGTATGGGTATGGAGAGGAGCCGGGATGATACTTCCCTGTCTTTGTGCAGCCAGGCCATCCTTCCCTGGGACAGCACGGTGAATTCGTTCAGGTACAGAGCGATGGCAATAGTGAGGGACGTTAACAATGATATAATAAGTATAAGGATATTTTTCATGTCAATCGTTATGATTCATATACTCGAGTTGGGAGCGGCTTGACATCCACGCATGCATCTGGTATTGTTATCGTACAAAATACACCGATCCATCAATTATAATTTATTTCCAGGCCGCTGAATGCATGCAATAGATTTAAAAATTTCATTGATGAAATCAGCAGTTTGAATAAAATATATACCCGGCAAGCCGGACGGATTCCAGGGCTCTCCGTAGTCTTCAGAGAGGCACCCGGTACGCGCGTAATGCGGGGCAATACAATATAATACATTTTATGTCTTTACTTTTACAACCGATTTGTATATATACGACATGGCAGAGGTGACCAGCTATGATTAAATTTACAAAAATGCAGGGAACCGGCAATGATTATATCATAATCGACGGCAGGAAGCAGAAAATTCCCAATCTTAAAAAAATCTCCATCAGCATGTGCGATCGGCACTATGGCATCGGCTCGGACGGTGTTCTCATCCTTCTTGATTCCAGAACGGCCAACTACCGGATGAGGATCATAAACCCAGACGGAAGCGAGGCCGAGATGTGCGGAAACGGCATACGCTGTTTCGCAAAATATCTCTATGACAACAGGCTTACCGCCGCCAGGCAGATCGAGATTGAAACAGTCGCCGGGATCAAGAAACTGCAATTGAACGTCAAAAACCGGAGAGTGGAAAGCGTGATCGTTAATATGGGGAAGCCCATACTCCAGCGGGAGCGGATACCAATGATCGGCAAACCGGGAATGGTAATCAACGAAGCGCTGCAATTAGACGACGGGACCCGGTTCAATATCACGTCAGTATCCATGGGGAACCCCCATGCGGTAATTTTTGTCGAAGAGATAGACAAATTCCCCATCGAAAAATATGGACCCCTCGTGGAGAATCATACGCTCTTTCCCAACCGGACCAATGTGGAGTTTGTGAAAGTAGTCAGCCAGAAAGAAGTGATCCAGCGTACCTGGGAACGCGGCACCGGGGAAACACTTTCGTGCGGCACCGGGGCATCCGCCGTAACCGCAGCATGCATACTGAACAAACTGACAAACCGGAAGCTGCAGATCCATCTCAGGGGTGGAGACCTTTCAACGGAATGGCGGGAGAAGGATGACAACATTTACCTCGCCGGCCCGGCAGTAGAAGTCTTCAGAGGCGAATGGGCACATTGATTTGAAGACCACGGCGCGGCATTCAGAAAATATATCTTAGAGCTCCCAGATGGCGGTTCCGGGTATTCCCTTTTCCAGAAGTAGCACCGTTTTGACAGCCGGAATATTTGCGGAGACGGTCTTCTCCAGGGCTTTTTTAAACAGACGCTCGGAATTTTTAATGACGCCAATGTTCGGACGGAGCTCGGCTGGTTCAAGATCAAAGACGCAGACCTTACTTTTCCCCTCGCCCGGACCATGAATCCACACCTTCCTGACGAACAGGTCCGCCGGAACGGTGAGCGACGTATTCTCGAACAACGACCCTTTTACGACGAGTTCAAAAAGCAGCATTGCGGTTTTTTCATCCCGGTCGTACACCGGAATCAACCGCCGCTCCCGAATAATTGAAGCGCCGTCGAGTCCGGGGAGATACACGGAAACGCGCTTTTCTCGGTCAAGTGAAGGCAGGGGGGGGAAGATATCGAATATGTTTTTATCGGTATGGAGGCAGTACATCAGGTAATCAGATAAAAAAAGAAAGGCGAACAATATGACGAGGCGGCGGTTCCTTTCACGCTTATCGGGATAATCGATAAGTTCGGCCCGAATCGTTCCGATAATCCGCAGCGCCCGGCTTTTCAGATGCGTATTAAAAAGAATGACCGCCCATTCTTTGCAATGAGCGGCTTTCATGTGGAGAATAGTGCTGACAGATTTCATTCGTATATCACCCCTATCCGCATTGGTGGCACATTAGGTAAAAGCCTCCGCAGAATCAAGAAATTTTTACGATCAATCAATCTTAATGAGACTATTATACCGCTTGATGAAAAGGGACACGCCCTCGGCGATACCCTCGGCAATGATAGTCAGATACCGTTCCGACTTGAGATGCAGCGATTCTTTCTTGTTTGATATATACCCGATTTCTATCAGGACCGCCGGCATTAAAACGCCGCGGAGCACGAAAAAATCAGCCTTTTTTACCCCCCGTGATCCGAATACCTTATTTTTTCTGGCGAGACCGTTCTGGATAGATCCTGCAAGGACCGAGCTTTCTTTCTGAATCTGGGTGGTGATCATCATTGCTTCTATGTAATCGACGTCGTCATAGACTTCCTTCCGCCCGGATCTTTCTTCAAGAATGATGACATTGTTTTCAAGTGCCGCCGTGTTGCGCGCGTCCTCGTTGGTGGGATTCTGTGACAGGAAATACGTCTCGTATCCGGAAATCCGGCTCGACAGCGACGAATTGACGTGAATGCTCAGGAAGATACCGTTTTCATTTCTTCTGAGCAGCCGGTTCGCTGCATCAGTCCGCTCGGACAGCTCAATGAACCGGTCGTCGCGGCGGGTGAGTATCGCGCGCGTGCCCGGGAGCCTCTCCATCATTTTCTTCTCTAGGAAGTTCGCCACTTTCAGAGTGATATCCTTTTCCTCCAGGCCGCCTTTCCCCACGGCGCCGGGATCACGACCGCCGTGACCGGGGTCAATTACAATAAAGCTGATCCTGTCCTTTGACGGTCTCCGGTCCCGCTCTTCACTCCCATAAGGCGGCGATGCATCCCCATTAGGAAATTCGGCATGTAGTGCATCGCCCTTCCGCGTCAGATCGATACGGGGCATGAAACTTTTCAAAATATGCTCGCCGGCGTCACGGGGGATGAGGATGCGGCCGACGCTCCGGCGTACCGCGCGCGACGACACGTAGAGACTGCCGTCCACGAGCAACACCGACATCCCAACGCTGTATACCGCGTAATGATTCTTAGAGTAAAGCTTCCCTTTCTGGGAAATCATGTCAAATGAATGCTCAAGCGAGAAGCCGAATATCATTTCATCAAGGAATAAATAATCATTGCTGTCGATGTGAAGGATGCGCCTGCTTCCAGACGATGCGGATGACGTGAGTGCAAGCAGGATGATGATTGATATGATGGAGTGGTATCTATGCCTTCTGTTCAAGATAATACCGCACATACGTCTTGACATACAGTATCCCGCCGAGAATGTAGAACAGAACAACCAGTAATAAGGAAAATTGCTTCAGCGAAATACCCAGCCATGCGTAATCAAGCGAAAGGATATAGACAGTGCCGGAAACCGCCAGGCTGACCGCGCAGAGCTTGCCAAATATATTCGGTTTTACCTCGATATTCATTTTGGAATACAAAATAATACCGGCTATGACCGCCAGGACTTCCCGGATAAGTGCCAGCAGGTACACCCAGAGCGGAAAGCCCTTGAAAAGTACCAGGAACGTCAGGGCTATGAGGCCGGCAAACTTGTCAGCAACGGGGTCCAAAAACTGGCCCAGCTTGGTAACCTGGTTCATCATCCGCGCCAGAAAACCATCCAGAAAATCGGACATGACGATGAGTGCCACCAGGACAATCTCGTATTTCAAATACGCTGAATTCCTGGTCTGATATTCTTTGTAGATATAATACCCAAGAAAGGGGGCGGCGATAATCCTGAGTACCGTCAGGATATTTGAAAAAGTAATTATCTTATCTTGAAAAATATCCCGTATTTTCATGGCTGCGTCAGTCCAAGGCCCGGATAAAATTGAAGTATTCACCGGCATTTAATCAGAAACGCCGGTTTTTGACTACAACAAAATTGTAATTTTATCCTGTGCAGCAACGACGTCAGTCGTCAAGATAAATTCCACAAGGCTTTTACAATAATGGCATCCGTGAAGTAATTTTTTCACTTTGATTCATGTATCGCCTGATAATAAAAAAACGGTGTAAAAAGAAAATACTTGAAAATTACTCTGCCAATAAATCTGATGAACAACAAAACTCGGATATAATAGGCTTCCAGGAATGAAAACCGTCACACCGTACATCGGGCTCATCTCAGCCTTCTTGATCATGGCAGCGCACCTGCACTGCTCAAAAGATGATGGGACTATTTCGAAGAATACCTACGGCATTATTCTGAAAGGGTATACGGAGGTCAGGATCGACCCTATGATCTTCGCAGGAATTATCATGGATCTTAAAAAGGGAGAAAGCGTGCAGGTGCTCGAAAGATCCAGCGAAAAAAGCTGGGTCGGGAAGGACCATGATTTCTGGTATAGGATTAAAACCAGAGACGGTCTACCCGGCTGGGTTTTTGGCCAGAATATCTCCATTCATTCTTCCGGCGGCGGGGATTCAATCGATAAAATCGTCTCTGATTTCATGGAAGTCGAAAGGGCGGAGATACAACAGTTTCTCGCGGGAAAATGGTGGAGCACCAATGAATTCGGTGATTTCACCGAGCACTGTCTTGAGTTCTATGAGAGCGGCGCGTATAAATCCTACCTTAAGGGGAACGATAACAGCCCGATCATCGGAAGGTACAAGCTTGACTTTGATAGAAACGAAATCATTTTCTCCGGAGGCACATCGTTTCAAAGCAACCTTGATCTGGTCAAGCGGGGCAACGAGTATGTTATAAAAAAAGACATGAAAGATTACGAGCTCAGATTTACGAGGATATCAATCGAAACCAGTCCGGAACCGGAAATCACGGTTTCCGAAAAAAGAAAATCACGCTCCGGTAATGGGAACAAGGCTGAATAAATATCTTGCGCAGTGCGGTCTGGGGTCGCGCCGCCGGGTGGAGGAGCTGATTTCATCCGGCAGAATCACCCTCAACGGGAAGAAAACCAGCCGGATGGGTATCGTCGTGGGACCCGAAGATCTGGTTGAGCTGGACGGCAGATCGATCTCCCAGCCGGACAAACACGTTTATCTCATCCTGAACAAACCGCGCGGTTACATAACCACGATGCAAGACGATAGAGACCGAGCCACGATCATGGATCTGATCCCTGAAAAATTCAAGCGGCGCGGCGTGTATCCAGTCGGCCGGCTTGACCGCGATACCCTGGGGCTTCTCCTGCTCACCAATGACGGCGATCTGGCCTACCGGCTGACAAAGCCCGACTTCCATATACCCAAAGAATACTTCGTGGACATCGACCGTCCCCTTACGTCATTCGACCAGAACAGAATAAGCAGAGGCATCTATATCCGTCAACTCAACATTAAAACACGTCCGCTGCAGATAGAATGCGTAGATGAGTCATGCCGGCGGATACGCATGATGCTGATCGAAGGAAAAAAACGGCAGATACGTTATACCTTCATGAATTTAGGATACAAGGTGAAAAGGCTTGAACGAACCGCCTACGGCATGCTTACGTTGAAAAGGATCAAGAGAGGGTCAATCCGCGTTTTAACCGCATTCGAAATACGGTTGTTAAGAAAGCAGGCCGGCCTCTAAGTGCGGGACTAATCGGGCGACGCATGCGCCGTTAGGTGGTCTTTGACGCCAGGTATTGTTCCGCGCTTTCTATGCTGTCAAATATCTTGAAAAAGGAGCTGATTTTCGCAATATCAAAGAGCTGCAATATTTTGGTGGTATTGCACACCACCACCATTTCATTATTATTTTCACTTATCTTGCGGCTGATGTTGATCAGCGAGCTAAGACCGGTTGAATCAATATAATACAGATTATTCAGATCCATAATGATGCTGCAATATCTGATTTCCTCGAGTTTTTCTTTTAAAATCTCTGTAATCTTCGGAGTTTTAACAAAATCCATCTCCTCGAACAGCAAAGAGAGTACGGAATAGGTGCCACGGTTCATTATTTGTACCATATGTCGATCAATCCCCGCCCCAATAAAACTTCTGATTCTGTTGTCTTTATCTAAAAAAGCGTTACCGTATCCGCCGTCAGCGGCGCTCGTCCCTCTATAGACATAATCCCCATGTTAATAATAAGAAATTCCCTGTACTAATCAAGAAAAAAAAACTCCGCGACCGATTTTTATATCAGAAAGTAGCATCGTCAATCACACTTTCGGCGAGCCGATGCGCCTAATTTCAATTCATCATGAATTATTTTCTTATGCATTTATTCAACAATGTCGAATCCTAATAAGGAGACAAGAGATACGGCGTGCGGGTCGGAACTGAGCATTTTTTGTGCGTCTATGTGTTTTATTCTTGATCAGGGCGGGTACGGCGGATAACCGGCCTTACGCTAACTGAAAATCGTTTGAGGCGTTTATCATGCAAAATTTAGATTTTTATGAAAGAAAAAATATACGGAGCATCCCCCCTTCGGTCAACGACAGCTATGATCCGGAATACTTCCCGCGTATTGCGCAAAATACCCCCCGGGAAATGGAACGGGTCAGAAAAAAAGCGAGCAGAATCTTTTTATTCATATCATCGCTGTGCATCATATCCTTCACGGCGGGGATACTCATCGGTATTAAATTCGCCGGCGGCAGCCAGCGTGAGATAGTCGACAAAAAGACATTCAACGCCGTATCGGACATCGGGAAAAAATTTACATTTCTCACCGGGGAAAAACCGGTCGAACCGATACCACAGGAAAACATCTTTCCAAAAAGCACCTACCCGTACGTCATCAAAGTTACTCACGAGCACGATTACGCCGCCTCTCAGAAAATCGCCGCATTCCTGAGCCACCGGGGCCATACCGTCATTCTCTCCAAAAATATCGGCGGCTACCGAATATATATCGGTCCCTACAAAAACAGCGCCGACGCCCAGGAAGCTCTGAAAAAAATTTCCGGCTACACAAAATATTCGCTTGCAGAAAATACCCGGATTATCAAAAGGTAGCATCACCGGACGATCATTCGGTCGGAAGTCAACCGCGGGTGGAGCGTTACTCGAAACCCATGCATAGTCATAGTACCAGATCGCCCATCAGTCGCCGGTATTTCTCATAGCCTGAATTCAGATAGCCCGAGAGGAATGTGCGTTGATTTCCGGTGCAAAGCGTCTCAGCGGCTCTGCCCGATTCTTCCGATTCTGATCGATCGTGCATGCCTGCGCGTGCGGGAACGCTGCATCTTTTACCGGAAGGGATTGCCATTGAAAACCGCCACTTGTGTCAGAAAAGCAACCGAGGATGACATCGATTCAATTCACTCAATCATCAGCTCCTACTCGGAGGAAGGGATTCTCCTATCGCGAAGCATTGACGACATCGGCGCCTCGCTTGAAAACTTTCATGTCGCAGAAGTCGATCGCGACATGGCGGGTGTCATATCATTCTGCGACTACGGCGATCATTTAAAAGAAGTCCGCTCTCTGGCGGTGCGGAAGAACTATCTCCGGAGAGGGATCGGCTCGGCCCTTCTTCAAAAGCTCATTACCGAGCTCACCGCGGCGAATGATCCCAGGATATTCGTTCTCACCTACGTGCCGGCATTTTTTGAAAAAAACGGGTTTGCCGTTATATCGGTGGATACCCTGCCGGAAAAAATCTGGAAAGACTGCGTGAACTGCGCTCGCTGGGACGCCTGCAGTGAAATAGCCCTCGAGTATAGACGACGTTAATCGGGCTCACTCAGTCTTCGCCACGACCCGAAAACTGTCCATGATCTTCCGCATGACATGGCCGTTTGAGCGGTAGCCCTCGTTCGATGAAATAAGCCGTGCGTAATGGCTGAACGTACCGTTTACGAATACCCCCTCAATACCGGAATAGTTGGGAGTGCCGTTGCTCCTGAACGCATACACAAGGCGGTCGTCGCCCTGCACGAGAGGCTCACGGACAAGGCCGTCATATCCGAGTGCGCCCTTCCAGTTCTCAGCCGCCTCGGTGCAGTTATTGAACTTGACCGCGAATTTTTCACTGTCAACCGCGAAAAGGATATCATACGCATTCTCATTGTTTCCCGCGGTGCTCGATGTCTTCACCCCGAACAGGACCCCCTCGTAACGGTAATCAAGTCCCGCCCGATCGCGCTTCCTTATCACGGTTACCCGTCCGGGAACCTGAAAGGAGTAAAACATCATGTCGTTGATAATGGCGATGCCGGTGTTTGTCTGGAAAATAATCAGCGACGCGGATTCATTCATTGTCGTAAAACGCGGGCCGTTCTTTTTTTTCAGGGCATCCATGAGTTCCGTGGCCTTCACCTGCGCCTGATATATCCTGTTGTTATCAGCCGGGAGCGCCCGTATTGATTTCAGCACTGAGAGGCCCTCCGTCACGCGGTGTTCTTGTATCAGTGCCGCACCGTAGTGCAGATAGTAATCAATACCCCGGGGTGTTACCGGCAGGAACCGGTATTCCCGTGCGTCGATGATGCGGATCTTTCCCGCCTGGTCGATGAAATAGGTGTTTCCTTCCCGGTCGCGGAAAAATTTCCAGTCAGGCATCTGCGAAAGCAATGCAAGTGAGCCGGCGAGGACGAAAAGCGTGACGCATGTTTGTGTTAAACGCATATTCATAAAAGCTGGAACAGGATTATACCGCACAATATGATGAGGCCAACCACAATACCCAATATGTATATCAGCCGTTTATCAAAGATGGTTGATTCACTCACAACCTCATCCATGGGCTGATCAAGCAGTATTTTAACATTCTCTTCCTCGAATATTTTAGCCAGCACTCCTTTGGCCACAAAAGCATAGATCAGATAGCCGCCCTTTTCAAAGAATATCTTCGTTTTGACCCTTCCGGTTATCGGCATGCGCTCGCCCTCAACGTCGTAGGAGTTTAAGAGCTTCATTATTTTTTCAGAAACCACGTCGCTTCCGGTCAGCATAACCTTGATCTTATCGCCGGGCATAAGGTCGCTCACGTTTTTCCCGTGCACGGGAGCGACTACCGCCTTACCATCGATTACGTATTTCACCTCACGTTCGATTTTAATGATTCGCTCGTCTTCACGGGTGATTTCTGCCAATTCACTGCTCTTCCCACCCGGGACATCAATCGGTATGCCAGTGAGCTCCAGTTCCATGGAGTTCGTCGATTCCATTTCGATCTGACATTTCACTGCGTCGCTGTTTATGGACTTCCCTATGATTTCTGTTACTGTTTTCGTTAAATCATCGAGATTCTGCTCCTGCACGTCCGGGAATACGTCGTACCCGACAAAGGAGTCAATGAGAAAGTAGGTGAAATTCTGAGAATCAACCATGTCAGAGCCCTGCTTGTAGGCCAGCAAATCCCCGTTCAATGTTTTCCAGTCGTCAAAGATTCTCGTCTTCTCAAACAGAGTCGGCCGGTAAGATATGACTGATGTCACATTCGCAATATACTCCTGGATGTAGTTGAAAAATGCCAGGAATATTCCGGACATCCCTTTCTTCTCGGCAAGAAACTTGCCCTTCATCACGATGATGTCCAGGTACTGGCCGGCGGCCATTTCTTTGGCCTTGACGATATCGCCCCTGGTGTATTTCATCGCAATATCGATCATCCTGGTTTTTTCGCCCAATGAATCATATTGTTCAGTCATGGTGCTTTTCCCGATGTTCAGACAAATATTTTTCCACAATCTCATACCTTTTATGAGGACTCATGTTGAGCAGCTTTTTGACGCCCTGTATCATCTTCTGCTTGTATTTGAGTGACGTTTCAATGCTATAAATACCGTCCTTGGCAAGGCTGTCGGTAATGACAACCCTGTCCGGCAGGATATTGAATACAAGCATCGGGCCCAGCACTCTGATCAGATTTTCAGGCACGACGTATTTCAGGGACAGCTTTAGTACTCCAATTTCAAGACGCCTGAGTATCCGGAAATTGCCAAACTTCTCCTGCGGAACGGCATGAAAATTTTTCGGATTATCAGTCAGTTGCACGATGATGCAATCGTCAACTGGGGAGACGAGAACCCGCACGAAGGTATAGCTTGATTTATACGGCGACAGCAGGCCAAAGAGGCTGTCATCTTTAACCCGTGTTATATTTTTGGTCGAAGGTTTCATTAGCTCTCTGGTCCGGTTTTGAACACAATCATGCCATTCGAATAGGTATCAGGCTATAAGGCCCAAAAAATCCCGTCATCATGCTTTTTGACAAGACGCATCTCGTTGAGATCATTCATTATCTTCTCCGTCTGATTACGCGGTCGCCCGGTGAATGTGGCCACGTCGTCCAGTGTTATCGACTTGTTGACTCTTATAAACTCAACAATATCCCGCTCTTGATCCGACAGAGGGCCGATATAGAACGCATTATTCTGGCAAATATTTTCCGTAATTACAACAATTTTTTTGTTTTTATAATTTGAATATGAGCGAAACACAAGGTCAATGTTAATTTCAGCGATCTCGGAGAAATTCTTCAATTTAACGTAAAACGGCCGGCCGGGTTCGCGGGATTCGAAGATCAATTTAACGAGCATTTCATCAATGAATGAAGAATCTATCACCTTTATCCCGGAAAAATCCAGAACCAGCGTCTCTTCCTCCTTTATGGAGCCGATGCTGTTTCTGATCGATTCATACATCACGCGGCCGACGGACCGGGTGATAAGATCAGGCGCTTTTTGATTCAGCTCATCTGCCTTTTTGCGAATTGTGATTATCATACCACGCTCCGTTTACCCGATCAAAGAAATCGAGATCTGGGTGCCGTCAAAATTGCTCAGGTTATTTTTTAAAAACAGGAACGATGATCCGCTGGTCTTTTTGTGATACAGGTTTGAAATCGAGGCATCTCCCGACCTCAGGTATATTGATCCCCTCAGTTTTTCAGCGATCGCATTCACCTGACAGAGCCCATATCCGAACTCCCTCTTGCTCGATATGGGGGTCGTGAGAGCGAGCTCGATGAGATTGGCAGAAGAATCATAGGACACGTCGCAATTCTCAAAGCTCTTCACAATGCCGATACCCTGATCTCCGATGCACAGCCGCACGATATTCTCCTTTCCGACTGAATACGTCTGCATCGCCAGATAACCCGAGTCAAGGCTGTGTTCGTAGATATTCTGGCATATCTCCGAAATCACGGTCACAAAGTAGTCAACGATCCGCTCCGAGAGCCAATATTTTAAAATATGTTCGGCCCGCTTCCTGAAAACACCCACGATACCCGAGATAACCTGCACGCTCTCCCGTTCTTTGTTGGGGATTTCGGTGATTTCCAGCACCCGCTTGCTGAAAGAGCTTCTCTTTAACAGAAGTTTTTCATTAAGCCGTTCCGACACCTCGAACACACCGGCCTTGAAAAAATCCATGCGGTGCAAGTACTGATGAATATTGATGGGAATCCCCGTAAGTTTCAATTTTGTTCCGCTTTTCCGCAGATAACTTCTCCCGATCAGGAGCAGGGACAGCATGGAATAGGGTTCGATAAACGTGATCCGTGATAGATTCAGCTCCTTCATTTCGCCGAGGATATTATCCTGGAGGTCGATCACGTACTCGAAATCATACGGCTCCTTGAACCGGTTGGGCACTATCAACACGCTTCTGTCTGTCATACCATCACGCACCGAATATAGCATAGAGGGCTTGCCATTAATTCTGCAGCGGACGAGACATAATGATATCGCCGGAGGGCCGCCGCCGCAGTAACAGTTTCCCCTTTCTATAATCGGTACAATAATCCTTGGTCTGAATTATTTCTTTATCATCCGCATGCGGGTCCACATGCCGGCCATCACGTTTTTAATATAGCGTCGCACGAGCCGTGCATCCAAATTTTTCTTCTGCATTCATGAGCCGCACTCAAAAAAAAATCCGGCCTGATGAGATCGAGGCGCCGCATCGCGGTCATTTGCTGCGAGAGATGCCTGTTACCTCTGTAATACAAAATGGCCGGGGGCGCATGCCCTCGGCCATCGGTCGTAGCAGTATATCGTACAGAAATGGAGTTTTTAATACATTCCCCCCATGCCTCCCATGCCGCCTCCCGGGGGCATCATTGGCTGTTTTTCTTCCTGCTTCTCGGTAATGAGAACCTCAGTGGTGCAGAGCATGCCGGCTACGGAAGCCGCGTTCTGAAGGGCCGATCGGACCACTTTCGCCGGGTCAATGATGCCGCTTTTCAGCATATCAACCCATTCGAGCTTGTTGGCATCGAAACCGATATTTTCCTTCTCGGTCTTGGCCTTTTCTACAATAACGGACCCTTCCAGTCCGGCATTCATCACGATCATCTTCATGGGCTCTTCAATCGCCTTCACGATTATCTGAGCGCCGATCTTTTCATCTCCCTGAAGCTTCTCGACAGCGGCTTTAACCGCTTTCTGCGCATTGATGAGGGTCTTCCCGCCGCCGGCGACAATTCCCTCTTCGACCGCTGACCGTGTCGCCGACAGAGCGTCCTCGACGCGGGCTTTCTTCTCTTTCAACTCGATCTCGGTCGCGGCGCCGACATTGATGACCGCAACGCCGCCGGCCAGTTTGGCCTTCCGCTCCTGAAGCTTCTCGGTGTCATAATCCGACGTCGAATCTTCTATCTGTTTCTGAATCTGAGCAATGCGGCCTTTCACGTCTTTCTGAGATCCGCCGCCCTCGATGACGGTGGTATTCTCCTTATCCACGATCACCTTCTTGGCGCGACCAAGCATGTCAACGGTTGTGTTCTCAAGCTTCATTCCCAGTTCCTCTGAGATAACCTGTCCGCCGGTGAGGACCGCGATGTCCTCCAGCATGGCCTTCCGGCGGTCACCGAAGCCAGGGGCCTTGACCGCGACGCAGGATATGGTCTTCCGAAGGGTATTGACCACGATCGTCGCCAGTGCCTCCCCTTCGACATCCTCCGCGATAATAAGCAGCGGCTTGCCGGATTGGGCGACCTTCTCGAGAATCGGAAGAAGATCCTTCATAGTGGAAATCTTCTTGTCATGGATGAGTATGTACGCGTTCTCGATCACGGCGTCCATTGTTTCAGGATCGGTTGCCATGTAGGGTGACAGGTAACCCCTGTCGAACTGCATTCCCTCAACAACTTCCATGTGCGTTTCAATCGATTTAGCCTCTTCCACGGTTATGACGCCGTCTCGTCCCACCTTGTCCATCGCGTCAGCTATAAGATTACCGATTTCCTCGTCGTTATTAGCTGAAATGGCGGCCACCTGGGCTATTTCTTTCTTGTCGATGATTTCCCTGGCCGCTGATTGAATAAACGCGACCGCGGCCTCCACCGCCTTGTCAATGCCACGTTTCAGGCTCATCGGATTCGCGCCTGCGGTTACATTTTTAAGGCTTTCCTTGTAAATTGACGCCGCTAGTATAGTGGCGGTCGTGGTTCCATCACCCGCCACGTCGTTGGTCTTGGTGGCAACCTCTTTCACCATCTGAGCGCCCATGTTCTCGAAGGGATCATCGAGCTCAATTTCTTTGGCCACGGTAACGCCGTCCTTGGTAACCGTCGGCGAGCCGAATTTTTTATCAATCACGACATTTCTTCCTCTCGGTCCGAGGGTAACCTGAACAGCACCCACCAGTTTATTTACTCCTTCCAGAATGAAGCGTCTTGCTTCCTCGTTATACTTTAAAATTTTAGCCATTTTATAACCCTCACTTACAAATAATTATTATCGATCATCGTTATTACATAATCATCAGTCAATAATTGCCAGTATATCGCTTTCTGACAAGATCAAATAATCCTTCCCCCCGTGTTTTACTTCTGTTCCTCCATACTTGCTGAAGAGAACCTTGTCTCCGGTTTTGACAGTCATCGGTATGAGATCTTTTCCATCCCGCCTGCCCTGGCCGACTGCAACGATTTTCCCTTGCTGGGGCTTTTCCTTCGCGGTATCAGGAACATAGATCGAGCCAACTTTTTCTTCTTCTTCCTGATCCAATAATTCAATGACGACACGATCGCCAATAGGTTTTAATGCCACTTTTGTCCTCCTTATAAACTAAGTGATTATTTTTTCCTCTATATATACAGAAGAAAAATATATACAGAAGAAAAATCTGTTTTTGAAGTTTTAATGTAAATAAATGATGGGCAGATTTAAACTTCACATGCCCAGAAAGAAACAACATACATTAATCGTGTTGTATCTCAAATTTCTATCTATTTGATAAAGCTTAATAGAACTGTTAGCACTCATTAAAATGAGTGCTAACAGTTCTATTAATATATAGAAATTAATGATTAATCAAGTTCAATTACAGGCAATTTTTGTCAATTATTAAAATTTATTTCAAAATAAAATCAAAAATTCTCAATTTTTAAAATATTTGAATTAATTATAGGTCACTCACCGGATGAGCCGGAATCAGATTTTCCACCCTTTTTTTCAACTAGCCTAATATCCCCGATAACCATGCTTTTGTCCACCGCTTTACACATATCATACACTGTAAGAGCGGCAATGGAAACAGCTGTCAAAGCCTCCATTTCAGCTCCTGTTTTGCCCTCCAGGCGTACCTCTGAATTCAAGCGTACACCCTTCGTCTTATAATCCAGTTCAATTGCAACATCAATGTATGAAAGGGACAGCGGATGACACATGGGAATTAGCTCCGCATTCCTCTTGGCAGCCATGATGCCGGCTATCTTGGCAATCTGGAACAGGTCACCTTTGGGAAGCAGCCTCTTTTCAATGAGCTCCAGGGTGGATCTCTGCAGCCATACGAACCCGGTTGCTTTGGCAACGCGCATGGTCGCCTTCTTGGCTGATATATCAACCATTACCGGAGTACCGTCGCCTGAATAGTGAGAAAACTCCTTCATACCTCCCTCGATTCTTACGGCACCAGGTCCGCATAGGCGGTTCCGTTCTTAATCGCCGCTGTAAGTTTCTGTGATTCGGAAATATCGCCGATCAGGATGAACCCCACGAGCCTATCATTCACAAAGAATAATTTCTTGTAATGATTCTTATCAATATTCTTCATGATATGCAGTTTGTAATCGCCCTCTTTCATATCAAGACACAGATCGCCCGCGGAAAAAATTTTCGTGCCGAATGAGTTCATGACGGCCGGATACACCGCGTCTATGAACCGCGCCGGCTTCCCCGCTGCGTTTGAGCCCGCTACCTTCCCCTGATTCACCGCCGGCATCCAGAGGGCAATGTTCCTGCCGTTGAATTCGGCAACGTCGCCGCAGGCGTATATTCCCGAGCTCGTGGTTTCCATGCGGTCATTGACAACCACAGCCCAGTTCACCGTGATCCCGCAATTTGTCGCGAGATCAACGTTCGGTCTGATCCCGATGGATATAATGATCATATCGGCCGGCACCACTTCTCCCGTGCTGAGCCGTACCCCTTTCGCCATCGTATCGCCCGTGATTGAATCGATCGACTTCCCAATAATAAGCGTGACGTTTTTCCGGGTTACAATATTCTGCAAAATAACCGAACATTCGGAATCCAGCTGGCGGGGCAGAATCCGGTCACTGGCTTCAAGTATCGTCACCTCCACGCCCCTGTTTGTGAGAGAATGGGCCGCTTCCAGGCCCAGAAGCCCTCCGCCGATCACGAGTGCCGTTGCCGCCTTTTCCGCCTGATCATGCACGGCCCTCGCATCATTCAGCGTTCGTATCGAAAAGACGTTTTTTTTCCCGACAGCGTCCTTGAAGGGAACGAAGGGTCTGCTCCCGTTGGCCAGTATGAGCCTGCTGAAAGAATACCGGTTGCCGTGTTCGGTCTGGATGCTCATGCCGACGGGATCGACCGCGACGACCTTCTCGCCGAGGTTCAGCTCAATCTTCCTGTCGCGGTACCAGTTCTCGGGATTGAGATAGAAGTTGACGCGGTTTTCAACACTCTTGTCACCGATGTACTCCGTCAGAAAGGGCCGGTAGTAGGGCCGATACGTCTCATCCGTGAATATGCGGACCGGCACCTCGGTATCCAGGGACCGAATTTCCCGGGCCGCGGATATGCCGGCCGCGGAAGCTCCCACAATAATGATGCTGTTGGAATTCATGCGGGGTATTCTTGAATCATGCTATCAAACAGCAACCATCAGCCTACGTTTCCTGATAAATCGTATTAGGTACAATGCCACGCCGATGACGATATACGATGATATCATTATAAAAATAAACCATATGCTGAACAGGCTGATCAGGAGAAGCATGGCGATGACCGTCAAGATGAGAACTATCCTCCCCTTCCGATATATCAGGGGCAATGTTTTACTGTAGTCTATTCGGGAAACCATCAGGAAACCGACCAGCACATAAATCGGGACAAAAACCGCCAGGGGAAACGATACGGTGTACTTTATCAGAAACATGAAATCCGGGATTTCCAGTACCGGGAAGGCGGATATGAGTATTCCCGCCGCCGGAGAAGGGAGTCCGGTGAAGCTGATGTGGTCGTCATCTGTGGCGCCTATATTAAACCGGGCGAGACGATAAATGGCGCAGATGGGATATATCAGGGCGATCAGCATGCCCGTATCGATGAAGAGGCCGCTCTTCGGCAGCTTTGACAGGTAAGCCTGATACGCGATGACCGCCGGCGCGATGCCGTAGGCGATGCCATCGGCGAGCGAGTCAAGCTGGACGCCGACCGGGCTTTCGACATGCATGGCGCGGGCAACCGCTCCGTCAACCGCATCAAACAGCGTACCGATGCAGACGAGAATGCCCGCCAGGGCCAGTGAACGCGTGTCGCCTCTGCTCGCCAATATGATGGCGAAAAATCCCATCGTCATGTTAGACATGGTGATCATGTTCGGTACGATGGACCTCTTCTGTACTATAAACCTGCCGATGGCCCGTCGTGCTTTTTCAGAGCGCTTCCTCCTTCCGGTTTTCTTTTGGTATCTTGCCAGGCGGCGCTCAACTCGCTTGGCCATACGCTTTTCAGAATCCTTTGTTGCCATACGCACACCCTTATTGTAGACTTGTTCCGCCCAAAAGCGGCTAAGCCGTATTACCGCAATAAGCACCTTTTCATCATTGTGACGAAACAAAACTGGCACTGTCAATAAAAAAACGCCGCGCGGTAGAGCCGCCGCCGCGTATCGCTCAATCAAGGTGGGACTTCAAAAATTCAAATAGAGACTCGTGATCCCTGAATATTCTATCGGCGTCGGCAAGGAGACGGCCCGGCATGGTCGTCTCCAGTGCGTAGCACAGCGCGCCGGCGCTCTTGGCCGAACGGATCCCCATCGGCGCGTTTTCAATTATCAGGGCACGGTCCGGTTCCACGCCGAGCCGCATGCACGCCTTCACGTACGGTTCGGGATCCGGCTTTCCGTTCGTCACGTCTTCGGCCGTAATCAACACATCGAAAAGCGATAGCACTCCGCCAGGCATGACATGCGCGACGGAACGCCTCAGCGAGCCGGTCACCAGGGCGGTCGGTTTGTTCCTTTTCTTGATCCAGGAGAGCATCGTCACTACCTGGGGGAAGAGGCTGATACGATCGCGTTCAAACAGGGCGTTCTTTTTCTGGAGGAGCAACCGGAATTCGTCCTCATCGGGCACAGGACGGCCGCGCTCGATAAAAATATCCTCTACGGATTGCCTTCCGGACATCCCTTCCCTCTTTAGAATGTCGATATCATCCAGAACCATTCCGTAATCACCGAGTACCTGTTTCCATGCTCCGGCATGGCTCCGCATCGAATCGACGATCACGCCGTCCATATCGAAGAGAATGGCATGAACCATCATCGGTCGGTCCGGATCTTCATTTTTGCGCGGTGGCGTTCGAGAGCCAGCTCCAAAAGCCGGTCGACGAGTTCCGGATACTGCACGCCGGAATGCTCCCACAGCTTCGGATACATGCTGATGTTTGTAAAGCCGGGCAGGGTGTTTATTTCATTGAGATACAAACCGCCGGTTTTCGTGTCGAGAAAAAAATCCACCCGTGCCATCCCGCTGCAGCAGAGTGCGCGGTAGCCCTGGACGGCGGTCCGGCGTATAACATCCGCCACTGCGGCATCAAGCGACGCTGGAATCGCCAGTTCGGCGCCGTGGGGATCAATATATTTTGATTCGTAGGAGTAGAATTCATGATGGGGAATGACTTCGCCCGGAACGGATGCGATTGGATCATCGTTGCCCAGCACGGAGCATTCGATTTCACGCGCGCTGACGCCCTCCTCGACGAGCAGTTTGGTGTCATATTGAAATGCAAACCGGATCGCATCAGCGATCTCGCCCTGGTTCTTGACCTTGGTAATCCCCACTGAAGATCCTGTTCTCGCCGGCTTGACGAACAGGGGGGGCGAAAATTTTTTCTTTATGATTGCTTCCATTCCGCGGGGGTCACGATACCAGTCTTCCCTGGCAATTGTTTCCCAGGGAACCACCGGGATGCCGGAGTCGCGCAGGAGGCGCTTGGAAACATCCTTGTCGATGCCGATGGATGATCCGATAGAGTCGGCTCCCACATAGGGTACCATGGCCAGCTCCAGCAGACCCTGGAGCGTGCCGTCCTCACAGTAGGTCCCGTGAACGGCGGGGAAGACTATATCCACCGTCACTTTTTTTTTATTGTCGATATTATACAGGACGAGCTTGTTCCCGTCTTCGAAATGATTAACGAGCCAGGTCCCCGTCTTCTCCAGCTTGAGCACGCGTCCGAAATCCCGGTCTTCAACGATAACCGGCTTCTCCTGTACGTGCCACCGGCCCGCACGGTCTATGCCAATTGCGACCACCACGTACTTGCGGGGATCCAGCGCGGAAACGACGGACGCGGCCGAGCAGAGCGAAACGTCATGCTCGCCCGATCTCCCGCCGTAGAGGACGCCCACCCGCAGCATTATTGCTGCTCCATATCAATAAAGGCCCGGTGGATCACCTTCTGGGCAAGCTCGGCGTACACATCGTCGATGACGCATGAAATGCCGATTTCCGAGGTTGATATCATCTCAATATTGATATTTTGTTCGGAAAGCACCTGGAAAATCTTGCCGGCAACTCCATAGGAAGATAGCATGCCGACACCCACGGCGGAAACGATGGCGATATTCTGTTTGGCTTCGACGGCGCTGGCGCCGAGTTCCTTTTTGAGGCCTTCGCAAAGCTTCACGGCCCGATCAAGGTCGCTCTTCAGAACCGTAAAAGAAACCGATGCCTTGTTGTCCTTTCCGGTCGACTGTACAATCATGTTCACATATATTTTATTCTCACCCAGAAGCCCGAACACACGCGCCGCTATTCCGGGCCGGTCGGGTATGTCCCTGATGGTTATTTTCGCTTCATCCCGTTTGGCGGTCACACCGCTAATGACATATTTTTCCATCATCTCCTCCTTGGGCATCACAATGGTGCCCTCTTCATAATTGAAGCTTGACCGAACATGGAGCCGGATATTGTGCTTCTTTGCGAACTCAACCGAGCGCGAATGGAGAACCGCAGCTCCGAGCCGGGCCAGCTCGAGCATTTCATCGTAGCTTACCTGGGACAACTTGATCGGTTGACCAATGATGCGCGGATCGGCGGTATATACGCCGTTCACGTCGGTGTAAATCTCACAGTCGCGCGTGCGGAGGACGGCCGCCAGGGCCACTGCCGAGGTATCCGACCCCCCTCTCCCGAGGGTGGTTATGTTCTCTTCATTGTCGATGCCCTGAAACCCGGCGACGATGACCACTTTATTCTCCCTCAACGATTTCATGATCCGGTCGGTGGATATGCTTTCTATCTTCGCGCGGGTGAAGTTGCCGTCGGTGAGCACCTTTATCTGGGAGCCAGTGTAGGATATGGCGTCAATCCCGATCTCGTGCAGCGCCATGGCCAGAAGCGCGATGGACACCTGCTCGCCGGTGGAGAGGAGCATGTCCATCTCCCTGCTGGAGGGCTGTGCGGTTATCTGTGAAGCAAGCGAAACAAGCTCGTCAGTGGTTTTGCCCATGGCCGATACGACGACCACAACGGAGAAACCGTTCTTTACGTAGGTTTTGATCCTCTCGGCGACCGCCTTGATCCGCTCTGCAGAGCCGACGCTGGTACCGCCGTATTTCTGCACCATGATCCTCAAGTCTGGCATTGTGGCTCCCCTGGGATTTCCAGCCGGATGCGACACCGGCGCTGCGTGCGTTTTGGTGTTGTTAGACCTAATTAAAGAGGATTGCCGGCGAGGTCAATTAAAATAATGAGGGCGGCCGAATTTTTGGCGACGTCAATTAAAAATCAACAACGGGATTTGATCCCGGACCTATCGTTACCGTTCCCCCCGGCACAAACTCGGTGTCGTAATACAGATATCCGTAATACGGCGGCCGCGTGGCGATGTACACATCATACCTTCCCGGCGGAACATTCTCGATGGTGTATGTAAAACCATTGCGGGCAAATACCGCGAGCTGGGGCACCAGGAATCCAGGAGCCATGGATATCCCTGAACCGATCCTGGGGTACCCCACGGCAGCTCCAAATACATCCCATCCGGCTTTGTATGCGTCAAAGGTGGTACAGCAGCCGAGCGGCGCCGTGCACGTTGAGGGTACCTTCTGGTTCCAGCTATAGTCGTACTCCTCAAGCTTGAGGTAATAATCCAGGGCCTGGGTGACGCTGGTCCCCAGATAGGGCGCCGGCTTTTTCGAAAGGTCGCACTCATTAGCCGTCCGCGGGCCGGACGGCGGGGTCGGTATCGGGTCCGTGGGTTCGTACGGATCATTCGGATTAGACGGGATTGTGCCGGGAACGGCGGGATCGTGCGGGATCGTATACATGTTAATATTGGAACCAGCGGGGATAGCTATGACATGGGCGTCATACCCTCTGGCATTGGTACCGGTAATGCTGCCCGTCAGACCCGGTATATAGGACCGCGCCACCGTGAGAACATTTCCGCCAATGTCCTTTTCATCCTTTTTGACGTCCTGGAGCCAGTCGGAGAGCCCGTAAAAATGAATGATGTTAAATATATCGACGTTAGAGAAATTTCGGTTGTAGGTCTCGTATTCATATTTCTTTATGTAGTTTTTAACGACAAAGCGTATCTCCAGAACGGTAACAGGGAACTGATTATCGAACACCATGCCCATGGCAATATCCTTGATAGGTATCACCATGGGAAAGACGCGGTTGAAGCCGCTGCTCTCCAGCCGCAGTGAGTCGTGGAATGAATGCACCTGGAATGTATTGAAATTGAAGCTGGGATATTCGCTCTCGGCGAAAACATCCCATACCGGCACGGAGGACCAGCCTCCTTCCCTGGGCGAGTATTTTCGCGCTCCGTCCATCATCATCTTGCGGACATAGAGCATCACCGCCGGATACAATTTGGAAGGCACATCGTCATTGTCAACCACGAACCCCATGCCGTTAAAAAATGGATCTTCGTCATTGAGACCGAAGGCGAAGGTCTGACGGTAGTTGGCGAATTTGAAATTGTCGCCCTTTGTATCAGCGAGTCTGACTTCAGCGATATCGAGCATGAATACTGAAGGTTTCACATCGTCGGTGGCGTCGCAATCATTCACCGAGTCGTCCTGCACCAGAGCACGGTGGCCCTGCGTGTACTGGGTGCATTTATTGGTAGTAGGGTCCCTGGTAGGTTCATAACAGGCATCAGGCATCGCCCAGTCTGCCGGACTGTTGGACTCATAGGTCCCCTTGATGACGACAATAAGCTTGTTTGTGGCCATTTCTGTCAAGAGCGGCTTATTTTCACAGCTCATGGCAAACGAAGCGATAGAGATAATGACGACGGCGATTGTTTGTTTCATCGGCTTCATACGGCCCCTGCCCGGATTAAATGTTAAAATAAAGCTGGATCCCGGTATTCAATATATGGCCCCCGTACTTGGAGCCCTTAATATACCCTTCATAAATATAGATATAATCGATGCGCAAACCAATATTAACGATTCTTCCCGCCGGGAAGGATACTTCAAATCCGCCCATGAAAATCGGGTCCCACTGATCCAGATCGTCGGGCTTCAGGTAGAGGTAGCCGGCACCGACGCCTGCCTTAAACTGGAATCTGACGGGAAAGTCAACGGGTATCTGGAAGACCAGGTTGCCGTAGACCGGCACAAACTGCAGCTCATTCACGCCCTTCGATTTATATTTCTGGTACGATGTATCAACGCCGATTTTTAAAAAGCGGTAGGGGAGCGTATACCGCGCAAAGATACCGCCCCCCAGGTTCGTTTCAACCCACTTCCCCGTCTCGCCGAGGGGCGTCACCGGGCCGAACCATCCGCCAATCTGCGGTTTTGAGAAATAATCCTTCCGCTCTTTATAGGCAAAGGCGTCCGCATGACACAGAACGATGATGACGAAGAATGCAGCGCTGCACAATCTTATTATGTTCATAGACAATATAACTTGTTTGGAATCAATGGCTCGATAATGTTACAGGAGCTGATTTGGTAATAATTTATCATACTGAATTTATGTCAATAAAATAAAATGTACTATGCCTGAAAGGTCAATATTCCATTAAAATGCGGAATCCAGTTCCGCTAAGCGCGGCTCGTGCTCGACTTTTAATAGATAAAGGCCGTAGGGAGGCGCCGTGGCACCGCTGTAATCCCGGTCTCGCTTTGATATAATTTCAAGAATGGATTGTGGCCCGGCGTTTTTTTTATTCATCTCCACCAGCGTGCCGACTATGATGCGTACCATGTTGTGGAGAAATGCGTTACCCGATATGTCAAACGTGAGAAGCTCGCCATCCCTCCGTATGTCTATTTTTTCTATTCGTCGGATGGGATTAACATTCCTTACCTCGCGCTTTTTGCAGAATGAAGAATAATCCATTTCACCCACCAGGAATCCCGCCGCCGCGCGCATATAATCCCGGTCGAGTTTTTCATGCACCCACATGGCGCGGTTCATCATGAAGGGCGTTCTCGACGGGTGATTATATATGAGATACCGGTACGTCCTTTCGACGGTGCTGAAACGAGCATGGAAACCACAGGGAACCTGGTACGCGTTTTTAACCGATACGTCACGGGGAAGAATCCCGTTCAGACCGATGCATATACGCTGGAGGCTGATATCGTTCTCCGTATCAAAATGAACCACCTGGCCGAGCGCATGCACGCCTGAATCGGTCCTCCCCGATGCAACCACGCGCGTTTTTTCTTTGAACAATATCTGAATCGCCTTCTCGAATTCTCCCTGGACCGTTCTTCCGCCGTTCTGTATCTGCCAGCCGTTAAAACCCGTCCCGTCATATTCGACCAGAATCGCTAATCTTCTGCTGCGGGAGGTATTTCCTGATTCCATTCGTCAATCATCTCATTAATTTTATCATAGAGGTCCTTTGTCTTATCGAGGAGTTCGCTCGGTTTCGATTTCGATGTTTTTCCGGTGCCGAACAACCGACTCAGATAACGCTTGCATTTGCCGAAATTTTCCATTCTCTTTACCGGATCGGACTCCTTAGAGCCTATCTTGACGGTGAGCACCGCGGTAAGGTACAATACGCCCTCATAGCCCCAGTTTTTATCTATATCGGGGCCCATGTTCCCAACCGCATCAACCGGTTCGGCGCCGGTCTGCATTATATCGAGTAACTTGACGTAGGAATGATACGCCTTTTTATAAAAAAAAGCCGCGATTTTTCCAAAAGGTGATTCAGGTTTTTCCTTGGACAGGTCAGTGAAAAGCCACGCCGCCCGAATCGATGAAAGGGCGATCTTAAATGTCGGGGCCATTTTTTTATTTCGATAGCTGTAACAATCCACCGCCAGCATGTATGACGCGGCACCGGTATGCAATCCCCGGTCGCTGTTGAAATCAAGACCCCCGAAAAATTTATTTATGGCGTTTTTACGTGCTGCAGTCAGGTCCCGGATTTTATCGATTTCAGCCGCCTCAATATTTTCAAAATCCTTCTGGAATGCGGAATAAAAACAGCTGGGGCAAACGGTTAAACCGTATACAAGGGGATAGACTTTCCCGTATTTCTTGCTGACATCAAAATTCCGCCTCAATTCATCGGTCAATCTGCCGGCGATTAAACGGCCCCCGCCCGAAAACATTTCTTCCCGGTGGAACTCAAAAGAGCATATCGGACAGACGGTGGGATTTTTCTGGCGGTATGATATTTTCAGATCTTTATCCATAAAGAGCTCCGGGTTGAATACTTGTGTGCGTCTTTTTCAGATTATAAATTTACTGAAAAAAAAATCAATAACCTTTTTTATTAATTTTACGATGCCGGCATAATATGACATATTCTTCCGTATCCATCAGGAAACACCCGGAGCCGCGGGCCGATGCAATTTGAGATCAGAAACGGCAATTCCATACCGATAATCAGGCGTTCCTAAATATTCGTAAAGATATAATTATCATATGTCGAAAATCGGCATAGGGAAATAACCTTTGACGCCGTGCGGTTTCCCTTATCGAGCGGAGTAAAACTGCAAGACCGCAAACTGCGCAGCCACAAGGAGCCTGATATGAAAATGAAAGGACCTGTTTCAGCGATCGCAACAGTTCTCGTAGCTTTTTCAGCCATCAGCTCATTCGCCATATCCCCGGCGGTAAAATCCACCAACGATTATGCCTTTACCCTGGAGACCATCCGGAAAATCAGAATCATGGTTGAAAATTTTGGCGATGAAGAGCTGAAAAAAAAATACAGCGACATAACGACCCTTTTCCAGGAGGCCGGTGAAAACTATTACGGACAGGATTTCACCGGTTCGGCATTGAAATTCAAAAAATTAAAAGTGGAATTAATCTCAATACTCGAAACAATCGACGATCTCTATCTCAAGCGAACCAAGGAAATACTCGATTCCACATCCAAGGAGACCTTCAGCACCCTCATCGAATACAGCAAGCAAAGCGGGCTGGCCGCCTTTTTCAAAAAACCCTATGATCCGATGAGGGATATAAAGCCCTATGACACGGACAAATACCATTTTTTTTACGACAGGGAAAAAATCGTATCGTATTTGCGGGAAGGATACAAGAATTACGAACGAGCAAAAAATATTTTCAATGATCCTGAGATCGCCGTTCTGAAGAAAAAAACATCGCTCACCATAAAAAACATGAATTACATCATAAACAGCTATTCCGAGGTGGTATTCCTCTGCCGTGAAGCCAAGAAGAACGGGATTGAAATCCATAAAGTCAAAAACATCAACGAGCTCGGTAAAAGTATCATGAAATACAATATAACCCACGGATCGGTTATACCGATCTATGACGACCGGATACCGGAAAAATATAAGGTTGATGCCAATGACAATCTGAGGCTTATTCATGCCGTGGAAGTAAAAAAGCTTCAAAAGAGAGGCTGATCTATCTGCGAAAGCGGGCCGTTGCCCCGCTTTCGCAGATAGATCGTGGTTTACTTCTTTTTCGCCTTTGTCTGCTTCGCGTCCTTCTTATCTTTACCTTTTTTTCCTTCTTTTTTCGATTCTTTTTTTAATTCTTTTTTTAATTCCTTTTTCGGTTCTTTTTTCGGTTCTTTTTTTGCCTCTTTTCCTTCTTCTTTTTTTGGCTCTTTTTTAGCTGCTTCCTTTTTCTCTTTTTTCTTTGTATCTTTTTTTACTTCCTGTATCCCGTCCCCGGTCTTTTTCTCAACAAAGCTCTTCTCAACAAGCTCGACCAAAGACATCTCGGCTGCATCACCCGGTCTGTTCCCCAGCAGGTAGATTCTGGTATAGCCGCCGTTCCGGTCCTTGAAGCGCGGTGCGATATCGTCAAAGAGCTTTTTCACGACATCCCGGTCCCGTATGACTCTCATAACCTCACGCTTATTGTGCAGCTTTTTGCTCTCATCCTTGGCAGAGAGGGCGATATTTCTTTTTGCTCGGGTGATGAGTCGTTCCGATATCCTCTTCAGAACCTTCCCCTTTTCTTTCGTTGTTATGATCCTCTCATGTTTTAAGAAAGAAGTAACCATATTGCTAAACATAGCCTTCCGGTGCGCGTGTGTTCTCCCCAACTGTTTTACGCTTTTCCTGTGCCTCATGTGCGTCCTCGTTTACCTCAATAATGCAGTTCGCTTCCAGGACCGTTCGCGGTGATGACTGCGCCCCGATCCGCACGACAGCTTAATCCTTCAGTCCCAGACTCAAATGCAGCGACTCGAGTTTCGATTTTATTTCATGCAATACCAAATCGCTGTAATGCTTTGATTTCTTCAGCTCATCTTCGGTTTTCTTCACCAGCTGTTCCAGTGCCGAAACATCCTGACTCTTCAAGGTGTTATACGACCGGACTGATAGTTCAATTTCATCGATAGACTTGGCGAGGAGCGTCTTCATCTTCTCCAGGTTTTCATCCACTTCTTCAATTTCCTCCTCAACTTCTTCTTCGAAATTGATGAAGATGGTCATGTGGTCTTTCATGATCTTCGCGGCATGCGCCAGCGCGTCATCAGGAGAAATCGAGCTATCGGTCCATATTTCAAGAATGAGCTTGTCAAAGTCGGTCCTCTGGCCTACCCGGGTGTCCTCAACTTTCACATTTACTTTCTTTATGGGCGAAAATATTGAATCAATCGGTATAACGCCGACTGTTTCAGTGTTAGATTTGTTTACTTCGGCAGGGATATACCCCCTGCCCCGTTCGATCTGGACTTCCATGTCAATCACGCCGGAGTCGTTCAATGTGGCTATGACCAGCTCAGGATTCATCACCTCAATTTCCGGATCTACGTTGAAGTCCTCCCCGCGCAGTTCTCCTGCTCCGGTTTTCTTGATATGGAGCACCTTCTGCAGCTCTCCAGCGTATTTGAAACGCAGCTTCTTCAGATTGAGGATGATCCTGGTCACATCCTCATACACGCCGGTGATGGTAAAAAATTCATGGGGAACACCCTCAATCTTAATCGCGGTTATCGCCACGCCTTCAATTGAAGACAGCAATACGCGCCGCAGTGAATTTCCGATGGTAAGTCCATAGCCCTTTTCAAAGGGCTCAGCTATAAAACGACCGTAATTCGCCTTTAACTCATCATGTTCAAATGCAATTTTACTTGGTCTTTTAAAGCCCTTGAGCAGGTTTCGTTGGGCCATTTTCACCTCCATTTACAATACAGCACAAATATGGGAAACGGTATAGATCATCTACTGCATGTTCCCGTTCGGGCTCCCCATACGAATAAGGTTTTTCCCCACTGGAGGAAAAATCCGACGTATCGATGCGCCCGGAAAACCAAAAACTACTTCGAATAAAGCTCAACGACCAGCTGGTCATTGAAATTCGAAGTTAAATCTTCACGCACTGGCAGGCGGACAATCTTTCCGTTCCTCTTCTCAAAATCAACTTCGATCCATCCGGGGACAGAATCTATCGCCTTGGCCAGCTTAATCGAATCTTCCAGCATCACATTGCCGGTGTGATTTTCTCTGATAGAAACGGCGGTACCCTCCTGTACCCGGTACGAGGGTATATCAACGACACGGCCGTTCACATGCACATGCTTGTGCTTGACCAGCTGCCGCGCCTGCATCCGAGAAGAGGCGAAACCCATTCTGAAAACAACATTGTCCAGGCGCCGCTCGAGCAGCGACATCATATTATCCCCCGTAACCCCCTTCATCCGCAGTGCGTCCTGGAACAGGAGTCTGAACTGCTTCTCCAACAGGCCGTAGCTCCGCCGTATCCTCTGTTTTTCGCGCAGTTGGACTGCATAATCCGACAGTTTCGCCCGTCTTTTCCTCGGCGGTCCGGGAGGATACTTCTTCTTTCCCTTAACAGGACACTTGTCGGTCAGGCACCGCTGTCCTTTCAGCATGAGCGGCGTCATTTCTCTTCTGCATAATTTGCACCGTGGACCGGTATATCTTCCCATATTACATCACTCCCTTATACTCTTCTTCTCTTTTTCGGTCTGCATCCGTTGTGCGGAACGGGGGTAACATCCTTGATCTTGGTTATATTCAGACCCGCCTGGAACAGCGACCGAACCGCGGCTTCCCTCCCGATGCCGGGTCCCTTGACGAAGACTTCCACCGTTTGAAGGCCGGCATTGTTCATGGCGTTCTGCGCCGCCGTCTTGGCGGCCATCTGCGCCGCGAAGGGGGTTGATTTCCGGGATCCCTTGAAACCCGCTCCTCCCGACGATGCCCAGGCGATGACGTTTCCCTGCATATCGGTTAAGGTAATAATGGTATTATTATAGGTGGCCTGGACATAGGCCTTGCCGACCGGTGTTATCCTCTTTTCTTTTTTCCGGGTTTTTGCTTTTTTCCCTTTCACAATCTACTCCTTATTTCTGCTGTGTCTTTTTCTTGCCGCCGATAGGAACCCCCCGCTTGCCCTTTCTGGTCCGGGAATTATTCTTCGTATTTTGACCACGAACCGGGAGGCCGCGCCGGTGTCGTATCCCCCGATAGCAACCGATGTCCATCAGCCGTTTTATATTCATGGCGGTTTCGGTGCGCAGATCACCTTCCACTTTCGCCGATTTTTCAATAGTCTTCCGAATATCGTTGATTTCTTCATCGGCCAGATCCTTAACTCGCTTATCGGGATCGACCTTCGCTTCAGACAGAATTCTTTGGGATGTCGATAAACCAATTCCAAAAATATAGGTCAGCGCGACTTCAATTCTTTTATTACTTGGTAAGTCTACCCCAGCTATACGTGCCATACGCTCCTCGTTATCGTATTACCTTTAATGTTTTTTTGCGGTTCTCATCTTTTGCCGCTGTTTATGGCGCGGATTCTTGCAGATCACCCGCACAACACCGTGCCGTTTGATAACCTTGCAGTCATTGCATATCTTTCTTACCGATACTCTTACTTTCATCGCGTACCTCTCATACCAGAACCTGTTCTCCCGAGCGCTCCCGGAGTCATATCAGTTTTTCGACCGGTAGATTATCCTTCCCCGGCTTAAATCATACGGCGACAATTCAACAGTCACCCGGTCGCCCGCCAGTATTCTGATGTAGTGCATCCTCATCTTGCCTGATATATGCGCAAGCACTACATGGCCGTTATCCAGCTTGACCCTGAACATTGCGTTCGGCAGCGGTTCTATGACTACTCCTTCGACTTCAATTGGTTCTTCTTTAGCCATACATTCACTATTTAATAATTATGATATCTTCTTCTCCGATGCGTCAGTACCGCCCTTTCATGCGGGCCCCTTTTAGAAATCCGTCATAGTGCCTCATCAGCAGCTGAGACTCGATCTGTTGCAACGTGTCCAGCGCGACGCCCACGATGATGAGGAGCGAAGTGCCGCCGAACAGGTGGGCCATTTCAGCGGATACCTGCTCGGGCCATATTCTCAGTATCAAGTCAGGTATGATCGCTATGAGCGCCAGAAAAATGGCACCCGAGAGATTGATTTTATTCAAAATACTCATGATATAATCCGCTGTGTTCTGGCCCGGCCGAATACCGGGAATAAAGCCACCATATTTTTTCAGATTGTCGGCGATTTCAACCGGATTAAACCGGATCGCGGTATAAAAAAAACAGAAAAATATTATCATGCCGCTGTATATGATTATATACGGAATCTGCCCCGGCGAAAGCCAGAACTGAATCTTGTTCAGGATGCCGAAGCTGGTGCCGCCGACCATGTGAATCATCTGAGTCGGGAACGTTATGATGGCAGCCGCGAATATAATCGGTATAACACCGGCGGCGTTCACCCGCAACGGCAGGTACTGGGCGCTCCGCTGGACCGTGCCGCCAGCGGTCTGCTTTTTCCCGTACTGGATCGGGATCCGCCGCTGCCCAAGCGTTAAGAGAATTGAGGCCGCGACCACCAGAAAGAACAATCCGATCAGTATGATGCCGACAATCGGTTCGCCGGAATCTCCGATCTTCTTCATCGTAGACGCGAACGCCTGCGGCGCGCGGACTACGATCCCCGCCATGATGATAAGCGAAATGCCGTTGCCGATACCCCGTTCGGTGATAATGTCACCCAACCAAACCAGAACCATAGTGCCGGTCGTTATCGTGACAACGGCTATGATGACGAACCCGATGCCGGCGTCATCGGGAACCACGGACCCGCCTGCAGTCGAGCGCATGCTTCTCATCCAAAAGGTGAGCCCAAAAGACTGGGCCGCGCACAGAAATACGGTTCCATACCGGGTATACTGTGTGATTTTTTTCTGCCCTTCGTGCCCTTCCTTTGAAAGCCGCTCCAGGGCGGGGAACACCACCTTTAAAAGGTCAAGAATAATTGACGATGATATGTAGGGCATGATCCCCAGGGCAAATATGGTGAACCTCTTAAAGGCGCCCCCGGAGAACAGATCAAAAAAATCAAGCAATCCGGAACTCTGCACCTGTTTGAAATACGACGAGAGCGCATCAACATTAATACCCGGAATCGGAATATGAGCGCCGATACGATAAACAATCAATATGACTAAGGTAAATAGAATCCGCTTCCTTAAATCTGGAATTTTGAATATGTTGACAGCGACGTTGGCCATTACTTATCCTGAAATTGACCTAATCATTGGCTTTTTTTTCTGACGGAAATTTCCGAACAATCGCTTTCCCGCCGGCTTTTTTTATTTTCTCAACTGCGGTCTTAGAAAAGGCATCGGCGGTCACCGTTACCGGCTTTGTCATTTCTCCGTTCCCAAGGACTTTCACCAGCCTGTCGGCGTGGACGATGGCGCCTTCTTTTTTCATCAGTTCAGGATCGACCTCTGCAGCCCCCAGCTTGTCGAACAGAGACAGGTTAACCACCTGAAAATTCTTTTTCGTAAAATTATTAAATCCCCGCTTCGGAACCCGCCGCTGCAACGGCATCTGGCCGCCCTCGAACCAAGCCCTGCGCTTTCTGCCGGACCTTCCAAGCTGACCGTCATGGCCTTTTCCGCACTGGCTCCCGTGACCGCTGCCATTACCGCGGCCGACCCTTTTTCTCCCCTTGATGTAATCGGGTTTTTTCAGCGAATATGTTCCTTCCATAGCCGAATCTCTCTATTTATCTATTTTATCTATTTCTTTCACGCTCACCAAATGGCAGACCCGGTCGATCATGCCCCGTATGACCGGCGTGTCATCGTGTATGCGCTCTGCGGACATTTTACGCAATCCCAGTGCCCGCAGGGTCGCCCGCTGTTTTGGCAGGGTCCCGATACCGCTCTTGATCTGCTTTATAACCAGCTTCTTTGCCATAGGTACTCCCGCTTATTCCCATAATTTGCCGAGAGGAACGTCGCGCATTTTGGCGGCCTCCTCGAAGCTTCGCAGCTGAAGCAATCCGTCAAGAGTGGCCTTCACCAGGTTGACCGGATTTCTCGAGCCCTGTGCCTTCGACAGCACATCGCTGACGCCGGCCCGCTCAAGTACTGCCCGGACAGACGCGCCGGCGATTATTCCCGTGCCGGGCGCCGCTGGCTTCAAAATAACCTTCGCCGACTTGAACTTTCCGATAACCGTATGAGGAATCGTGTTTTTATGCACATGTACCGCAAAAATATTCTTCTTGGCGTCTTCCTTGCTTTTATCTATGGCGTCAGGCACCTCGTTGGCCTTCCCGAAACCAATGCCAACATGCCCCTTCCCGTCGCCGATAACCGCCAGCGCGTTGAACGAAAACCGTCGGCCGCCCTTAACAACCTTGGCGACCCTGTTAATAGCGACAATTTTTTCAGAAAGATCTAAATCATTAGCTCCGACTTTCTTCCTCTTGATTTTCATTATCGGGTCTCCTAAAACTCAAGTCCATTTTCACGCGCCGCGTCAGCAAACGCCTTCAATCTGCCATGATATTTATAACCATTCCTGTCAAAAACAACCTTTTTTATGCCGGCTTTGATGGCCTTTGTGGCGAAGAGTTTCCCCAGCGCTTTGGCCGCATCCTTGTTTGACCTATTTTTCATGGCCGGGAACTCCTTTGCCAGCGTCGACAAGGCGACCAGGGTATGCTGTTTACGGTCGTCAATTATCTGAACGTATATGTTCCGGCTGTGCCTGCTGATGCAGAGGCGCAGGGCATCCTTGTTCATGCGTATCCTTTTTTTGATGATGTATCTTCTTCTGGTTATTCGTTTCTTTTTTAATGATACTTTATCCATTGCTATTTACCCGTTTTCCCTGCTTTCTTCCTTACATGCTCGTCTTTATAGCGAATTCCCTTCCCTTTATACGGCTCGGGCGGTCGCAGCTTTCTGATGTTGGCTGCCACCTGCCCCACCTGCTGTTTATTGGCTCCTTTGATCTTGAACTTGGTCGCCTCAAGAACTTCAATGATTATTCCGGCAGGAGTAGAAAACAGAATGGGATGAGAGAAACCGAGCTGGAATTGCACATCTTTATTCTGCTGCATCACCCGGTACCCGACGCCGACTATTTCCATATGTTTTTCATAACCCTTCGAAACGCCGGTGACCATGTTGCTTACCAGCGACCGCATGAGACCGGCCGAGGCGGCGTCTTTTTTATCCTCCGTGGCGTTTCCCACCGTTATCCTGATAACGTTGTCTTTTATTACCAGGTCAATACCGTCCATCAACGTCAGTTTCTCCTCGCCCAGGGGTCCCTTGACGATGAGAATCTTGTCCCCGTAATCAACTGATACGCCGTTCGGTATGTTAACCGGTTTTCTCCCTACTCGTGACATTGCCGCTGCTATCCTGTTATAAAATTTCACATAAAACTTCGCCGCCGACATTCAGCTTTTTAGCGGTTTTGTTTGTTATAATCCCCTTTGAAGTCGATAATATCCATATGCCGATATTGTTGTAGACCGGGGCGAGCTGTTCGGCCCGTATGTACACCCTTCGGCCCGGTTTGCTGATGCGGGTCATGTTTAAGATGGCCGACTGGTTTTCATCCGAATATTTCAAATATAGCCGCAGAACCTTTTGCCGGTTATCGTCGTTCAATTTGAAATTCTTGATAAATCCTTCATCTTTTAATATTTTCGCTATTGATACCTTCATTTTTGACGACGGCACATCGACGATTAAATGCCCTGCTTTGGCGGCATTCCTGACTCTCGTCAGCATATCTGCAATGGGATCTGTCATAGCACTCATGTGATCTGTCCTGAACAATATATTTTTACCACGATGACTTCACAACGCCGGGGATCTTTCCCTCGCTCGCCAGTTTCCTGAAGCAAATCCTGCACATTTCGAATCTTCTCAGGTATCCCCGCGATCTGCCACAGATTTTGCACCGGTTATGCCACCGTACTTTATATTTTTGACCGCGTTCCTGTTTCGCCCATAAGCTTGTTCGTGCCACAGCTTCTCTCCTATGATCTAAACGGCATTTTAAATTCGTCCAACAGCGCCTTGGCTTCTTCCTTCCTTTTCGCTGTGGTTACGATGGTGATATTGATACCATGTATCTTTTCAACCTTGTCGAAGTCTATTTCCGGGAAAATTATCTGCTCCATGATGGAGAAGTTATAATTGCCAAAATTATCGAACGATTTCGGCGACAGCCCCCTGAAGTCGCGGACACGGGGGAGCGCGATGTTAATGAGCCGGTCAAGAAACTCGTACATCCGGTCGCCCCGCAGGGTCACCCGGCATCCGACATCCATGCCGTCCCTGATTTTAAAATTCGCGATAGACTTGCGCGCCGTCGTTTTCACGGCGTGCTGACCGGTAATGGTTGAAAGCTCCTCGATAGCCGCCTTCAGACCGTTCGGATTGGAATGCCCGTCGCCCATGCCGACATTCAGAACAATCTTTTCCAGTTTCGGAACCTGCATGATGGACCTGAATTTAAATTGATCCTTCAGCTTCTTTTTTATATTCTTAACGTATTCTTGTCTCAATCGTGCAGCCATTGCCAGTAACCTTTTCAATCTCGTTGTATGCCTAATCCAAATTTTTTCCGCATTTTCTGCAGACCCGGACCCTGTTTTTTTCCGTGTACTGTATACCGATGCGAACGCCCTTTTTGCATTTATCGCAGAAAACCATCACATTGGATATATCAATGGGGAACTCCACATTCACGGTACCACCCTTGGGCTGCTCGGGACCAGGTTTTAGATGTTTTTTCCTTTTATTGATGCCCTCAACGATAACCCGCCCGGTCTTGACTCCGACTTTTAACACCTTCCCCCGCCTGCCGCGGTCTGCGCCGGCCGTTACCACCACGCTGTCATTGGCCTTTATTCGTGATCTGTTCTCGTTCTGCTTCATATCGTCCACCCTTTTACAGAACCTCTGGAGCCAGC